>Ga0172381_10000832_pt1 | contig 38401 bp, 38 predicted proteins | sample Leawel6488metaG_FD_119754 | JGI IMG/M metagenome (GOLD analysis project Ga0172381, IMG submission 119754) | Leachate microbial communities from a municipal landfill in Southern Ontario, Canada - Leachate well 64-88 metaG | ecosystem: Engineered > Solid waste > Landfill > Unclassified | place... | reverse complement strand
CCTTCAGCGCCATTAACAATAATATAACCAACCTTCTTGCCCTTCAGGGCCGTTTTAACAGCCGCCCATTTTTTGGCGACCGGATACGAAGCACCGCCCCGACCAACTAGGCCGGCGGCTTCAATTTTAGTTAAAATATTTTCTGCTTTCGCCATTTTATTTAAGAAATTTCTTTAAATAATCAGCTAACTCGACGAGACGATTCGAGTATCCCCACTCATTATCATACCAAGAAACCACTTTTAATAAATCTCCGGCGACAATTTTGGTCGTAAGCAAATCAACGATCGAACTATGAGGATTACCGATGATATCGGTCGAGACCAATTCTTCATTTGAAGCCTCAATAATTCCCTTCATTTTTCCCTTGGCGGCCTGGGTAAAGGCGGTATTAACGGCCGCGACAGTAGTCTTTTTATTTAGGACATAAACCGTATCGCACAGTGACGCGACCGGAGTGGGAACGCGAACGGCTAGGCCGTCGAATTTATCTTTTAAAGATGGGATAGTTTCCGTAACGGCAATGGCCGCGCCCGTTGTCGTCGGAACGATATTTAAAGCGGCCGCGCGCGCTCGTCGTAAATCTTTATGTGGACCGTCAACTAAATTTTGATCGGCGGTATAAGAATGAATGGTCGTCATGATTGCCTTCTTAATACCAAATTTCTCTTTGATAATCGCGGTTGTCGGAGCCAAACAATTAGTCGTGCAGGACGCACAAGAAATTAAATGATCATTTTTCAAAATCTTATTTTCATTAACCCCTAAAACAATGGTTTTGACGCCACCCTTCTTGGCCGGAGCGGACAAAATAACTTTTTTGGCGCCGGCTTTAAGGTGGAGGCTTAGATCCTCTTTATTAGTAAAACGGCCGGTACATTCTAAGACAACATCAACCTTGAGTTTTTGCCAGGGCAAAAGCGCCGGATCTTTAATCGCTAAAACCGGAATTTTATGGCCATCCACCACTAAAGCATCTTTGGTCGCCGTTACTTTTTTACCATAGCGCCCGTAGCAAGAGTCGTATTGCATTAAATGCGCCAGCGTTTCCGGATCAGTTAAATCATTAATGGCGACGACATTAATATTTGGGAAACGATTAGTAATAATTTTAACAGCGGCTCGACCGATGCGGCCAAAACCATTAACAGCGAGGTTGATTTTTTTCATATTTTACTAATTAATTTATCTATTGTCTAGATAATATTATAACATATTTTAGGAAAAATTTAAAAACACGCCCCGGGATTTAGGGGCGTGATTTTATCTCTATTTTTTGAGCTAATTTTTTCTATTTTTTATTACGACGATTTATATCAACTTCAATAATTATATCTCTTTCTCCGTCTTTTTCTGGATTAAGTTTGACGTCCACTGTCTGTTTTAAAATATGGTGTCCGACAATAACGCCGCGCGTACCGTCAACATTAACCTTTGTGCCGAGTGGCGGCAATTTACCGGCCATTTCCTTATAACCCTCATATTCATACGATAAACAACACATTAAACGGCCGCACATCCCCGAGATACGCTCCGAGCCCCGATGAACCACTTGTTGCGCTTCGGCCATTTCAGAAGTAATCGAAGAAAATTCCGTTAAGAAACCGCGGCAACATAATCCGCGTCCGCAGGGTCCGCAATCGCCGGTTATTTTCGCTTCATCTCTGGTGCCGATTTGCGTCAACCGAATATTAACGCCAAAATGGGCGACTAAATCTTTAACTAGTTCACGAAAATCAACCCGTCCATCGGAAATAAAAGCAAAATTAATGCGGTTACCCTCGAAGGAAGAATGCATATCGACGAGCTTCATCGGTAATTCATGCTTTTTGATCATTTCCCGACAAAATTCCAGCGACTCTTCTTTTTTTTCCGGACTGGGCAATTTAGCCAAATCCTCATATTCCGCTTTTCTGATTATTGATTTCAACTCACGCTTATCGTCCTTAGGGTCAATTTCCTCAACTAAAGAAACGAGCCGACCTAATTCTAAGCCCAGCTCTGTTTCAACAATTACAAAATTGCCGACAATTGCTTCTGATTTGCCCAAAGAAAAATTATAAATTTTATCCCAAGGGGCAAATTGTACTTGTGCGTAAGTCATGAAAAGGAATAAACAGACAAAGGCTGTTTATAATTATAATGAGAATCTAACAAATTTAAGAATGCTGGCTCCGCCTAAAATATCTTTAACTTTCTTTTTATCGTCTTTAATATACTCTTGCTCTACTAAGCAAACTTCGGAATAGTATTTGCTCATTTTTCCGAGAACAATTTTTTCAACCATCGCTTCCGGCTTCCCCTCTTTTATTAATTGTTCTTGGTAAATTTCTTTTTCCTTAGCCATTTCTGTCGGATCAACTTCGGACGGAATAATATATTTCGGATTAGACGCGGCTACTTGCATCGCAATGTCGCTTGCCAAGTCTTCTACGCCCGGTTTGTCTAGGGCCACTAAAACGCCCATTTTCCCTCCTAAATGAGAGTAGGCCGCCACGGTAGCGCCGCTGATAACGGCAAATCGTTTGACGCTTAATTTTTCGCCAATCGTACCGCTGAGATTATCCAAATCTTCCTGGACACTCCCGTTTTGTAATTTAAGACCAAGCAAAGTTTCAAGAGTAGCCGGCTTGGCTTTCTTAATTAATTCCATGGTCGCTTCGGCAAAAGCTTGAAATTTATCATTGCGAGAAACAAAATCGGTTTCCGAATTAACTTCTAAAATATAGGCTTCTGTCTTGTCGGCATTAACGCTGACCTTAACAACGCCTTCGTTAGTATCGCGGTCCGTTCTCTTGGCCGCCTTAGCGATTCCATTCTTGCGTAGAATTTCTACGGCTTTTTCCAGGTTATTGTCCGCTTCCTTGAGAGCTTTTTGACAATCAACCATGCCCGCGCCAGTCATCTCGCGGAGCTGTTTTATGAGTTCCATATTTTTAAATATTAAATTTTAATTAAACTTTAGGCCTTAATATTCTTTTTTCCTTCTAAGATTGCGTCTTTAATCGCTTCCAAAAGAATTTTAATGGTCTTAGTCGAGTCGTCGTTAGCCGGGATGGCATAGGCAACCTCATCGGGATTAACATTAGTATCGCAAATAGCGATAATCGGAATATTTTTCTGCTGAGCTTCACGAATAGCTGTTTCCTCTTCTTTAATATCCCAAACAAAGAGAGCGTCCGGCATTTTATTTAAACTCGTTAAGCCGCCAACACGCATTTCTAATTTTTTAATTTCCCGATCAAATTCTAGGCGTTCTTTCTTCGTATATTTTTCCAGCTTGCCAGTTTCTCTTTTTTCAATCAAATCAAGATATTTTTTAACTGATTTTTTAACAACCAAAAAATTAGTTAAATAACCGCCTAACCATTTTCCAACGATATATGGTTGGCCGATTTCAGTCGCCATTTTTTTGAGCGGCTCGGAAACCTGGTTTTTAGTGCCGACAAAAAGAATGCTTTTCCCTTCGGCAACTAATTTCGCCATAAATTCTAGAGCGATTTCTAATTGCGCCTGTGTCTTCTTCAAGTCGATAATGTAAATGCCGTTTTTTGAAGTAAAGATAAATTGCTTCATCTTTGGGTGCCAACGGTTAGTCCGGTGACCGAAGTGCATGCCGGCTTTCAGCATGTCTTCTAGTTTTGGAATTTTTACCATATTTTTTCTTTTTTACGTCTGCCCGCTCATATATAATATTGTTTTAATATTATACAAGAAAATTAATTGCGCGCATGATGATTTAGTAAATAAAAAGAGGCCGCTTTTAGAGGCCAAACCTCTGATACTAAGATATAGGAAAAATGGCTGCTTGTCAAGACAAAAAAGCGCTTCTTGGCCCTATTTTATTGCTGATAAAAAAGTTTAACCGAGGAATTAAATTCGTTCACTTTAGAATTATATTCTTTAATTTTAGCGGAATAAACTAATAAATCAGCATTATACTGATTAACTAAGGCGTTATAGCTGGCAACTGAATTGTTATATTCGGCTATTTGACCATTTTGGTAATAGGCGTCCATTTGAACTTTTAGGGTATTTACGTTGCCCTCCTTGATAGTGAGAGCCGAAGCTAAATTATTAATCTCAGTTTGCCGCAGACTAAGATCAACCTTGGCTAGACGTAAAGATTCGACTTGGGATTTTAAAGCCGGCATACCTTGATATACCTTACCCTGGGTGGCTTGGTAAATTTCTATTTTGCCTAACTTGCTCGTATTAAATAAATCGGTAAATTCGGCGGCTGTTTGCGCTTGGCCATTATTAATACTTTGCGGAATAATCCCCAAAGGAAAATAATTAGTCGTTTCACCGTAGCAATACCCAGAATTATTAATTGAATATTCCACTGGGCACTGAACACCGAGGGCTGTATGATTTCTTTCTGGAAAATCTAAAATCGCCGCTCCGTAGCCGAGTTTACGCAACAAGACAACCGCCAGGAAAGTCTTATCCGAACAAACACCTTTATCTAAATATAAAGTCTCATAGGGAAAATAGGGGTTATTATTTATGGCCGGATTGGCCGCTACTTTAGCTTGATCGTAAGGAATATACTGAACAAAAGCGACGGTAAATTCAAGCAACTTATCGTCACTCCAATTATTTGAAATCGCCACTTTTTTTAATTTGGCGATAATATCATCGAAAGTCGTATCGCCCGATTTTAATTTTAAAAATAAACCGTAAAAAACTTCACGCAAGTTAGCCGGTTCATTGCCGACGGTATAGGTATAAACTTTAGGCAAATTCTGATAATAATTATACAAAGTAGCCGACAAGGGCTGGGTTAAATTATAATCATTATTTTGATATTTAAAAGTATATTGTCCGGCTTGGCTACTTATAATCGGCGGATTTAAAGGAGCGCTCGTCGCCGCGATAGAAATAGTCGCCAAATCGCGATTACTTATTCCTAGCCCCTTGGTCCTCATAACGCTGTAAGCATCAGCCGGCCGGCCTAAATAATATAATTTTAATTCGCGAGGATCGACATAATAAGCTTGCCCTTTATCCTGAACCTTCAAAAGAATGCGTCCGGCTAAGCGCGCCGGCGCCTTAGTTGAAAACGAGTTAAAATCGACGTTGGAAATACCCAACCCTAAAGAACGCATAATAGCGTAGGCATCGTCCGGTCGACCTAAATAATAACGCTGATTATTAACAGGATTAACATACCAAGCCTCTCCATGGCTTTCCACTTGCAAGAGTATTCTCCCTCTTAAATCTAAAACTGCCTCGGCTTTATTTGCTAAGCCAAAACCAGCGCCGATAATAACCGCGCTGGCAACTAAAAATAGCAGGTTTAATCGAAAAAATTTCTTGAACATTTTATTTTTTAATCAATCAGAGTTAAAAACAAATCTTCGTCTGGCGGCGAGGGTAAATGGCCAACGTCATTGATATAGTTAATCTTAATATAGCCATCGCGATCAATTACTAATTTAGTAATTGAAGATTGAAAAATTTCTAAAGATAAAAATCCAATCACATCCGCGTTTAAAACACCGGTAACCAGCGCTTTAATAAAATTACCATGAGAAAACAGGGCGACCTTCTTCCCTTTATTGCTCTTATAAATATCAGCTAAAGCGCGACGAGCAGCGGTTTGCATTTTATTAAGCTGGCGGTCAAGCTCGCGATGATGCTTTAATTTCTTTTCACGGTTTTTTTCGGACATATTAAAATATTTGATCCGGAACCAATGCGTCCAATCAATTTCATTCAAGCGCTTATCAATCAGAATCTCTTTATGCTTCTTCTGCGCGTAAGTCAGGGCGGTTTCTTGGGCGCGCACTAATTCGCTCGCATAAATCTTATCAAATTTTAAGCTAAGTAGTTTTTTGGTCAAATAGCGACGCTGATTTAACCCGGTTCGAGAAAGCGGCATGTTCTGCTCGCCCAGCTTCTTTTCTTTCGTATAGTCGGGGTGACAATGTCTAATCAAATAAAATTCGGTATAGGGGCGGACAGTTTTTGGCTTAATCTTAACGTAAGGATTTTGATACATAATTATTATAAGGTTTTAAAAACTGCTTAGAGGTTAGTCTGCGCAAATTTCCAATTTAACAAATTTTTTAAAATTCCTTCTACAAAATCACCGCGGCGATTCTGATAATCAAGGTAATAAGCGTGTTCCCAAACATCAATCGTTAACAGTGGTTTCTGGCCGTGAGCGAGCGGAGTATCCGCATTCGCCGTTTTTGTAATTTTTAATTTCTGATCTTCGCGCACCAACCAGACCCAGCCGCTGCCGAATTGGCTAAGAGCTATCGTTTTAAATTCGTTATAAAAATTTTCCAGACTGCCGAAAGATTCAACAATTAAAGATAAAAGCTCCGGACTTGGCTCCGCGGGTTCAACGAGAGGACGCAAGCTCTTCCAAAAAAAATCATGATTATAAACTTGCGCGGCGTTGTTAAAAATAGCCGCTTGGTTAGCGCTGCCTGAAGTTTGAGAAATTATATTTTCTAAACTGGCAGTTTCCAACTCTGTTCCCGCAATCAGTTTATTAAGATTATCGACATAAGCTTGATGGTGCTTACCATAGTGGAATTCTAAAGTTTTAGCGGAAACATGGGGTTCAAGGGCTGATTTTTCAAAAGGTAATAAAGATAAAGTAAACATAAATTTAAATATTAATTTTAATAACTTAATTATAACAAATATTAACTAAGCCTGCTAATTAATACGAATACCGTAACCTAAAGTATGATTTTATTTATTATTTATTTAATATTAGCAAAATAAAATATTAACAAATAAACAAAATCTTTGCTTATTGACAATTACAGATAATAATGCTACTATACTCAATACGAAAACCGAGAAATCAGTTATTTAAAATACTTGGGAGAAAACCGAGACATAGGAATTAAATCGGAAGTCGGGCCAAAGTAATTACCAAAAACGGCCCCACCGCAAATTCCGCCGCGAGCAAACAGACTCGCAATGATCCGATAATTTTCTACCCAAAAAGATGGGCAAACATCCTGACTTCTCTCCAAACTTTCGATTTTTCTTTAGAAATCAAAGTTAGTCAGGTGGCACATCTTCCTTTTGCAGGGAGCCTCACAGATCATCGTGATGCTCCCTTGCTTTTTAATATTTTTCTTAGAGCGTGAAAGTTGGGAATAGTCTGCGCCACTAATTTCCAAAAACGGGCGGAGTGATTAAATTCTTTAAGGTGGCAAAGCTCATGAACAATAACATAATCGCGCACTTCGGCCTTTAAATAAAAAAGGCGAAAATTGAAACTAAGACTTCCCTGACGCGAACAGCTTCCCCAACGCGTTTTTTGGTCGCGAACCGCTACTTGTTTATATTTAAAATTATAAAAACTATTAAAATATTTTAGGCGTTCAAGAATAAGAATGCGCGCCGCTTCCCGATTATTTAAGTAATCTCGCCTGCTTAAAGAGTTTAGCGGATTTGTCTTTGTTTGTTTAAAATTATCTATCTTTTTTAAAATCCAATCCGCCTTGGCGCGGATAAATTTATCAACTACTTCCCCTTTTAAAAACGAAGGTTTAGTAACCACCAAATCGCCATTACAATAAACCGCCAAACGAAGGCGTTTGGCGCGGCGGCTGACTTTTAAGGTGTAACTTATCTCTTGATTAGCTAATTTTATTTTCTTGTCCATTTAATTTTTCTTCAATCATTTTAACCAGCCATAAAAAATCTTCTTCCTTTTTAAAATCAAGGGCGCTGCGATCAATAAACAAAACGTTTTCAATTTGAAAACTCTTGAGATAGACATCATGGACATCGTGGATGGCCGCGTATCTTTCTAAAAAATCATTATCAATTTCAAATGTCCGCCCCCGCGCTAAAACAAATTCTTTAATTTTTTCCGGGCTAGCTTTTAAGCTAATAATCAGGTCCGGCCAAGGAAAAATCTGACGGTCGAGAGTCGTGGCGCAAGACATCAACTCTTTTTCAAAGGGGTCGGCTAAAAATTCGCGGCAACAGACTTCGTTGACTAGCCAAAAATTATCTAAAAAGACTGTACGGCCCGCTCTTTTATGATCAAGCGCCTCCAAATATTGTCCGAAGGTTTTATTACGAAAATACATCCGAGTCGCTAATTGTTTCTGCCCGGTTTTTATACCCTCCCTGACTGTTTCCGGAAAATCTTTTTCTTCCCCTTCAAAAAGCGCCTCGGCTTTATAATAATCAGCCAAACGGCGCACCAGCGATGATTTACCTGTTCCGGGCCCGCCGGAAACAGCAATAATGATTCCCGTTTTAGTCCTAAACATATTTTAGAATAAACCGTTTAACGATTTTGGCTAATTCTTTCTCACGGCCCTCGAAACAATGATTGCAATTTTTAATTTGAAAAACTTGAGCTAATTTATTTTCTTTCTCTAAAAGGCTAACGGCTTTTTTAACGGGAATAATCGTGTATTCCTCCTGATCGCCGATAACTCCTAGAATGGGTACTTTTATTTTTTGATAAAAACTTAAATTAGCTCCCTGCCGAAGCGGAAAAGCTTGAGACAGTTCGCTTTTATCTTTGAAAAAATTAATATAGGATTGCGCGTTTTGCGGCAAGACTCCCGCATGAGCCCGCCAGGTTGAAGTTAGAAAAAAATTTCCTTGGCGCGCTTTAACTAATTTTCTAGCCTCTTTCATCAAAGTATCTTTGATTTTTTGCGAATCAGCATTATGCGTGCCATAAGAATCGGAAAAACCTAAAAGAATAACGGCTTCAATTTTATTCCGGTACTTGCCCTTATTTAAATAATAAACTAATTTTTCTGTTCCTAGACTATGGCCTTGCAAAATAATTTTTTTATAGCCCAAAGCCAGCGCTTTTTCTATCCAAGCATCGATATCGATTAAACATTTTTCGAAAATTTCTGTACAGGCGCCGGAGGACTGATAGACCTCTAACCCGTAGGCCCCTCGATTATTCGTCGACAACATAGAGATGCCGAGCGGCGTCAAACTTTTATAAATTTCCCAAATAAAATCATTATCATAAAAATTATCCGCCGTACCGTGAATATTTATAATAACGGCTTTTTTCTTTGGCGCTTCTAATAAGAGGCCATATAAATCTAACTTGTCTTTTGTTTTGACATTAATGATTGGTATTTTCATAGTTTTTTTCTGCCCCTCAGCTGCCCGCAAGCAGCATTAATTTCCGCGCCGAAACTTAAACGCACGGTAACTGCCACGCCCGCTTCCTCAAGAATCTTCTTAAACTTTTCGATGCGCTCTCTTTTTGATGGCTGAAAGCGGCCCGTCGGATTATAAGGAATTAAATTCACAATATATAAAGGCTTCTTCATGAGCTTAATAAGATCAAAGGCGTCCTTGTCGCTATCATTAGCGCCCTTAATCATTAAATATTCAAACATAACGCGCCGCCCAGTCTTAGTAATATAATTATCCACAGCTTTAATAATTTCATGAAGATTGTATTTAGTGGCTATCGGCATGAGATCTCGGCGGACATTATCGCTCGCCGCATGCAAGGAAATCGCCAGATTAATCTGCAATTTCTCTCCCGCCAAGCGTTTTATGCCCTCCGTAATGCCGGCCGTGGAAACTGACATCCGTCTGGAGCCGATATTTAAGGTTTCCGGATTATTCAAAAACTTCGCGGCTTTAATAAACTCTGGATAATTTAAGAAGGGTTCGCCCATTCCCATAAATACAATATTGTCGACCTTCTCACCTTTCTTCTCCGCCGTTAAATAGCGCGACCAAAAAAGTACCTGTTCAACAATTTCTTCTGATTTTAAATTGCGGCGGAAGCCAAAATTGCCCGTCGCGCAAAATTCACAAGCCAAGGGACAACCTACTTGAGAAGAAACGCAAACCGTGTTCCGCTTCTCTTTTTGTCTAATAAGCACTGTCTCAATCGCCTCGCCATCATCAAGCGTAATCAGAGCCTTAACGCTTTTATTCTTGCTGGTATTTTTATCGACTTCGGCACTAATTTCTAAAGGGCATTCATTTTCTAATTTTTCTCTCAAACTTTTAGGAAGACTGGAAACTTCCGCCCAATGAGAAATAAAATCCTGCCAAATTGCTTTATTGACTTGAGCAAACCGGTACTTTGGTTCAGATTGCAAAACACTTGATAGTCTAGATAAATTCATTTTATTTTTTTTTGATAGTAATTTTAATAATTTCACTTTGGCCACTGGTGCGTATTGGCGGCCCCCAGGTACCGGCGCCGCGATTTACAATTAAGGAAAAGTCGCCGTTTTGGAAAAGGCCGTGCCCGAAGCCTTTATACGATAACTTAGCTAAATAATTCAAAGGGAAAATCTGCCCATTATGGGTATGCCCGGACAATTGCAAATCGATTTCCGCCTTTTCAGCCAAGTCGATATTTTTTGGTTCATGAAATAAAAGAATACTCGGCTTTTCCTTACTATAACCAACCTGATTTAAAATGGCCGCCTCTAAATCAAAATCTTTATTAAATGAATAATTAATTCCGATGATTTGCAGGCCGTCTTTTATCACCATTTTATTATCGAGAATAACCACTGGATTGTCTTTCAAGAGTGCCATGGTCCGATTGAAGCCTAAATATAAATCATGATTACCAAAGGAATAATAGATTCCTTTCGGAACAGATAATTTTGTAAAGGGATGGTTGAGCCAAGCGAAGTCCGATTCCATGCCGTCAAATAAATCACCAGTAATAAAAACCGCTTCTGGATTAAGCGTCTGGACTTTAGCGAGCAAGCGCCCAAAAAATCTTTCCCGATAAACCGGGCCCAAATGAACGTCTGAAATTTGCACGATAACTTTGTTTTGCCAGCTCTCCGGCAAATCTTTAATCGCCACTTCATAATTAGTAACTTTTGGTAGCCAAGCTTTATAGAGTCCAAAAAAAGAAAGCAGCCCGGCGCCACCAAAAAAAATTAATTTGAAGACGATGAGCGGCAGAGATAAATGAAAATAAAAATTGACTAACTTAAGCAGCAAAACGATAATCGTCACGACACCGAAATTCGCCAAAAGACCGATCCAGAAACCGGATAAAATATAGTACCAGCGAGTAAAGACATTGTCCCATTTATGGATTAAATAGGAAGAGACGACAGTGCTTAAAAATAAAAACAAAATTATTACACCTGCTTCTAAGCTACTAAAAAAAGGGATTTGCGGAAATAATTTTATTAAAATAAAACCAAAAGCAGCGTGGCCCAAGAGCAAAACTAAAAGTGAAACCGCAAAAAAAATTAATTGCATCATAAATTTTAGAAATTAGAAGTTCTTATCTTCTTCAACAAATTCTGATAAAACTCTAAATTATTCAGGCTAGCAAACTTTTGTCCGAGAATTTCTTTCAACTTAAAAAGATGATAGAGATAACTTCGAGAATGTTTTTTCAGCTCGCTTATCTTACTCTTTTTATTAATAGCCGTAAAGTCACGGTTAAAGCGGGCGTTATTAATATTAATTGTCTGATAATTTTTATATGATTCCCTTCGACCCGAGAAAAATAATTTGCCGTGGCGGCCTTCGCGCGTCGGGATGACGCAATCAAACATGTCCCAGCCCATTTGAGCGCAGCGCACTATATCTTCCGGTGTGCCAATGCCAAGAGCAAAACGCAGGGCACTAGACGGAATAAAGCTAGCAGTTTTAGCCAGCACTTCTTCTAAAAAATTACCATTTTCATCTATGGGTCGGGCGCCAAAACCATAACCGTCAAAACCGATTTTAACTAATTCCCTAGTACAATATGCACGCAAATCTATTTCCGCACCACCTTGAATAACCGCGAATAAAAGCGGTTTTTTAACGCCCTTTAATTTTCTCTTCTTTATTTGTCTTAAATATTCCGCCTTGCATCTTTTTGCCCAACTTATAGTACGCGCTACCGCCAGCTCTAAATCGGGCCGCGAAAATTCATTGGGCGGACAATCGTCCAGACAAACCATCATATCAGTCCCCAGGGCGAACTGGATTTGAATTGATTTCTCGGGTGTTAGCTCGTGGCGAGAACCATCAAGCGGCGAGCGAAAAGTGACCTTATCGTTTTCGATCTTACCTAATTTAGAATTTTTGTGAATCAGCGAAAAGACTTGAAAGCCACCGGAATCAGACAAAAGCGGACCGGACCAATTCATAAACTTATGGATGCCACCCGCTTTACTTATGGTTTCCAAGCCGGGCTGTAAATAAAGATGAAAAGTATTAACCACTAGCGCTTTAGTGCCTGTTTGGACTACTTCATTATTGGTAGTTAATTTTATAAAACCGCGCGTTGCGTCGGGCATATAAAAGGGCGTCTTTAAAAGACCATGAGCGGTTTTCAAAACGCCCAGACGAACTCCCTGTTTAGTTATCTTCAAAATTTTAAACATAGATTACTGGACTCTTCCGGAATTACTCATGCCGGCGATATCATCATCTTCTAATTTAGTTGTCTTCGGACCAGTTTTTTTGGTAATAACATTTTTTGTTTCCGTATCAGTCGCGCTAATCGTCGAGCCCGGCGATAATACTAAAATTTTATTACGATCATTTTCTGTCGGCGTAACGCTGATACCAAATTCTGCATCGGCGCGATAAACGGAAACCGGCAAACGTCCGATTTCCCAAACTATCTGGCGCGTATTCGGATCATAATTAATAGTGCCGACGTTCGTAGAGGTTTTTTCATCAAATTCCACATTACTGGGCAGAGTAAAGACCGCGCGCGTTTCCGTGAGCTCATGCAAATTATTTTTCACAACCCAATAAACTTTAAATCCGGTTTTTTCGCCTACTTTGGGCGGCAAGGGGCCGGAGCCAACCGGCTGATTATCATCATTAAAATAACGAATTTGTTCGCTTAAACTTAAGTCGCTATTTATTTTACTAATCACGGTATTACTCTTATTATCTTCCCCTTTAACGGCCCGATTATTAACTCCATACTGCGCATAGGAAGTAACGCTGAGATTTTTACCCAGGTCGCCATCTTTAAACGCTAAAAGATTTAAAGAAAAATTTATTTCTCCCTCTTGGCCGGGTTTAATTTCCGCTAATTCCGGAATTTCATTTTTCGTCCAAATGATGGTGTTTCCGCGCACTTCTCCCGGCTTTTCCATGTTCAAAGAATTGAAATCTAAAAACTCACCGCTTAAAGCCGCCATAATAATTACGTCTTTAAAAGTATTATCACCTTTATTATCATAGCTAAGCGTATAGTTTAGCGCTTGCCCGAAATTAATGGCGTTATCATTTTTAGAACCATTAATAAATAAAGTAAGATTTAAATCACTTTTGACGAGAGTTGGCTTTATGGTCTTTTCCCAAAAAATATAAGACTGGCCATCCTCTAATTTCTTTTCCAGACGCACACTGATTTCCGGGTTATCTAATTTCGCGCCAATTTTATAACTAAACGGAATTTCCTGGCGACCCAATTCTTGGCTTACTCCGCTAATTTGCCAGCTGACCCCGCCTGATTTGGTAATGGTAATTTTTTTGGCCGTCAAATCAGAGGAGCTAGCTGCTTTTTCAGAACTGGAAGCAACGGAGACATTGGTTTCTTCGGGTAAAGAAAAGGTTAAATTAAAATCACCCAAATAATTATTCGCGACATCGGAAATAATAAGCGTCATCGTATTATCTTGATTTAAAAAGGCGGTATTATTATATTCCAAATCGGCCTGGAAGCCGGGGCCAGTTACCAAGGTTGAGGCGGAAGCTTCTTTTTTAAATTGACTCGAATAATTCAAAGGCACATAGCTTAATCTTCCGGAAATAATATTAACCGAATCCGCCTTATTAATCAGTTTCCCGGTAATAGTGAGCGTGGCACTGGCGCCGGGGTCGATATCGGGCAAACGCCAGCCGTAATTTCCATTTTGCGGAGCGATGGAGCTGCCGACTAGAATAAAATTCTCGGGATATTGGATTTCTAAATTGGCTTTAGTTAAAGCGAATTTACTGGGATTATGGTATTCTATTTTATAAGAAAATTCTTCGCCGGCCAAAACTTTTTCCGGAGCGCTAATTTTAATTTCCAAAGAACTGGAGTCGTTAGTGCGGTCGAAAAAATAAGAGTAGGTAAAATAAATCGCGCCGAGTAAAAGGGCAAAAATAAGCAAATTTCTAAAGAGACGGATAATAAATAATTGGCGATGTTTTATCTTCATTGTTTGGACATTCATTAAACCTCCTTTTTTATCGGTATAAATGGCGGATAAATTATTATCAATTTCTTGATTGCGCATTTCCCGTCCGACTACGCGCTCAAAACTCGAAACTTCTTTATCGGTTGGCACTGGGCGCTCGACAAAGGCCGACAAGCCGGATGACTTTTCCTGATCAATCCGCAATGTTTTTTTAATTTTTTTTGCTTCCGCCATATAGATAAACAATTATTTTTTAATTAAAACGGACCAATATTTATCGGCATTTAACTTATCGCTAATTTCCCAGCCCGCCTCTCCGATTAAATTTTCCGGATAACGCCAGAAAACCGACCAGGTTTTCGGCAGACTCAAATGGCTCGTAAACTCACTGGCTTTAGCGCCCGGCTGTTTTTGCACCAAAAAACTATAGGGAGTTAAATCAACTTTTTCTGTATTCAAAAACGCATTTATTTTAGTTAACCAATTATTTTCCGGCGCCCGATCCAAAAAGCTAAAAGGCAAGCGGTATTTAACTGTTAATACTACGCTTTCTCCCGGGTCAACCATCGCCCAATTAGCAAAAACTGTTTTATTATTTTCTGTATAAACCTTAGTGCCACTGTTTTCATCAATTAAAGCTCTAGTCTCTTTTTCCAGACTCTGATTCTCTTCCCAGCTTGGATCCGGTTTTTCATTAAAATATTTACTATCGGGCGCCTGAAAACCATCGGCCATCAATAGTTCGCTGCCCTGCGGCACATAAATTCTTAGCCAATCAACATTGCGCACCCCAGTCAGCGGTTCATTTTTTATACCCGTATGAGTACGAGTAATTTGAACCGTATCTGTGATTGAGCCATCTTCGGCTACTTCACTAAAATGTTCTATTTTTTCTGTCATTTTGCGATCCGACTTCTGGCCGGCGATATTTGTATTAACTACTAAAAGGTAGTCGCGATTAGCATCTTTTATTTCTCCGGCCCAATTTCGTTTTGCCACTTCGCCTTCTAAAGACGGGTCCGTAAAATAAAACAGAACTTGCTTCTCGGCCAAGCTATCTTCAAACAAAGCCAAAACCTTTACTAAATTTTCTTTATTTAATTTTTTGGGTAGAGTTTCTAATATCTTGGCCATTAAATCACCGATAATTTTCTTCGGTTTATTGGCGCTATTTTCGGTTAATCCTTGTTTTAGCGGCAGAGAGGATTGAAGAACAGTCGAAGTCGCCGGCACGCCGATAACCGCTTCCGGATTAGTCTTAGCAAGATTTTTTTGCTCGACGATTTTTTGCACAGTTTCCCAAAAATTATTAGAATCAATCGTTAACCCGTATTCAGCCGTTAAATCAATCGGCCCGGTAATTTCTAGTAATCTTTCGATAACTGTCGGCGTTACACTAACAACGCCGTCAACTGTCGGCCCGTCACTCTTCTCATAAAACCACATTAAATTCTTAGCCGTAGTCGGCCAATCAGGCCACCAATTAGCATCCCAAAAATGCCAAAGCGGATTAACGAGCCATAATGGCTTAGGCGCGACCACGCGAACATTCATTCCGCCCTCAGTGTCATATGAGCCGCCGCCCGGCACTTCTAAATTTCGGATTTTACCATCGCGAATATCTACGAGCGCGTAACTGCCCAAAAAGCCGCCGCTGGCTCGCAATTCGGAATTATTTTGAAATACTAATAAATAACGTTTGTCCTGCGTCGCCCCTAAAACTTCTTTAAATTTAGAAGCCGCTCTGACGAAAGATTCTAAGTTATCGGCGAGGAGCACGATTTGCTTAGTAATGCTCAAAAACTTTTCTTGATATTGGCTCGGCAAGTTAGCCGGATTTATTTTAGATAATTCTTTTTCTAAATTTTTAGCGTCATTAACCGCTAAACCGCCGTAGTAAGTGAAGCGATCAAGCGAAACGGAAAAACTCTCTTTATCGCCGCCGAATAGACTATCGGTCGCTAGAACTAAATTGCGTCCAAATGACGAAGTAATCGCGCCCGCTTGTAAAAACTTCTTACTTTCGGCGGCTAATTTTAATTTTGGATCATTGGATAAAGATGCGAGCGAGAGTAGCGAATCATTAATTTTATTTAATTCTTCCTGGGCCGCTAAAAAATTATTACCCGCATTTTGAAATTCTGAATCAGCTGAGACAAAATCCATTTTCGTTGCCGCATCAGTCGCCGCTAACAAATTATTTAAAGCGAGTTGGGAGCGCCCGAGAATCTTCTGCTCTAAACTACCTAAATCCAAAAATTCAAAATAGGACAAAAGCTTAAGCGGGACAATAATTAGAATTAAAACCAAAACAAAAGAAAAAATCGAGCGGTACCAAATTGCTTTCGTTTCCGCGACCACTACTCGATTTTCTAATTCCGAGAGCTGCTTATTTTTTTTAACATTTAGCCTGGTTGCTTTTCTAAATTTTTTCGCTTCATTTTCAAAAACGCGGGACCAAAGACTGCGTTCCGCTGTCAGGCGCCAGGAAATCTGAAATTTTTTAAAACGCGAAAAAAGGGGTGGAGACGGTTCTTTCTTTTTAGTTGCGGTTTCTTGGCCAAATCTAAGCAAATTGGGTTTAATTTTTTTAGCCTTCTTCTCTAAAGCCTCAAGCTCTTTTTCCATCTTTTGAGCTAATTTTTCTTCGATTTTGGCTAACTTAATTTTTGATTTATCGGCTTTTTTATCGATGAAAGCAACGTCGCGTTTTATTTCCTGGTTCACTTTTTGGCGCAAATCAACGATAAAACCAGAGGGTTCTGTCCTCTTTGGGGGCTGAGCTATATTCGGTTGGATTTTTTTATTAAACATGTAGGACTTGATGATAAACCATAAGAGTTTGGTTGGCGCACTGCCACCAGCTATATCTCTTTACTTGCTCTAATCCTTTGACAATCAAGGACTCTCTTAAATTATCTTCAGTTAAAACCTGCCAAATTTTTTCCAACATTTCCGTCTCGTCTTCGGGGTTAAAATACATAGCGGCCGAGCCAAGAATTTCAGGCAAAGCGGCTCGATTAGAACTTATTACCGGGCAAGACCGAGCCATTGCTTCAAGCGGTGGCAAGCCAAAGCCTTCATATAGCGACGGGAATACATAAGCGCGCGCTTCTCGGTAAAGCATCTCCAGCTGGGCGTCGGAAACGTAACCCGGAAAAATCACCGGGCTATCAATATTTTCTTTTTGCCAAAGCTTTAGGGCGCGAGCGCTATCGTGGACTCGATCATAAAAATAATCTTCCTTGCCGATTAAAACCAGACGCAAACCCGGCTGGCGCGAACGGAGTTTTGCAAAAACTCTAAGTAAAACTTCTAAATTTTTATGGGGGTAAGCATTACCGACATAAAGCAAAAAGTTATTGGCAATATGATATTGTTTTAGCGTTTCTTGATTGTCTAATTTAGCCACGAATAAAGAATCTCGCCCTTTAGCTAAATTAGATACGCCTTCGTAAGTCACGACAATCTTATCGGCTTTAACTCTAAATTGTGTTATTAAATCATTTTTGGTAAACTCGGAAACGGTAATTATTTTTTTAGCTCTATTGACGGCTCCGAAGATGACCAAGCGGTAGGCTACGCTTTTTAAATAATAGACGAAAGGGTTGAGCGTAGTAGCGCGACGTGTCGGAAAATGCGTCAAAATCAAATCATGAATAGTCACAATAAATTTCGTCGGAGTAAAAAGCGGCACATTGAAGTGCGGAAAATGAATTAAATCTAATTTTTCTCGCCAAATATAAAACGGCATCAGTAACTGCTCCTGCCAGGAATACCAAGGCATTTTTAAACAAACTTTCTTAACATTATTTTGCTCACAAACAAATTCATCGAAATTTTCTGGACTTAAAAAAATAACAAAATTAAAATCAGCGCCGGAATCTGCGCTCGTAATTTTCATAATATTATCAACCACTTCTTGAGTATAGCGGCCTAAGCCTTTGCCTATCGGCCCATAGAAGCGAGCATCAATGCCAATGCGCATGTTATTAATTTAAACAAATGGTAAATTAGGGGGCGGCGTGGTCGCGGAAAGGTCCGACTCTGAGTTAGACAGCGATGAATTTTGTTCGGATTTATTTTTTAAACCGCTGAAAATATCAGCCGGGAGCGGCGCCGTTTCTTCAGCTAACGGCAAGGAAGAGGGGGCGTCTGCTTTCCGACCGGGCGCTTTTTGAATTAAAGGTGATTTCACGTTCGCTTCAACCGGAAAATGCCAAAGAGTCGCAAGCTCTTCAATATTCAATAAAAATGTTTTTCGTCCGTACGTTGAACGATTAACGTAATTACGAAAAAGCTTTCTTTTCTTTTCAATCAAGCGCGACTTGGTTAAAAAATAAACTGTTTTGGTAAAAGTTACTTTTAAATCGGGCTTAAAACTATTTAAGTCCAAAGACATAAATTGCTTTATATAACCGACAAAACCGTTAATTACTTTCGCCTTGTTCATGACTTCTTTTTTGGCGACATAAAGGATGCGGATTTTGGTCTCAAAGCCGAGTTTAATCGCCTTTAAATTCATACCCTCGATCTCTCGCTTCTCTTTCGGAGTAAGATCAAGCATCGTTCTTTTTTCGCCCTTATCATCTTTTTTGTTCGAGTCAATATCGCCCCAAATCGGAAAAATTACTTCGCTTACATCGCCGAGTGCGCCCAAACCTTGAGTTACCAAAGACGGTTTAGCCTTTTTTTTGCGTCCTAGTACTTTATCCGTTTCTTTCTGGATTTCGGTCACCCAATCAAAGCCTGTCGGAACAACAATCATTTGGAACCAAAATTGTTCCCCCGTACGCAAGGAACCGCAAAGATCCATTAAAGACGCCATCGGATCTTTAAATTGGGTTTCACTTTCACCAAACTTATGTTCAAATTCCTCATAAGTTTTAATCGGGAAATACCAAGGGTTTTGCAGGATGAATTCGGTTCCAAAAATATCCCATTCTTCATCCGGCCAACGCTGAGGAACGGTTTCCGTATAATCATCAACCTCGGAAATCTCGGCATCCGGATACTGAGAATAAACCGATGATTCAATTAGGTTACGAAACTCAAGCGGTGTCCTAATCAAAAATTGGGTATATCCCTCAAGACTAACGATTTCATAGCTGAATGACTTCTGGTAAATTCCTTCATACCATTTTTCATAAAAATTCTGAGAACCGTGGGCGCCCCCTAAATAGGTAAACATATTTTCGACCGCCTTGGGAGACTGCTCATTCCCTTTGGGAATATCAATAGCCAGAAGAATGGATTTATGGGTTTTACTCCATTGAAATTGGATATAATACAGCCAGACATCGCGGGCGCCAATTAAGAAAATAATGCCCAAAAATACCCAGCCAAAGTTGCCCAAAAATACCCAAAACATCTGATCGGGCGGCAGATTTAAAAACCGTTCAATGCCGGTCGTGTTAATAACTATATCCATACTTAATTTCATTATATTAACATCTATATTTTAGCATATTTTCCCAAAAAACAAAAAATCCAACCGCTTGGGATTGGATTTCTTGTTTTTTATAGATAAGTTTCCTAAATTTTGTTTATTTTGACCACTCTTTAAGGCCGTAAGTACCACGACTAATAAGGACATAGCGGTCGTCTAGAATAAGTTCATTATGGACGGTCGCCGCATTGGCTACTTTTTTGTCAAATTTCATTTCATTAATTCTTTTGGCAATCTCGGTGAAATGAAGCGGTTTGCTTTCATGCTTTAAAATTAAATAAATTTTATCATTAACGGTTTTCGGTTTAATTTCTTCCCAATCAGCAATTCCCCATTCACCATATTTGTTCTGCTCCAAATTCTTAACTGCCTGCATTAAAGAGTATAAAATTTTATTGTTGTTGATCAAATCGGCCTTATCAGGAAAGATTTTACTCTTGAAAACTGAGGAAATATCGGCCTGGCCAGACTCGCCAAACTTAACTTGGTGCTTATTATAAGAATCTAACTTCTTCAATAAATCCAAAAGTTCCTCGGTCGTATATGTCTTCTTCAAAGTTTCAATTTTACTCAATAAATCATCAGCTAACTCTTCTAAGTGGTTGACTTCTCCGGTCTTTAGCTTGAAAGAAGGGTTAAACTGATCGTGATTATCAACTAGCTCTAATTCCTCACCCATGAGCTTGGAAATCAAAAAATTGAAATGATTACGATAAGAAGCGCAGTTCTTTTCATAATTTGGATCATCAACATTAGCTTCGTTATTAATCTCTAAAGCCATAACTGTCAAAATATCCAAAAGATAGTCGCGACGGATGAGGCCGCCATGTTCGCTTAAGAGATTTTGGACAGTTTGCTTCAGGACCGAAATAGAGCTTTCCAGAGTTTCTAATTTTTTAATTTTTTTAATGCTCGCGGCTTCAATTTGACGTACCCGTTCGCGAGTTAATTTATGGAGGCTACCGATTTTTTCCAAAGTTTCTCCTTTATCTCCTTTTAAACCAAAACGACGCGACAGGATATCCCTTTCACGATCTAATAGCTCGGAGAATAAAGAGTTCACGATGTTTATCGCATCAAGACGCGCTAGTTCCTCGGATTTTTCCTCTTTAATCATTTTCTCTAATAAATTTTCCATATAAAAAAATAGACTTGTAAACACTTTTTAATTACCCTTAATCTATCATATTATTTTACATTAGTCAATACCTTAGAGAAATTTAAAATGCTTTTATACTCTTTTAGAAGAAACTGCTCTAATATAAGCGCAAAAATAGCGCTAGCTAAGATTCTTACGATAATAAATACTTTGCTTAAAAAATTTTGCTTTGACCAATGTTTGACAAATATAAGATGTTGGTTCCGAAACGACCAAATTCGAATCTGCCGACTTTTTTTACGGCGGTCAAAGGCTTTATTTATAATTCCCTCGCCTGATGAGGCGGCCGTTCGATCGTGGTACATGATAGAGCTGGGGACCAGGGCTGATTTTCCGCCTATTAAAGATAGGCGGTAAGCTAAATCACAATCCTCTTTATACATGAAAAAACGTTCATCGAAATACTGATCATTTTCTTTTATTTTTTCTAGAGCCTCGAGCCTGAACAGGCCGGCCGCGCCCGACGGTCCAAAAATAGAAAAACTGTCGAAACGCTTGTCATCTTCTTGCCCTTGTCCCAAATCTAAAAACCGCAAACCGGTTTTCATAATCAAACCGCAAGAATCAATTATTTTGGTTTTAGTATTGGCCGCAAAATCCCAACGTCGAATCTTCGGACTGACCGAGATTAAACTATTATCTCTATCTAGGGCAGACACGAGCTCACTAATCGTTTCTTTTTCTAAAAGAGTATCGGGGTTAATAACTAAAAAATATTCAGCCTTGAGTCTTACGGCCGAATGAATTAAAACGTTATAAGCCCGACTGAAGCCCAAATTACCGGCGGCATGAAAATATTCTAAAAAATTTGAATTTTCATTATTAAAATTATCCAGCGCCAGCCGATTTAAATTATTATTCGGCTCGCTATTATCAAAAACTAGGACGCGATATTCGTCTGGTGATAAAAAATTGAGCGCGCTTTTCAAACTCGGTAAAAAATCCGCCAAATATTTAGCGCTAGAATCATTATAAGTTAAAAACCCGACCACTAATTTCATAAAAGTATTGACAAACTAAAACTTGAGGATTATATTTATTTTATTATAAAAAAATAAATTTTGTTCATTCTAAATACTAACTACTAATCATTTTGTCATGACGCAAAAGAAAAACGAGGAACAAGAAGTCTTCGAGCAAATTCAGGAAGAGGCGCGATTAATCGCTAGCAAATCCAGTAACGAAGTTGAATTCATGAGCCAAGTAGCTGAGCTGCCTCAAGTGAAAAAAGTTTTCTCTTCCGGCCAATCAGTTAGTGGCGGAATCACTTTCTCCCTAGTCATTGACCAAACACTCCAACAAAAACCGCACGCCAGAACCATCACCATCAAAAAGAAATTTTAGTATTAGTAAGTACAAAACCACAGGCCTGTAAAAGGCCTGTTTTTATTATTTAAATAATCATCTTGCCCGCCATCTTTTCCTTGGCGAAATTTTGTGCCCGGAGAAGGCTATCAAAAGTCCCGGCATCGAGCCACTCGCCCTTTACTTCGGCCACTTCGAGCTCATTCTTATTTAAAAACCAATTATTAACATCCGTTATTTCGAGTTCGCCCCGGTCGCTCGCTTTCATCGCTTTAGCGATTTCAATCACGCGCTTATCATAAATATACAACCCCGTGACCGCATAATTACTAAGATATTCTTTAGGCTTCTCGACAATTTTTTCCGCTTTTCTCTGCGCGTCAAATTTAACGACGCCGAATCTTTCCGGGTCGCTTACTTTCTTGGCAAAAATTTTCGCGCCGCTTTTGAAATTTTTAATTTCTTCGGAGAAATCGTCTTCAAAAATATTATCGCCCAAAATCATTATAACATCTTCATTATCGATAAAGTTTTCTCCGATAATAAACGCTTGAGCCAAACCTTCGGGCTTATCTTGAATCTCATAAGTAAACTTAACGCCGAACTCTTTCCCTGAGCCAAGCAAATTCAAATAATCACCTGCCCTTTCTGGAGCGACGATTATAAGTATCTCTTTAATGCCCGCTTTAATCAGCGTGTTCAGCGGATAATAAATCATCGGCCGATGGTAAATAGGGAGTAACTGCTTACTGGTAATTTTTGTTAAGGGCTTGAGGCGCGTGCCTGAACCGCCCGATAAAATAATGCCTCTCATAATTAATTATATAAATATTTATTAATCATACAGATATTCCCGCAGTGCTTCCTGAAAATTCCTCATTTTTTTTATTTTCAAATTTTTTAACACGGAAAATTTCGGTCGGCGGGCCGCTCGGAGTAAATTTTCACTCCGCACGGGACGCATATTAACGGCTAACTTCTTGAACCGGAATAATTCAGCGGCTGCTTCATACCAGGTACAGGGGTTTTCATTGACTAAATGATAAATACCAAAAGGAGCTTCTATTTCCCAGAGACGTTTAGTTGCTTCCGCCAAATCAGGAGTGTAAGTAAAACAGCTCAATTCCTCGCTCACCACGGTCAAATCTTTTTTAGTTTGCGTTAAATTAAGCATGATGTCAAAAAAGCTAGGCTTAGCCGACGGACTTAATCCTTTGGGACCAAAAAGTTTTGAGGTTCGAATTAAATAATACCCTAAACCGCGCTCCGCTTGTTTCAAAACTTCTCTTTCGCCGGCAAATTTGCTCTCTCCGTATTTATTTATTGGATTTGGAGTATCACTTTCAATAAATTCCTTTTTATCTTCCGTCCCGTTAAAAACATAATCAGATGAATAATGGATTAAAACGGCGCCTAGTTTGCGCGTCAGCTCGGCTAATACCGCCGGCAATTCCGCGTTCAATTTTAAGGCAATCTCATACTCTTTTTTGTCTTCACATTTATCAACGGCATTATAGGCGACGGTATTGATTACTAAACTCGGCTTCAGCTCGGTAATTTTTTTAATAAGTAACGGAAAATCTAAAACGTCTAAATCGTCCCTGTCCCAGGAAACGGTTTCAAAATCGACGGAAAAAACTTTAGTCAGCTGCGTGCCAAGATTACCCTGGCCGCCGAGAATAAGAATAGTCATATACAACCAGTATAATCATAAAAGGGGAAATTGACAAACCAACAAGGAAATATTAAAATAATTTAATTCTTTAACAAATATATATATTCCTCACTTAGTCAAACCTAGTAGTAACAAAACCACTCAAATTATGAAAAAAGTTCCCTTTACTCCGTGGCTCTTCCCTGAAGAGCATACGGAAATTGTCAGAGCCCTGCTTCAATATGGTCTCATAAAAATAAGCGATAAGCGCGATTTACCTCTGAAAAGCGGGGGAAAAACAGACGTCTACATTAACCTGCGAGACGCGCGAAACAACCCTGAGGCGATAAAATTTATTTCTGATTTATTCGCCATTCCTCTCCAGCGCCTCAAACCACAACGTTTCATCGAAATCCCGGACTCTGTTTCGGCATTTGCCGGTCCGCTTTCGATAAACACTGGTATTCCCTACTTAACCATTCGTGGTGAAGCCAAGGAAGGACGCGTGGCTGATGCCAAGATGATCGGCACCCCGAAACCATTTGAAACGGTTTGCATTATTGATGATGTGATCACTGACGGCGCTTCGAAAGTAGCCGCCTATCAATTGTGTAAGCAACTCAACCTGGATTTGCAAACACTGGTTGTTCTTGTTGACCGTCAACAAGGCTGGAAAAAATACCTGCCCAAACACGGTTGTGAAATGCCAGTTTGGCCTGGCATGACCTTGCATGATGTCAGAAAACAATTAATCCTTCAGGGGTTCATGCAAAGATGCTCCAAGGAGGCGGAAGAAAAAAATCCCATCATTGTCGCCTTTGACGGAAGAAGTTGGGAAGACATCCTCCCTATCGCTGATCAATTGCGAACCACCGGTGCAATCCTAAAGGTGAACGATTTACTGTTCGCCAAAGGCATTGAGAGTCTCCTACCCGAGCTCTCAATCTACGGTCGCGTAATGGCTGACCTAAAGGCGCATGACATCCCTAATACAGTCGCCAATACTTGTCGCCGGCTTCTCGCCTGCCCCCCTTGGGCAGTAACTGTCCATGCTTCAGGGGGCGGCGAAATGATCAAGGCAGCCATAAAAGAGCTGGAAGGAACAGAAACAAAGGTCCTGGCCATCACCGTCTTAACCTCGATTGACGAAAAAACAAGTGAGGAAATCTTCACACGTCGACCCTTCGACCAGGTTTTGAAACTGGCAGAGATTGCTGACCGCGCCGGCGCGCATGGGTTTGTATGCTCGCCCGAAGAAGTGTCTGCTTTAGCAGAGAAATATCCAGGCAAAGAGTTTGTCACCCCGGGTATTAGATCTGAGGGGGAAGACAAGCAGGACCAAAACCGTACCGGAACGCCTGCTGGTGCCCGGGCAAACGGCGCCACAAAATTGGTTATGGGCCGCCAACTCCTTGGGGCATCCGACCCAGTTGCGGAAATGAACCGCGTTCTGAAAGAGGAATTAAATATCACAATTTAAGCCCTCGAACCAAAGTTATGTTCTTTATAAAAAGCCCCTTACCCGGGGCTTTTTTTAAAAAATACTCTCTGCTCTTTCGATAATGCCTTTAGCGCGCCAGGGGCGCAGTATTAGGACACTACCAATTTCCACTGCATTCGCACCGGCTATTTTCATGGCCTCGACATCGGAAGCGCGCAATATTCCGCCGCTACCTTTGAAAGGAAGAATAATTCCCGAGGATCTTAATTCGGAAATTTTTCTCAGAACTAATGGCAAAATCACCTTTCCGGATAAGCCGCCACCGCCAAATTTTTGAAGCGGTGATTGTTTTTGGTGAAAAAGTTTTTCCCAATTAACTCCCGCTGTGCCATACGGAATTGTATTAGAAATAGTTAAAACATCGCACAAGCGACTATCTTGAACTTCTCTAACAACTTCAGTGCGAACCAGGGTATTAACTTTCAAGTCAATGGGAATCCCGAGACTAGTGGCTTGTTCTAAAAACATAATTGCTTCTCGAGCTAAGTCGGCCGTATTGTGTCCGGCATTAGGGCAAGAAACATTAATTTGTAAACCAATCGGCACGGCAAATTTATCCAAATACGCGGACAAAAGATCGACAAAGCCTTTCATTTCATCAATTCTCTCTGCTTGGCTTGAGCCAATAGCCATGAAAGAAATGAAAAATGGTTGGGTAAGTTTTTGCCATTGCTCGGTCTCAAACAAGACTTTAGCTCCCGGTCCGCTAAGACCCACCGCATTTAAAATAGTACCGCTAAACGGATAGACCTTAATACACTGCGGTTTTAATTCTTGCGGTCTAAAATTTTTATCTAACGGCATATTACCGATACGAGGATTCAGGGTTGTTGTCTTAGCGACAAAAGAAATTCTGTCTATCATTTTAAACCCCGGCACTAAAACCTTAAACCAATCATCGTACCAATAACCATCACGGAAAAAATTAAGTGACCCAGCGGACAAAAAACAATTACTAAAAGTGATATTTCTGATTTGCATATTCCCTCCTTTTTTAAAGTTCTATATTAATTACCTATTATTTTCTATTTTTATACTACGCGAAAGAAGCCAAAAAATCAAATACTATTAACAGCACCAAAAAACTCCTGCCGAAATAGGAGTTTTTAATTTTTATTAAGCTATTATTTTATTTAAACTGTTCTCTATTTGTTTTCCCATTCCTTCCCTTGCCTCACGATTAACTCTTCGGCCCGCTCCGGCTCGACCATCAATTCTTTAACAACTTTTTCCATGCGCGCTCCCTGCGAGCCTTTGATTAATAAAACATCCCCGGCTTTAATTCTGTTTTGTAAAAATTTGCCCGCTTCTTCTGGTTTATCAAAATAAAAAATATAATCATCCTCCATGCCTGCCTCTTTCGCACCACGGATAAAATCGCGCGCTCTTTCCCCGACCGCAATCAAATGATTAATTCCGCTTTCGGCAATTTTTTTGCCGACTATCTGATGTCCTTCCTCGGTATAGCTGCCAATTTCTAACATGTCACCCATCACCGCATATTTCTCCGCTGTGGCATCAACTTTAACGCGATGCAAAGTATCAACGGCGGCGAGGGCCGCTTCCGGCGAAGAATTATAAGTATCATCGATAATAAAAGTATGTTTAATGCCTGGAAGCAAATTCATGCGCCCCTTAGGGAGACTAAATTCCTTGAGCGCTTGCGCGACCTCGACTAGATTAAAGTCAAAATAAATAGCTACGGCCGCGGCGGCCAAAGCGGCATAGAGAGCGGTTTCCGCCATGACGTTTTTCATGGTCACGGGGACAATAGAACCGTTATAATTTAATTTAAAATTAATTCCTGATAAATCATAACCTTCTTTAGTAAAATTATAAACAATATCCTGGGCCTGTAAATTAGCGCCCGCTTTCAAACCATAAGTTAAAATTCGCGCCTTGCTAACGCTCGCCATTTCTTTAGTGTATTCATTATCAAAATTCAAAATGGCTAAACCCTTGGCGTCTAATTTTTCAATCAAAACCTGCTTCTCTTTTTTAATGTTTAAAACGCTGCCGAAATATTCCAAATGCGAATAGCTAACCGCCGTCACCACGCCGACATCAACCGGCGCGATATTGGTCAGGTAATCCATATCGCCCGGACGATCAACCCCCATTTCTAAAATTAAAACTTGGGGATAATTTTTATCTTTAATCAAACACAATCTAAAGGCCGTTAAAAAAACCTCTGCCCAGCCGAATAAATCTCGCCCGGGAGATTCCCGACCAATTACCGTCAGGGGCAGGCCGATTTCATTATTATAATTTTTAAAACTGGTACGCACTCTTAATTTATCGCGCAAAACTTCATAGATAGCTTCTTTCGCGCTTGTCTTACCAATCGAACCGGTTATACCAATAATAACCGGCTGATATTTATTTAAAATCAATCGGCTCCAAAATTTTAATTTTAATTGCAGTATTTTCTTCATACTATTTTCTGGTTTTTGGCACTTGATAATATTTCAACATAAAGTCGGCAATATCTTTCCATAAAGGGACAACAGAGCCCTCGGCATAAGTAACATCTTTCGGGCTATCCATCTTCGTAAGCATTACGAAGCTCGGATCTTCAATCGGCGCGATGCCAATAAAGGTATGGATATATTGATTTTGTAAATAACCGCCGGCGGTGGCAATCTGCGCGGTTCCAGTTTTGCCGCCGATATAATAGCCTTGGATATAGGCCTTACTAGAATGTCCTTTCTCTACTACGTTTACAAGCATCGCTGACATCGTGTCGGCCGTCCGGGAAGAAATTACGCGCCTGATCTGTTTTGGGATAGTCTCTTCTCTTTTTCCGTCAGTGCGAATAATAGTTTTAACTATATACGGCTTCATGAGAATTCCTTTATTGGCAATCGCTTGATAAGGCATAATCATCTGGAGAGGGGTAACTGCGATACCTTGGCCGAAAGCGGCGGTCGCCGCATCGATTTCTCTTATCTTCGGTTTTAATAAATTATCAATATTGCCCGGGCTCTCTGAGCCTAACTCAATCCCCGATCTTTCGCCAAAACCATAATTCTTCACATAATCAGCAAAGACCTTCGGCCCGGCTTGCCGCATCGCAAAAATCGCTCCCGTATTCAAAGAATTTTCTAAAACAGTATTCATGTCGACAACTCCGTGTCCACCCTTAGTATCGAAGTCGGAATTTCTAATTGGTTTTGGCCAACCGTTAATCATAATTTGACCCTCATCTTTATACGTCGTAGCGGGCGTGACTTTGTTTTGATCAACCGCAATCGACATCGTAACTACCTTAAAAACTGAACCTGGCTCATATTGATCAAAAATTGCCGGATTATTATAGACTCTAATATCGCCAACGTCTTTATAATTATTAGGGTCGAAATCAGGTACGGAACACATAGCGATAATCGCTCCGGTTTTTGGATTTAAAATAATTACGCTCCCGCCGTCAGCCCCGTGTTTTTTTACAGCTTCTTTCAATTTTTCACAAGCCACGAATTGGACATTACGATCGACGGTTAAAATAAGATCCGCGCCGGCTTCTGGTTTAATATATTCTCGATCGTTAACGATTACGGTATTACTTTTCCCGGCCTTCTCTGATTTAAGAGAACCATATTTTCCGAATAAATCATCATTAAAAAATTCTTCCAGACCATAGCGACCGCGACTTTCTTCGTCGCCGTAGCTGACAAAACCTAAAAGATGAGAACCAATTTCCTTTTCGGGATAATAACGATATTTCTGCAAATCAAAACCAAAACTGGGCAAATTAAACTTGGCCGTAGTGGAGGCGGTTTTCTTATAAACAATCGCTTCATTTCTTAATTCTAAGTCAGACGCCTTAATAGGTGCCGAACTAGTGGAAGCCAGATACGCAAAAAGATTAATTAGCTCTTCAGTATCTAATTTTTTATTTAGCGACTCATAGGGGTCGCCCGGCTTATCAAGTTTTTTTAAATATTCATTAATAAGGGCTTCTTTGGTGGCGGTGGCGATTAAGGGCGCGGTAGTGGTTAAAGTCGGAGTACCAGTAGCAGTTGAGACTGATAATCCTTTTATTAAATTTGGCTCATCAAAAAATTGATACAGCTTCTCCGCTAATTCGCGAGGATTAGAGATCTCTTTTGGTACGGCATAAAGCATGGCGAAATCTTTATTGGTCGCGAGCGGATAGAGCTTCTCTTGATTATTAATTTGCTCGCTTAAAAAAATCTTTCCCCGCTCGGGCTTTAATTGGCTATAAACCTGATGCTGTGAAGAAGCGAGAGCGGTATAAAGATCGAATTGTCCTATTTGAACGGCAAATAATTTATAAACTAGGGCGCCAGACAATAAAAAAATAATCGCCACGACTAAACGGAGACGACTAGGACTAATCTTATTTGTTTCTGGACGGCATTTATTTTTTTCGCGCCACATACAACCTGAAAATTCCTAATAAAATAAACTACTTGCGGGCCACGATAGTCGCTGGAACGGATAAATAATCAATTTCACCGATGGCCACCATGTCTAATTTTTGCGTGCGGGAACTCAAGGAATAATACGACTGGAGATTATTAATTTTTTCCTCGTTATCAAGTTTCTCGCTCGCTAAAATACTCACCTGAGTTCTAAGCTCTTTAAGCGCAAACCCCTTAACCGTTAAATCGCTAACATTAATCAAATAAAAAATACCGAAACCCATAATTAAAACAGCCAGGGCAAAATTAAAAGATTTTAAATTTAAACGCTTTTTTTTGGTGGCGGTGGTAGACGAAGCTTGATAGCAATTAATAACTTTGGTCATACTAAGAGAACGAAATTATATTGATTTAAAAATTATCGAATTTTTTCGGCGGCGCGCAATTTAGCGCTCCGTGCTCGAGGGTTATTTTCCGTTTCCGCTTCTGTCGGCACTAATGGTCTTTTGGTTAATATTTTAAGACCCTCTTCTCCTTTGAAAAATCTTTTAACGATTCTATCTTCACCGCTATGAAAAGAAACTACCACGAGGCACCCGAGCGGCTTGAGAAAACTGACCGCTACCGGCAAAACTTCCAATAAACTCGCCAGTTCCTCGTTAGTTTCCATCCTTAAGGCTTGAAAAACTCTAGTCGCCGGATGAATCTTCGATTGATAGCGGAAAGGAATAGCTTTCTCAATCACCGCCGTTAAATCGGCCGTTGTCTTTATCCTCTGGGCTCGTCTGGCCTCAACAATCGCTTTCGCGATTCGATAGGCATGCTTCTCTTCTCCGTATTCACGAAAAATTCTCGTTAATTCAAGCAACGGATAGCGATTGACGATTTCTTCGGTCGAACTTTGATTCGCCGGACCAAATGACATATCGAGCGGTCTATCACCCTTAAAAGAAAAACCGCGAGCTTCGTCATCAAGCTGAGCCGATGATAAGCCGAGATCGAACACAATGCCGTCAAATTTACTGCCGGCCGGAAATTTTTCCGAAAGTATCGTTTTTAGATTTTTAAAGTTATCATTAATCAGAATAATATTTGACAATTTCTGTTCACTAATTAACGCCTGGGCATTTCTAATTGCTAATTCATCGAGATCGATTCCGACAACCTTACCCTGGCTACCAATCTTTTTGGCGAGGGCAACGGTATAACCGGCGCCGCCCAAAGTACAATCAATATATTTTTTCCCTAACCGCGGTTTTAAATATTCAATGACTTCGTCTAACATGACGGGAATATGCTGATAAGACATATTCTTTAAATTCCTAAATCACCCATCTCTTCCGCGATCGCATTACTATTTTTTTCACTCTCCCCCTTATATTTATTCCAGGTCGTTTCATCCCAAACTTCTAAATGATTATATAACCCAGCGACAATTATTTTTTTCTTCAGTCCGGAAAAAGCGCGTAAATATTCCGGCAAGGTAATTCTTCCTTGATTATCGAATTCTACGTCCATCGCTCCGGCTAACATATGGCGACTAAAGGCGCGGGCTTTAGCCGAACCGATTGGCAAAGAAGAAAACTTTTTGGCGATTACCTCAAATTGCTCTTTGGAATATAAAAATAAGCAATTGTCTAAACCCTTAGTGACAACTGCTCCTTTCTTGAGGATCGCACGAAACTTAGCCGGAATGGCTAAACGACCCTTATCATCGAGATTGTGATTGTATTCACCGATAAACATAATTTTTTGAGAAAGAGAATGATGATAACAAGCAAAGATTCACCACACTTCCCCACAATTCACCTTACAAGTATAATTATACACCACTTAACCCCTAGGGTCAACACTATTATTTCCTTTAAAACCAGGCAAAAATAACAAAAAAGCTACTTATTAACAAGTAGCTTTTTAAAATTGGAAATAATTTGTCAAAAACGTCTAAAAGTTTTCAACAGCTAATGCACAAGCTATAATTTCAGCTTTTTTTAAATTTTTTACTTTAAAATTTTTTTTATGGCGGCCAGACTACTCACTTTAACCAATTGTTCGCGCAACTTGGCGGCGCCAGTCATCCCTTGCATATACCAAACCAAGTGTTTGCGCAGCTCAATAATTCCCCGTTTTCCTTTTTGCGCTTGGACTAATTCTCCGTGACGCCAAGCGATTTTAAAAATAGCCGCCGGCTTTAAATTTATAATTTTGTCTGTTTTGATTTCTTTGAATAACCATGGTCTTCCCAGAACGCCGCGCGCTAAACCCAAGCCATTGGCACGGCTCTCCCTGAGTGCTTTCTTGGCGCCTGGCAAATCATTGATACCGCCATTGGCTAAAATAATTCCTTTAAAATATTTTCTTGCTTCTTTAACCGCCTGCCAATCAGCCGGACCGGCAAAACCTTGGCTTAGACTGCGGCCATGAATCATGACGGCTGAAACGGGCAAGTCGGAAATATTTTTTAAAAACTCAAGCGCGCTGACTGATCCGACTTGCGCCCGAATTTTAATCGAAACCGGTAAATTAGTATTAGCTAAAACCGCTTCAATCACAGCGCGAGACTTTTTTAAATCTTTCATGAGCCCGGACCCGGCGCCTTGTTTAATTATTTTCGGTACCGGACAGCCGAAGTTTATATCTATTCCGTCCGGCTTTATCTTTTTAGTTATAATGCGGGCGGCGACGGCAAAATGATCGGGGTTTGAACCAAATAGCTGAACAACGTAATATTTTTCTTTTTGACGATCAAATTTCAAAAGATCTAAAGTTGTATTCTTTTTTGCTTTCTGATTATAAAAAAGCGCCGCGACCGAAGCCATTTCACTATATAAGACATCCGCTCCGTATTTTTTACAAATCTGCCTAAAGGCGGAGTCGGTGAAACCGGCGAGAGGAGCGAGCGCTAAAATCGGCTGATTACGTTTTTTTAATTTTAACCAAAAATTATTTTTCATTATGCTCGAGAAACCTTATAGCCGTTTTTAATATCTTCGACAATATAGCCTTTCTTTTTAATTTCATCGCGCAAGCGATCTGATTCCTCCCAATTCTTGGCTTCCCGCGCCGCCTGGCGGGTCTCAATCAAGGCGCGGACATCGCTCGCCAAGTCTTCAATTTTTGATTCCGCGACGACTAAATTTTTTGCTAAATCTAATTTTAAACCTAAAACTTTATCGAAATCTAAAATTGTTTTTAATTTATCAGGCGCACTAAGTTTAGACTTTAAAACGGCAGAGACAAGCGCTAGCGCTTGAGGCATATTTAAATCGTCATTAATCGCTTCTAAAAATTTAGCTTTGAATTCCAAATTAATTTCACCCGTCTTTTCTCCTAAATTAGCTACCTGCGAAAATAAGCTAGATAAACCGTCGCTGGCTTGTTTAATTCCCTCTTCGCTGTATTCCATTGGTTTACGGTAATGAACCTGAAGAGCGGCGAAGCGATAAGCGAGCGGATTAATATTTTTATTAATAAGGGCGTTTTCAATCGTCAAAAAATTCCCCTCGCTCTTTGCCATTTTTTTGCCCCCCTTAATATTTAAAAAAGCATTATGCATCCAGTAATTAAAAAACTTCCGACCCGTCGCGGCTTCTGATTGGGCGATTTCATTAGTATGATGAATATTTATATGATCAATCCCGCCGCAGTGAATATCAAGCTCTTCGCCTAAATACTTCAAACTCATGGCCGAGCATTCGATATGCCAACCCGGAAAACCAACCCCCCAAGGCGACTCCCATTCCATTTGACGCTTAACACCTGCCGGAGAAAATTTCCACAAAGAAAAATCCGTCGGATTTTTCTTCTCCGGATTCTTTTCTACTCTCGCGCCTTCTTTAAGTTCATCTAAAGGCAAGTGACTCAATTTATTATAATCTTTAACCTTAGAGGTATCGAAATAGATGCCGTCGCTCGTTTTGTAGGTATAGCCTTTAGTCTCCAAGGTTTTAATAAGGTCTATCTGCTCGGGGATATTATCGGTCGCTTTGCAAAAAATATTAGGCGCTTCAATATTTAAAGATTCTAAATCTTTTTTAAAACTCTGTTCGTAAAAAGCGGCAATTTCCCAGGCCGTTTTTCCCTCTCGTTTCGCTCCCACTTCCAACTTATCTTCTCCCATATCCATGTCTCCGGTTAAATGGCCAACATCGGTAATATTCATCACATGGAGAATTTCAAAGTTATTGTATTCTAAAGTTCTTTTCAAAAAATCTTCAAATAAATAAGAGCGGAGATTACCGATATGGGCATAATTATAAACCGTCGGACCGCAGGTATAAAGACCGACTTCACCCGCTTTAATAGGTTTGAATTCTTCCTTCTCTCGACTAAGTGTATTGTATAAAAATATTTCTGGCATATGATTAATAATAAATCTGTTACGAGTTATTTTAAGAGACTATTTTAAGAGACCTATAAACTCTTTTAATTTTTCAGGATAATTATCTCGAGCCGCTTCCTTACTCGTTAAAACTAATTCCGCCCGCGCCCGTGCGTTTATTTTTATCAACTAATTCCTCAATATCAGCCTTTATTTCTCCCGCTAATTTAAGAGCAACTTTTTTAGTCATTCCCGTCCGAGAGTAATAAACAATTAGAGTCTTCTATTTTTAGCGTCTAATAACTTTAAGCGGCTAATTTTTTACTAGGAACACAACTGCGTAATTTTTCTAAGGCTGATTGGGTTTTAGCTTGGAGATCTTCATTCAAACTCAAACCCTTGACCTGCTCTTCTAACGAATCAATGAGACGCAAAAATATTTTTTCTTCAACCAAGCTTGTATTTGTCTTATCATTTTTTAGCGACTCTAGAAGCTCTCCGAGCTCGGCTTTGCTTAAAGACATATAAAAAGCGGGGATATTTCTTACTTCCGCCCGGACTAGATTTCCGTCTTGTAATTTGGCGCCATATTGAATGCGCGCTCCGCCCCTCTTCATTATATTTTCGAGCTTAGAGACCTTTTTTGAGGCGCCGTCCTTATCGCTCGGATTAACAATAACTTCATCAATACCGCAAACTACTTCGCCGGTCGGTTTATAAACAAGCACTTGGTCGACGCCGTGATTATAATCATCAAAACTAGATGAGCGCGCGACAATAAAATATTCCTTAAGAAATTTATGAAGCATCACGGTTAAAGCCATCTCCGTTAAGTTGGCTGAATTTTTTTCTTTATCTCTCTGCCAGTCGCTAACGCTCTTTCCGGTTTCTTGGCTAAACGCTTCTTCCTGAGTTTTCACTAAATATTTATGGGCTTCCGCATCCGCGCCCACGATATTTATTTTTCCCTCGCTATCTAAAAAGTCCGCAAAATCCTGATTGATTTCCTCTGCTTGCTCGCTTAATAATTTTTTTAGGTTTGGCAAATAGTCTTCTAACCTTGGCTCGCCCCCGACTTTCTTTTGTCTATCAACCTTACTCCAAGCGCTAACATCGATTTTGTCGCCCGGCTTAAGGTTTAGATAGTTAATTGGCTGATTCATTCCCATATTATTAAAATTATTTAAAGCGGACCGGCACCGTAATCGATGCGTCGTTTTCCGGCAGACCAGAAGGATTGTCTTTAGCGATTACTAAATAACCGCTGGTCGCCGTAGTTGAAAAAATCAAAGTCGAAATAAATTTTACCGGCCTCTCGGTCATCCAATCGCTCTGCGCGGTGGCCGGAGACGAAACGATAATGTTATTTTCACTATCAAATAGTTTCACCGGCAAAGAGGCTTCGAAAAACCAGGTTCCTTTAGCTTCTCCTTCGACTTTAAGCGGCGAAGAAATTAATTCGTTCTGTTTTGGGCTAAGTACTAAAGCCTCGCTCGTAAAAGAGGCTTGGGGTTCACTGTTGGTTGAAACTGGGATATTTGGAGTTAGGGTTGGGGTTGAAGTTGAGTTCGAATTCGGGCTAACCGTATTCACGCTCGGCTCAGTCTTAGTCGGGGCTCCTAAACTAATCAAACGCAAGATAAGCGCCGTCAATAAAATTAGACCAATGACCCCCAAGAGAAAATAGGCTTTTTTCATATAATTAATTTTAAAATTCTCTATCAAGGTTAGTAAACCTTTTTTTATATTTTTCCTTTTTGAGCTTGGGATTAGCGTGCACTAATTCCTTAGTCGAGCGACCAATCTTTTTTGTCTCCCAGGCATTACGCTTTAAGCCACGAATAACGGCTTTTTGAATATCACTAGATTTTAATTTAATCTCTTGAGATTTCATATGAGTGGTCGTTAGTGGATTCGAACCACTGACCTCCGCAATGTGAATGCGGCGCTCTAACCAGCTGAGCCAAACGACCAGGCGATTCTTTAAATTATTCTTCTGGACCGTTATAGTCAGTTTTAACAATATCTATTAGCTTCTGAGTAATCGCAATATGCTTTGATTCGTCAGCCATAATCTTTGTCAGGTCGTCTTTATCTTCTTGGTTATCAACGAGGGGCAAAAGATCACGGCACAATTCTAAGGCTCTTTTCTCAGATAACATCCCTTTATCTAAATTACCAAGAATACCGGATTTGCTCATTTGGCATTGTGGATTAGTCATAAAATTAAAACTTATAATTAGCCTTGATCTTATCGATCGTAAGGCGATGTTCGCGCGACTCATCGGCTAAAATCTTCATGCCCTCCCGGATTTCTTTGCCGGAACTAGGGGGGAAACAATTTTCCACGCCCATACCCAAGAGAGTATCATACAACCAAATTAAACTGCTCTCTGTTTCTTCCTCGGATTCAATTAAAGCGAGGAGCTCAGAACGCTCTTTGTTTTGATCCATATAATTAAAATTAATTATCTTTATTATAGCATATTTATTATATATTTGTGCCCGAGGGGGGACTCGAACCCCCATGGGATTTCTCCCGCAGCGTTCTGAACACTGTGTGTCTACCAATTTCACCACCCGGGCAATTAGAGCGAATTAAATTGCTCAAAACTAATTATAGCTTGCCATAAAATAACCAGCTTGACAAGCTCTAAAAAAAACGTAATATTATATAATTATGCTAACAAAAAGCATAAACAAGCTCATTAAAAATTACTCCGGAAATCAGACAATAAACATATAAATTCACCTTTCTAAAACAATGAACATGACTGAAACAATTGATGCTGCCCCTGTTGTGGGCATTCTGATTCCTAAAACCGCTAGCGGTTACTTTACGGGCATTGGCTTCAAAAGCTATCTGGCCAGTCGGGGATTAAATAACGTCGAAGTTATCGAAGTCCAACCCTGCCAGATTAAACGGGTAGAAATACCTGAAGCAATCACGATTTTATACGTCGGCGGGTTGGGGATGAAAAACTGCCCACCGAAAGACCTCAACGGTTTCATCAAAAAGTACCAGGATATTATCGCCTTCTGGGCTGATAATCACCCGGCGCATGAGGAGATAGAGGAAATGACTACCGGCGACAGGAAACTCCTGTACTTTGATGCTTTAGACGACAGGGCGCCGTCCTGCGTCGCGCTTCTGAATCATCTCTGGGGAGATAAAATTGTCAAACCAGAATGGGTAGCCGTTGCCAATCATTTGGAAAACCCGGCCAAATACCCCACAAACGGCTTAGCCGATCAGTACAAAACTCTGATGTATGTCGCTAAGGTTGAGGACGAAAGTGGCCATGGTCATTGCTATACCGACGAGGTCAAGGATTTATATGCTAAATACTTACTTCCGGGCGGAGCGAACTGGGCGGAAATCAGCCGGCTTTTAAAAAAATTCAACAAAATAAAAACCGCGACTGCGCAAGCTCAAAAAAACATCATGCCCCTTCACCCCGAACTGCAAGGTGCTTTTGTTACCAGACCAAGCGAAGAAGAACAGGTGGAAAAAGATACTATTTTGAAAACAATCAAACAAAAGTATCCGAAACACCTGGTGGCTATTCAACACCACAACCTGCGTGGCGAACCGGTAACGACGATTCTCTCTTCTCAGGAGAATATCCTCTTAGCCTTTGCTGATTACCGCAACGGTACCAAAGAAACCGACCGAATTTTTATTCCCGGCGATCACCAGGAAGTTTTGGACCAAATTACCGATCGGCTGATACAAGCCAATTTTAAAATTGAAAGTAACTAACAATTAGAGACTTTGTCTCGATCACTTAAGCCCGAAAACCTCGGGCTTTTTTATTGCTAATTATGATATAATATCTATATGTTAGATTTAGCGACTGAACAAAAATTTTTTGACCTGGGATACGGCCTTATCGGCGGCGTCGATGAAGCAGGGCGCGGACCATTGGCCGGACCCGTGGTTGCGGCTTGCGTTGTAATTGACGCTAATTTTAAAATTGACCATGATGATTTAGCTCTGGTCGCCGATTCAAAAAAATTAAGCGCTAAATGTAGAGAAAAATTATTCGGCATTATCAAAGAAAAAGTAGTAGCCGTTGAAATCGGAGTAGTTGATAATTTAACTATCGATAAAATTAATATCTTGCAGGCTAGTTTTCTGGCCATGCGCCGCGCCATCAAAAAACTAAAAATTGAGCCCAACTATATTCTCGTGGACGGTAAATTTAAAATTCCCAAACTAAAAAATTCCCAAACCGCCATCATCGGCGGCGACGGAAAAGTTTTCTGCATTGCCGCGGCTTCAATTATCGCTAAAGTGAGCCGCGATTGGTTGATGGGTGAAATTGATAAGAAGTATCCCCAATATGAATTCGCTAAACATAAAGGCTACGGTACCAAGGCGCATTTCGCCAAAATCGCCGAACTGGGTCCCTGCCCGCTGCATCGCTTCAGCTTCAGCCCGATAAAAGAGATGATGGGTAAATAATATAAAATAAAAAAGAGCTACTTGTTTAGCTCTTTTTTTATTTTGAGTTATACT
>Ga0172381_10000831_pt1 | contig 38410 bp, 43 predicted proteins | sample Leawel6488metaG_FD_119754 | JGI IMG/M metagenome (GOLD analysis project Ga0172381, IMG submission 119754) | Leachate microbial communities from a municipal landfill in Southern Ontario, Canada - Leachate well 64-88 metaG | ecosystem: Engineered > Solid waste > Landfill > Unclassified | place... | reverse complement strand
AAGTTTGATTGGATTTGACAGTCCTGATCTTAAATGGACTACTCAAAAAACAAAAGATGGCAAGTCTCTTAATGTAATTGGAAATTCTGAAGCAGGAGTATGGCTTAATTTAGAAGATATTCCCATGGCGACTCAAAGAATGGAATATGATTCTTCAAATAAACAATTTGTCTTGACTATGAAAGATGGTGGAAAGGTTGTTGTTGGAAAAGGAGTGGTAAACTCTGATGGAGAGTTTAAGGCTTTTTCAAAAGTAGACATGGAAGGAATTGGAAAATCATTTTCAAAAAATCCTACTTTTAAAATGGATTTTAAAAATTTGGAAGTAAAAAAAGGAGAGGTTCTTCTTTTTGAAGACAAAATTGAATTAAAGGGAGAGACTCAGGCCACATTTGGTGAATTTACATTTAATCGAAAAAAAGATGAGAGTTCTGGGACAAGTACTATTAAGTTTGATGGAAATAAGATAATGCTTACTGGGACTGAAATGAGATATGATAATGCTGAAAGGGTTGGTTCAACAACAACTCCTTTCTTGTATATTCAGGGAGACTATAAAAGAGAAGCTGTCAAAGTGACTAGTCTTGAAGATGCTGTTCCTGGAACTGTTTATGGATATAACTGGAAAAAAATTTATCAAAAATATGATGAATCTGGAAAACTTATTGGACTTAGCGAGGATGGAACTACTTGGATTGGGCTTGATGATACTGCTGGCTTAAATAAACTTTCTAAAAATTATGGGGATTTTACAAAAAAACTTGTCAGTCATATTGTTAAAAAAGAAGGAGATGTTACTTATTCAATAGTTGATGAAGCATTTTATACTAGTGGTAAACTTAAAGAAGATGGAAAGCAACTTATAACTGAACAATTATATGAAAACTTTTATGCAAGAAATGGGAATCAGTTGGATATGGGTGGAAAAGGAGAGGTTGAATTATTAAAAAGTGCAGATATACTAAGGGTTCATGATGCAAAAGGATTTGATTTTAAGGTTGGAGAGAATGCTTTTTCTTTTAATGAAAAAGGAGTTAATTCTCCTACAAATATTTTAAAGGGAGAAATAGAAATTCCTTTTATTGATCAACTTTCAAATAATCAGGTCATAAAAAAGTATAGCCTGGCTAAAGATTCAAGCGGGTTAGTCTTTAATGATGACCGAAAAACAGTTTATCTTGGAGGTTCTGCTTTTCCATCAAAGATTGTTCAGAAAGTAGGTGATTCAAGTATAAAACTTTCTATGTCTCCTTCTATGGGTATTAGTATGGATGAGAAGGATTTTAGTGCAGTAAAAACTGCAACTGAAGCAAGTTCAAATAATCAAAGGGAAACAATGATTCAATCTTCCCTTAAAAAAGACAGTTTAACTCTGAGGGCAAATTTTGGACTTGATGTTGAAGGCATTACAATAAACTCAAACAATATTGAACAGTATATTAAAGACAATGATCTTGGAACCACTCTAAGTAGTTTACTTGTCTTTGGCAAAGGAGAAATTACAAATACTAAATTTCAGATGAAGGATGGAAATACTTACAAAGTAAGACCTGAAATAGTTGATACACTTTCTAATGCTTTAATTGATTCTACAAAAGGAATGGGAACTATTGACTTATCAAAACTTTCTGTTGAAGTTACAAGAGACTCTAGTGGGGCTTCTCAGTTAACTGTTATTTCAGGAAATAATCGTGGTAAATCTGTTCCTATGACTACTAAAGTTACTACTAGTGCTGGAACTATTAATGAAGATATTGGAAGAACTGCTCTTGAAGCTGTTTTAAGAGCTCCTGATTCAAAACTTGGAGATACTCCTGCTATTCTTGAAGGATATGTTGGAACTTATTGGACTAGTTATACTAAATATGGCCTTGGTACAACAAGGTATGCATTTGAATCTCAAATGGGCAGTGGAAGACTTGGACTTTCTTATGAAAAATGGTCTAGACTCTTGTATAAACCGGATTCTTTATTTTTCAATGGTGAAAGTATAGATTGGAAAGGTTCAAAAACTCTGACTGGAACAGGACTATTTGATAAATGGCTTATAAAAGTTAAGAAATAACTAATTCGATGTAATTTTATTTACGTGCTTCTCTATAATTTTTTATAGATTTTTCCATAAATTCTATTTTTTCCTGTTCTTTTCTTTGCTCTTCAGCTGATTTTGGTTGATAAGATTTTGTTGCTCCAGGCTTTTTTGGATCATATTCTGGATGATCATTTCTATATTGCTCTATAAACTTTCTTTCTTTTGAAGTAATGCTTTTTGCATAATTATAATCTCCATCAAAAAATGATGTAAGCATTTGTTCTGTTGAACTTGGCTCTTCTTCTTTACCTTGTGCTATTTTTAAGATTCTTTCTTGTCTTGCTTCATTTCTTTCGCTTTGTCTTTGATTGTATGTTTCATGTACTTTCATATTTTGATATTTGCATACTCCAAGAGCTCCAAGCCAAAGGCTTCCAAGAACGCCAAGAGTTACAACAGGCACTTTTACATAATTTGAAAGTGATCTAGACTTAGAATTATTTCTAGGTTTTTCTTGATTTTCATCTGTATCAAATAATACTTTTTGTGTTAGTGTTTGGTTTGTCATTTTGTTTGTATCAAGTCAGATTAAGTTATAACCTGATTTTTGATAATTTACCTAAGCATAGGAAGTATATAAATGTTTTGTTTTGTTGTATCTTGTTAGTAGTCACATAATAACATTAAACATTTATAAACCTTTAAAACTTTTATTTAAAATGATAAAAAAGGGTTGTAAAAATAGTCGTAAATCTATTTATTATTTGATCTTTATTCTAGTGCTTTTTATTTTATTTTCGAGTAGTTTTTTAACTCTTGTTTTGGGAGCAGAAGATTCTAGTAGTAATAAATACTCAGAAGAGGCAAAAAAATATGGAGAGAATTTGTTTACTTTACTTGGAACTCCTGGCTATCATCTCGATACTGTTTTAAGTTATTTTGATAATGAAGCAGAAAAAAAAGCTTTTTTTGAGGGGTTTGACAATGCCTGGAAAGATGATGGCAAGAGAAAGGAAATAATTGAGAACTTTTTATTAAACAATGAAAAAGGGGTTGCAAAAGTTCCTGATGAAATAAAAATAAAAATTTTGCAACATCTTTCAGAAATGGGTGGTGGAGAACATAATAAATTTCTAACTGAACTTGCCAAACAAAAAATTAAGAATTATAATCTAGGTACAAATAATTTTGATGGTGTTGATATTCCCAGTGATAAAGTTAAAAATTTGGCTTTTAAAGGAAGTAAACTTGGAATTCCTGATGAAAAAGGTAACTTTGATGCTTGGGTTGATTTAGATAAACTTCCAAGATGGACAAAAAAAATAGAACTTACTTCCAACACAGTTAATGGAAAAGAAGTAATAAGCTTTAAACTTCAATTTAAGACAAAATTTGGCGGAGGCATCAGGAGCGTACTTTTTTCTAGGGGGACAATTGGACCTAATGGAGAGATAATTGGCCCTGATGGAGTTCCTATTGGTTCAAGAATGTCTGATGGGATACAAAGTATTAGTCTTAACAAGGAGGGCAAGTTTGAAGTTAAATATATGCTAGGAGATAAAGAACAAATTCTCATTCTTGAAAATTCTGAACTTAGAAAAGCTATTTCATTTGTAAAGGAACAATTGGCTAAAAAGAATATAGATACTTCTGGGGTTGATATTGAAGATGTTTTAAAGAAGATTAGCGGGCGGACTCTTAATGCAGGCAAGGCTGCAGGTGTTGATTCAAATGGTTTAGTTTTTTCTAATCAATTAAATGTTTTGTTTGGAGATAGTGGAAGTGTTGATCAAATTGATATTTCTTATGATTCAAAAGGAAATCCTGAAATTAAAACAAAAGGAACTGCCGCAGTTGTAACAACGGGATTTGATGGTAATGTACTTGTTAGTGCGGGAGTTTGGAATGCTCCTGGAAATTCAGGTACAAAAGAAGCTATTTTAAGGTACAACAAATATGGAGAACTTAAAGAAGCTCAAAATGCTATGATTGATGCTAATGTTGCAACAGTTTATGCTCCCTTCGGAAAATTTACTAAAATTGATATAGTTGAAAATAGTATTGCAGATGCAATGCTTAGAGGAGATAAAAAAGTTGCAATTGAGGCTGCAATTACGCAAGCAGGAGTTGTTGATAAAATTCTTGCAAAAGGAGTAGACAAAAGCAATGCAGAAGCTGAAATTATAAATGCTGTTTTTGACGAACTTAACAGTGCTACTGGTTCAACAACATTTCAAAACCGGGCTAATGATCTGAGGGAGCTTCTTAAAAAAAGTTTTGAAACTAGTACTGAAAATTTTATAACTTTTGGCACCCCTCAAGAAGATACTGTTGGAAAAAAAAGGTTGGCCAGTGAACTCACAAGTGGAGTTGAAAGTGAACTCAGAAAATTTGTTGAAGATCCTGAAAATGTAAAGGCACTTGTTACTGGAGATAAAACTGCATTAAAATCTTATTTAAAAAAATATGTTAAATCAAATCCACTTCTTGAAAGTTTAGATACTGAAATCGCTCAAAATCTAATTGGATTTTCAGGTAAAACTCCTGCAGAAGTTAAACAGAAATTTCAGGAATATGTAGATGGTCCTGATTTTGAAAAAATTATTTCAGATACAATTGATGGAAATATTGGAAAGGATTCTCCTAGCACTGGACAAAGGCTTGCTAAATATATTGAAGAAAACTTAACTCAGGCAATGAAAGTTGGGGGCAAACCGATTGATCTTGGAAGTATTCCAAGCAAGCTTGGTTCTTATGTTGATAGTTTAATTAGTGATGCTCAGGCGAAGGTTCTTGTTGAAAGAAATAAGTTCCAGGAGAATGTTAAAGCTAATCTGGAAACTAGTTATGGTAGTGAGTCGGTTGTTAGAATTGATAAAAGTAGCGGAGAAATCTTTGCCCAGGGAAATAACAACAATTTGATTGTGGAAATACAATCAAATTTGAATAAAGTTACTGTTAATCCTATTGGCAGTTCTAAAATAACTGTTTATAGTTATGGTGATTATAGTAGGCCTTTGGCAGAGTTTACTTCCAGTGGAACCAATATTCCAACTACTGCACTTGCAAATTCTTACATAGTAGGTTCAATTGTAAATAAAAATTTTCCAAATCAGGCATTTACTGTTCAAAAATTTGGTGATGGTTATAAGGTCTTTGATAGTAAAGAAATTGTAACTAAATTTGCAGGATGGGGAACTGCTACGGTAATCAAGGGTGGAATACCTATAATTGGTTCTATTTCAATACCGTTTAACACTAATTTTAATGTAATCAATGCCGGAGTTAGTGGAGATATTGCAGATAATCCTGATTCAAAAATAGAAATAACCTATAAACCTAATACTAACTGGGGACCTCTTCCTGGAAGATTTTTTATTGGAAGACTTATTAATAGGATAATTGCAAGATTTGCAAATGCTCAAGCGCAAAAAAGACCTTTGGAATTATCTACATTTGCAACTGCTATGCAAGAAAGCTTAGATAAAAGGTATAATGAAATTGCTTCAGGATTTAATGGAAACCCTGCTGGATTTACTCAATTAACTGGTCAATTAACTCAACTTACTACTATGGCACAAAAGAATGGGGTTACAATATCCAGGCAAAGTGAACTTGATGATACCTTGTCTGTACTTAAAAGTATGAGTGCAGGAAAACAAGAATATTATGCTAGGTTTCAACCTATAATTAATGCACTTAATGCAAATAAGATTTCTTATGGACAAAAACTCGAGATAACTCCTAATCAAATTATTGCAGGTGGAAGAGTTATTTATCAACCTAGTACTCCTGATGAGCAGGTTGCGCTTAGAATGTTTTTAAGAGACGCAAATCCGAAGAAGTTAACTGAACATAGAACTATTAATATGTAATTTATTATTCTTATTTGATTCGTGATGATTTAGATTTAATTGAAGAATTTATAAATAAATATACTCAGAAAAAATAAAATAATTTTTTATTATTTATGTGTTTCTCTATATGATTTTATAGAGTCTTCCATAAATTTTATTCTTTCCTGCTCTATTCTTTTTTCTTCAGCTGATTTTGGCTGATATTTTTCAGGAGATTCTACAGCTGGTTTAAAATCTTTTGGTTTATATTCAGGATGGTCTTGTCTATATTGTTCTATGAATTTTCTTTCATTTGGAGTTAGGTCTTTTGCATACATCCAATCTCCATGAAATGCTTTTGTAAGAATTTGTTCTGTTACACCAGGTTCTTCTTCTTTATATTCTGCTATTCCTAAGACTCTTTCTTGTCTTGCTTCTTTTCGTTCGGTTTGCTTTTGATTATATTCTTGTTCTGCTTTTATATTTTGATATTTACAAAAACCCATAAAACTTCCTAGACTACCTGCAATTATACCTAAAGTTACAACAGGCACTTTTACATAATTTGAAAGTGATCTAGATTTAGAATTATTTCTAGGTTTTTCTTGATTTTCATCTGTATCAAATAATACTTTTTGGGTTAGTGTTTGGTTTGTCATTGTAGTTATCCTGCCAGGTTATACCTGTTTTTTGATAATTTACTTAAGCATAGGAAGTATTTAAATGTTTTGTTTTGTTGTATCTTGTCAGTAGTTACAAATAGACTTAGAATTAAACCAAATAGCAAGAAACGGTTATTTTTATTCCCCTAACTCTTTACAAGAAGTTTCTCTGCATTGGTCAATTATTAGACTTTTGGTTTTTTGATCTAATTCCTGTTCTAATTTAGGATAGAAAAACTCTGTTTCAAATTGAATATGAGACACAAGAAGTTCTTTTAGGTCTGACCATTCAAGGTCTAGCTCTTTTTTATAATTTTCTTCTAGTTTACTTATAAGCCATAAAATATCTCTATGTTCTTTTATTAAATCAATAACATCTTCATTATTTTTATTTAATGAGTATATCTTGAAGATGACTTTTTCTTCTATAAAGAAATGTTTTTCAGATAAAGACCTTAATTTGTCCAGGGATTTTTTTGGATTTTGACCTTTTTTTTCTAAATCTTCAAGGATTTCATTAATATCTTTATGTTCCTTTAGCATTAGACTTGTTATGTTATTGGTTATCATCTCTTTTTTAATAAGCTTAAACTAGCTTAAAAGTGTTTATAATTATTTTAAAGGGGTTATTTTTTCTTCTTTCTCAATATTTTCCTCTTTTTTCTCTTCTTTTATAGATTCTATAAAATAGTCAATAAATATATCTATGTCTTTTTCTTCTCTTGCTTTTTCAAATGCATCATATTCTTGTTTTAGCATCTGCTGGTCATAGCCTCCTCCGAAAGCATATTCTGCTTCTTCATATAAATAATAAGCCATTTTTTTAGCTCCTTTCCAGCCTTCTTCATCATAACAATACATTATTTTTTCAAGAACATTTTCTTTTCTGAATTCTTCTGAATATTTTCTTACTTCTCCATCTGCTTCTTCTTCATATTTCTTGCTTAATTCATCATCTACAGTAACTTTTGCATATTTTATAGGATTATCTGCAGCTTGAAAAACATGTTTTACTTCATGAACTACAATTGGCAATAAAGCAGGAGCTGATAAAAATTCAAGGTCTGTTTTATTAAAAAATAAAATGATGTCAAAACCCTGGTTTTCTGTTGCTCCTACTACATCTGAAAAGCTCCAAACATCTTTATCATAAGGCATTGTATGTTTATCTAAGAGAAATCTTGAGGCAACAATGCTTATATTCCATTTTTCTGGAAACTTAAAGAAAGAAATCAGGTTTTTTATGTTATTTCTAAAATTAACACTATTTTTATTCCAAAAGTTTTTTCTATCGTTTTTAATTTCAAATCTTGCTTTTTTGACTTGTTTAAGATATTTACTATCAAGTATTTCAATTAGGTTTTCTTCTTTGATTTCAATTGGGGTTTCCATTTTCTTATTTTCCATGTTTAACTTATAAATCTATTGAAAATCAAGGATATTCTCTTTTAAATAGATTGTGTATTATATATGTTTTAGAACATCTTTAATAGTTTTAGGGTTTTTAAGCCTTAATAATCCTAATTCTAAGCTTATTATAAATGTAGTGGCTAAAATTAAATCAGGTTTTTTAGAAATTATATTTATAAGGCTTTTGGTTTTAAAAAGTTAAAACTTGGTAAAAGTTTGGGATTATTCTAGTCCATAAGATTCTGCAAAAATCTTTATTTTGTTAAATTCTTGAATAAACTCATTTCCTTTAGGGGTTATTACAAAATATTTTGTTTTGTCAATTAATGTTTCTTCAATTAATCCTTTACTAAGTAAATCATTAATATAGGGTTTAATACTATTACTTGAGAGATTTGCCTTATAAATTAGAGGAGTTATTCTTATTTTCCTTGCTTTTTGAATTATTAAAAGCATATCTCTTATCATTTCTAACTTGTTTCTTTTCTTGTTCATTTTTTGTGATAATTATTTTTTTGCAGCCCTTTTTATTTTAATCTGGTTTATCAAAAGAACTAGGAATCCTGCGAGCATTAACATATCTCCAGTTAATTCAACAATAGGGCGAAAACCTGAAAAAATAAGTACAAGTTGACTTATAGAGAGTAAAAAGAATCCTAAAAATACTAAAAATGAGTTTGTGAGCTTGTTCTTTTTATAATTTTCATAGTAGTATGAAGTTAAGAATGTTAATATAAAGACCAGAGTTAAATAAAATACAAAGTTCATGAATATACTTAGTATAATAACTAAAATACTTAGATAAACAAACATAATCTTGTTTTGTTTTTTTGTTTTTGTTGCTATAAAGAATAAAAGCAATGCTCCAAGAAGATATAATGTTTTATAGATAATAAAGCTAGCAAATTGAATCAGCCTCATATACTCAAATTGAGAAGTTATTACGATTACTGAATTTAGATTTGTTATTTCTACTCTGTGGAGGATTGTAAGATTAGACAGGATTTTGAAGATAAATGAGATTGCAATGAACAAAAATGCAATTGAAAAATATTTAAAATTTTTATTTTTTAACATACGATATACTTTATAACTATAAAGTGAGATAATTGAAGCAACAATAATTACCAAGAACTCAAATAATGAATCAATTCCATAAAAATTTCCGAGAGTTAAGAACTGCGCAGCCATAGTATTTTATCTTCATTTTTCTTTATAAACTTTGTGAAGTTTCTTTATGTAGCTGAAATTCGCACTGGCTTTATAAGTGATTTCCTTAGGTTTTATTAAGGAGGTAAAATGCAAATAAAAAACTTAAGAGAATATGGTCTTAACTCTGAAGAAGCTCAAGAATTTTCAGCTCTTTCTGAACAGCTTGATCCTGCAGATATGTATGTTATTGGATTTTTGAAAAACATTAACAGAAATGCAATGAGAAGAATGAGCAGAGCTGGACTATTTGATGTTAATTATAATTAAGTCTTAAAAATAACTTAATCTAAGGCTTTAAAATAACTATCTTAGACTTATTTTTATTACTCTGTTTTAATGAAAAGAGCTGAAATAACTTTTTATAGTTAGACTTGATTCTTAATTTATGATCAGTAGTGAATTTGAGGAGTTAAAGAGAATTTGTGAAGAAAGAAAGATAACTCCTGAAAAGCTTCTTGAAGAAAAAGTTGCTCCTATTCAAGACAAGATTTCCAAATTTCCTGGAGAGCTTATTTGTGCACTTACAAGAGATTATGAACAATGTTCGCACGGAGTTACTCCTGCTCATTATTCACTTGGTGAAACTCTTTATGCTGGAATTATAACTCCAAATACTGAGTTTCCAATCGGTAAAGAGTTATTTGGAAATTTTCTTTTAGGCATTGATAAGCCATATTCATTAGACCTTGATTCTTTTTGGGAAAGGGATTTTTCCTCTGGAGCTGATAATGGTTTTGGAGTTTGGACTTCTGATTGGACTCGGCTTCTTTATTTTCATGAAAGGCCTATTAGAGTTCCTGAAGACTCTATTGAATCTGGTTGTTTTGGAAGTAATTGCACTGTGATTCCAACAGAAAAACCAAGACTTGAATTTTATATTGGAAATTCTGAAGCAACTCCTTTTTTACAACAGAGACTTGAAGGTTTTAGATATCTTCAATTATCTAAACTGCTTGAATATGATTTACCTATGACTGATGAACTTACTAAAAGAATAGAAGGAGAGCAATTAAAATTATTTGATAAAATAAGAGAGACTAATGATCGAGGCAAAGTTTTAGGACTACTTGGAACTGCAGTCAAAAGAGGCTATCATGAAACTGGTGTTTTAGTGAATAGAGGAGTTGATGCAGGGGTTGTTTTACAAATTAATCTAAAAGAATTTTTTTCCCAGAGAAAAACTCAGTTTGGATTGTAAAATTAAAGAGAATTATTTCTAAACATTTATCAACCCACTATTATTAAATTAATAATGAAAAAGAAATCAATTAATTGGAAGATTTATTTAAGGATTTTAGTTCTTTTGATAATGTTGTATACTTTTTATAAACTCGGCATGCCTTTATCTTTTATTATTTTACTTGGAGTTGTTATAATTTTTCTTATTTTTTTAAAGGGAACTATTTATATAAAATTAGATCATTTCCTTTGCAGAAAATTTTCATTTCTTTTAAAATTGCATCCATGGGTTAAAAAAATAATAATCATAGTTGCCTTTATTTTAGTTTATATGGCTGTAAAATGGATTATCTTTTGGGTTTTAAGTTTATTTGGAATGGATGTTGAGCAGATGATTACCCAGAGTATGAATCAGTCAACAGGAAAATAAATTAACTTCTATACAGACAAAATATTCTTATACCTAAATTCAAAAAAGAACAATAATTAAAAAAATAAAAAATTACTCTGTGGGCTCAGTTGCGATAAATGCCCACCAAGGTTTATTCACTTTAACATCTCCTGTTTCAGCGTCAACATCTGCACTAACTTGCATTTTTTTCTGGAAGATTCCTAAAATCTTTGAGTGCCTTTCTATTTGAACTTCATATTGAACTCTTTCAGTTTCTCCACTTCCAATATTTTTTAATTGAATTGTGCAGTTATTATCAGTTGAACAGACTTTAAGTTTAAGTCTTTCCAATGCTTTTTCTGAAGCTGTATTTGGCATTATCTTAATTTCTAAATCTTTTCCATTTTTTAGTTTGGTTGTAAATTTGGTTTTGCCTTCTGCATCAGTTTCAGCAGTTATATTTAAATCAGTTTCTGCTGGAACTTCATTAACTCTTAGTTCTTTTAAATTTTGTACTAACTCTTTTACTTTTAAGAGTTGACCAAGAGAACCGTTATAATCACCAGTTTTAATCTCTTCTTTTCTTTCTCTTATTTGTTCACTAAGTTCTTGTCCAATTCCCATATTTGTTTGGTTTTTTTCAGCAGAATAATTTTTATTTGAAGAATTATTTGCTTTTTCTGATGAATTATCCTGAACTGCTAAGATTAAACCTGCGCCTAAAATTAGAAATAATGCGATTAATAATACTTTTTTCATTTTGACCTCCTTTTTTACTAATATATTTTGATAAATTATCCAATTATTTAAATGTATTCTTATAGTGGCTGTGTTTCTTTTTTTTTGATTTGGTTATTGCTGATAGATTATATGTGGGTATAAGACTCATTTACTGCTTACAAAAGTATTCTTTCTAAACAACGGGCAAACAGGGATTTGAACCCTGGTCTCAACCTCCGCAAGGTCGCATTCTATCCAGCTGAACTATTCGCCCAAAAAATGTTTCTTACTTGTTGAACTATTATTGATTTAGATTTTAATAAAATCTCTTGTTTAAATCTCTTTACATTTATATTATTTATTTGATAATTTTAATATCTTGAAATCTTTTTATGATATTATTAATTCGCTAATTTTACCGAGGGGATTTTATTATTTTTTATTTTTATTTTTATTTGTTGAAATTTACAGAAAGATTTATATACTTTAATTTGTAAATGTTAGTATGAAAAAAGGGTGTATGAATAATTTTATGAATTTTGGTTTTAATTCTAAAAAAGCGCAGATTACGATATTCATTATTATTGTAGTAGTTGTTATTGCAGTTGCAGGAGTTGCCTATTATATTACTGATTCAAATAAACAATTTTCTTCAGATCCTGCCATTCAGGAACAATTTGATACATTAAGAGATTCTGTTTTAACATGCAGTGATATTACAACAATAGAAGCTTTGAATGCTATTGGAATACAAGGTGGTTATTATGATGCTCCTGAAAAATCTTTTGATATGGAGTGGGCTTTTATTCCTTATTATTATTATGAAGGGGTTGCTATTGTACCAACTACTTCTAAGGTAGAAGAAGAATTAGGCAAATTTGTTAATGATAATCTTCCATTATGCCTTGAGAGTCTTGATAAAAATGATTTTACACTCGATTATAAAACTCCTAAGACTAAGGTAGAAATAGTTCAGGGAGATGTTAATTTTATTATTGATCAGCCTATTAGTATTAGTAGAGAGAAAAGAACAGTTACTTTTGATTTAAAAGATACTCCTAAATCATATAGTCTGCCTTTAATTGATATTTTAGACTTAGCTAAATATATTGCTGATGAAGCTGTTAAGAATGATAAGAATATTTGCCTGACTTGTATTGCAAAAGAAGCAGAGAATAGAAATCTTCTTGTTGATTTAGTAAACTTTGAAGAAGCAGGAACACTTATAGTCATAACTGAGAACTATACTGCTAGTGGACAATATTCATTAGAGTTCCTAAATAAATATAAAGAGTAAAAATTTAAATAATAAAAATGAGAGACAAAAAAATGGTGAAAATGAATAAAGGGTGTTTATTATTGAGCGTAATTGTATTAAGTTTAATTGTAATAAATTGTTCTGGATTTGTTTTGGCTGCAGAGGTTTCGACACAGCCTTATTATCTTGCTCAGCTTGATTCTTATTATGCATCGGATAATTCTATTAAGGCATTTGTAGCAGATATAAGTGATTCAACTGAAGGGACTAATACTATTGCTGCTTTTAAGTTTGTTTGGAAATCTGCCGATAAGGTGAAGAAAGCTAAATTTTTAGAAGCTCTTTCTAAATCAGAATCTCTAAAAAATGATTTTTATAAAGCTTTATTGAAAGAGAAATACAAAAATCTTGAGACTATTAATTTAGGTAAGTCAAAGAATATTGGGCTTGATGCAAATGCTGAAAATATTGTTTTGACTGGTGAATCCGATAATGCAAATAAAGAATTTAAACTTCCTTTAACTGCTGGTAAAACAATAAAACTAGTTAGTATTTCTTCTGAGGGTGACGGAAAGTTAAAACTTGCTTATGATCCTCAACAAAATAAAAAAGCTAGTGATTATAGGACTCTTACAGTTAACCCTGGATTTGAAGGTTCGATTAACCCTGCTACTGGTAATTATGTTGATAAAGACGGAAAAGAAACAAAAGTTAATTTAATGTATGGAACTGGTGGAGAAATTGCTTTGTCTAATACTAAAGAAGGTAAGCCTGTTTTTGGGATTGGAAAACTTGATGTATCTAAATTAACACCTTCGCAAAAGGCAAGTTATGACCAATTAGGTACTTCTGGACTTGCAAATACTGCTATTGTTAAAATTGGTAATAATTTTTACTATGGTGCTGCTAATGGGGATTCTTCTTTTGAACCTGATGGAGAAAAAGTAAAAATATCTAATGGAGAAATTGCAGCTGTAGGTAAAAATGCAGAAGGAAAAGATGCTACTCTTGCTTATTTTAGAAATTCAGGTCAAGCTGTATTTAATCCTACAACAGGGTCTAATGAAAATATAGCTGATGGTGAGATTAGGTTTATTACACCTAGTGAAGGATCGCCTAGTATTGTTCTAGGTAATAAAGTTAATTCAGTTCTTAAATTATATGCTGATTTTGAAGATGTTGGATATGATGGTTCACTTGCAAATGCAAATATTGCAGGAGATGTTTTAGTTACAAATGATAAAAATCAAGGACTTTTTGAAATAAATGCTGGAAAAATATCTACTCAAGTTTACGGGGAGTCTGTTAGGGGCGGAGATATAGAAGATACAGAAACATCTGTAGGCGGAAATCAGATGCAATGTGATGGTTCGGGAAGATGCAGTCTTATTCCAGGTAGACCTGTTAGAAACATAGGAGTACTTGCAGCTAGAGGGGTCGGAGCAGTTGCAAGAGGCGTTGGAAATATTATTGAAAACAGACCGGTTTTATCATTCTTCCAAAATAGAAGACCTGTTAGAACATTGATTGGAAATATTATTGAAAACAGACCTATTAGAACATTCTTTGCAGAAAGACAACCAGTTAGAAGACTTGTTGGTGGAATTATAAGAGCACAGCCTCTTAGAAGAGCTGGTGGAGCTATTCTTGGTGGTGGTGGAAGAATTATTGGTGGTGCTGGAAGAATTATTGCATTCCCTTTTAGAAGAAGATAATTCTTAAATTAAGTAATTTTTATTAAATTATTTAACTGGTTTTTAAATTTTTTATTTTTTAGGTATGACTATAAAATATATTTTATTGTTTGAAGATTATTAACCTGGCTTTTTTGTTTTAATTTAAGATTATGATTGATTGGATGTCTTTAATTTAAGATATATTCTTAATAATTATTTGTATTTGGATAAAAATCATTAGTTTTATTTCTTGGATAGTTATTTATTTTTTTGTCGACGGTTAGTTTTAGGACTCTAAATTAATCGTATCGTTATATTTAAATAGTTTAATTCATAAATTTATTTATGAAAAAGGGGAATCGAGCAACTTCACATTCAGACATTGCTACTCTGAAAAATAATTTGTCAATGTCTAAACGCTCACAGGTCACAGTGTTTATTATACTTGCAATTTTAATAGTTATTGCAGTAGTTATTATTTTTTATTCTTTTCAGTCTTCAAGACAGAGTCTTGATCCTACTTTTGATGATGTTGCAACAAAAGCAGAAGTTAATAGTTTACAAAGTTCTGTTGGTGAGTGCATGAAGGATAGCACTTATGATTCACTTAAAATAATTGGAATTCAGGGAGGATTTTACAACAAACCTGTTCAAGCTTATGATTTGGGATGGGCATTTATTCCTTACTATTATTATTCTGGAAATTATTTAATGCCTGACAAGCAAAGAGTTCAGGAAGAATTATCTGCATCGGTTAATGATAAAATGGTTGCATGTGTTGATAAATTAAGTTTTAAAACTTTTGAATTTACTGCAAGCGATCCTAAAACTACGACTACGCTTACAAAAGGCAAAGCAAGATTTGTTATTGATATGCCTCTTACACTTAAAAAAGGAGATAAGACCAGTGTTATGGAACTTAAAGCAATGCCTGTTGTTTATAATTCTTCATTATATGATATTTTAGAAGTTTCAACTTATATTACTACTACTCATTTGCAGGATAATAAATTCTTCTGCATTAATTGTGTTGTTGATATGGCTACAGAAAGAAACTTGTATGTTGATTTCCTTGACTTTGGAGAAGGAAGTTCAACAACTCTTGTTACCTTAACTGAAAATTATACATCTTATGAACCTTATTTATTTGAATTTTTAAATAAATATTAGGTTTCTTTTAAATGAAATTACAGAGAAAATGAAAAAAGAAATGCAAAAAAGTGTAAGTAGAAAATTATTCTTAGGGTTATTTATAATTGGAGTTTTATTTATGGCTCTTGTGTGTGTGGGAAGAGTTAGTGCAGAAGGGTCTTTAGTTTATGGTTCAGATAATAAGATTTATCCCAATGAAGCTGCAGCTAAAACAGCCGGTATTACAAAGACTGAACCTGTAAGTGAAGATAATTTACTAAAAGCTACTAATTTAAAAGATAATTGGGGCAATTCTGAAGTTAAACAAACTAGAAAAGATGCTATGAAAGCTCATCCAGACCAATTAAAAAGTGCTTTGGATGGAGGTCAGGTAACTCCTGAACAAGTTGGTGAAGAAAAAGATTATATTAAAAAAAATCCTGATATTTGGAATGGGAACGATGGTGGGAAAGGAATACGGAATAGTGAGAAAGCAGGAGAAACTTTTGAAAAAATCTTTCCTGAGTCTAAAGTAGCAAAGGACACTGATTTTTCTAACTCTAAACTGACTACTGATAAATTTTACCCTGAAGGCACTGGTGCTGGAAAGCCCTCTATCACTCATACTGATTTAGGTCAGTATAAGACCGGTTTTACTAAGGATGGTTTTGTTGAAGTTGATACAGCAAATGCTCGAGTTCGTTTTAATGGTGGAGAATGGAAATCTTCTTCTGCACAGTCGATTGATGAAAGGTTTACTAGTAAAGCTGCTGAGGCTGTAAAGTCTACAGGTAAACCTTCGGGTTCAGATCCTTTTGGGAATAATTTAGATCCTTTTAATACTAAAGGGGGTGCTGGTGGAACTGGTAGTAGTGGTGGAGCTTCGGATGCTGCTGGAGCTGCAGGAGATGCACAGTCTAAGATGAAAGAAGCATTTGGAATGGCACAACAGATGGTTGGTTTAGCTAAGGAGTTTTTATCAGGACTACAAGCAAATCTCCAAAGTGATGCTGAACAAAAATCAAAAACAGGCACTTCTGCAGTAGAACTGCAAGCTGCTGCTCAAGAAGGTGTTATAGCTGTTGAAAATGCTCAGGTTCAACTTGCAACTTCAAGCACTACTGTAGACACAACTAGTCCTAATCCTAATGGAAAAGCTACATTTACTTTTGATTCAGAATTAAAAGTATTTACAATAAAAACTGATTATCCTGCAACTGCTGTTGCTGATACTAGTTCAACAGGAGCAGGAGCTCTTATTACTAATGATAATACTGCTGTTGCAGGAATTCTTTCTCCTTCTTCTACAACTACCACAGTTACAAATGATGCAGATTCAACAACTCCTCTACTTACAACAAGTGCTTCAAATGTTGGAACTGTTGTTGCATTTTTAACTCTTGCTGGATATGTTGTGAATGATGTTGTTAATGGCCAGAATGTTAAGTTCATTAAACAAGATATTGAAATTAATGGAAATGATATTATTGTTTATGCTTTAAAACCGTTTTCTCATATTGAAGGTGGTGGAAAAGGAATTATTCTTGGAGATGGAAGCGTGGACATTAAGTTTGAAGAAGAAAAAACTCTTTATCCAAGAACTATTAAAGAAAATGAGTTTTTTATTAATAAGCTTACAAATAAACAAGATCCTGATAAATACTTTGCACTTATTCCAGGCGGAACTGCTGGAAATTATTTCCTTGATAACAAAAAGAGGATTAGTGTAGGAGATAATAGTGTTGAACATCCAGCACTTAAGGGAGTTAAGATAGCAGAAATAAGAAAAGATATGTGGAAAAAGTAAGGTTTAAAGCATTGTTTTTAAACAAATAAGGTAGATTATTAAATCAGTTTATTCTATTAATATCATGAAAATCCTAACTGATTTTCAAATATTCGCTTTAAGAGGTAAAGCTTCATATTATGAAAAAGAGATGTGAAAAAAAGTTCTTTTGTAAATTGGTTTTTATGCTTTTGACCGGAGCTATATTTGGAGTTTTTCTTTTAAGTGTTAGTGCACAGACTGGAGGAGTAGTACTTTTTCATGAAGTATTAAACAAGTTTGTAGATGTTCCTGATTTGCCTTATACTACTCCTACTATAACTACTCAGCATTTAGTTAGGGCGTCAAATACCAAGGATTATTGGGAAAGATTTACTCCTGAACGAAGAGGAGATTATCTTAATACTCAGTCAAAAGATGCACTAAAAAAACAGCTTAGTGCAAAACAACTTACTTATGAAGAACAGTTAAGAAGAATAATAAAAGACAATAAAAAAGTATGGGATGATATAAAGACTGACAGTAATAAACAAAGAACAAAAGGAGTGCTTGAAAATATACTTAAAGCAGATGACAAAAGCCTTACATCTGTTGATTTGACAAAATCAAAACTAGAAGACTCTGAATTTTTAAAAAAAGACCTTAAAGATGTTTTTTCATATGGAAAAGAAAAAGGAAAAATATTTACATCTGACTCTAAGATAAAAAAACTTAAGTTTGATGAGGTAAACATTCATATTAATGAAAACTATAATGACCATATTACAATCAATAGTGGTCAATTTTATGGTGGTGAGAGCATTCCTGAATCAAAATCTGCATCAGGGGATTCTTCAGGCAGGATTGAAAAACCATTTGATAATATAGAAGCTTCTGGAAAAAATAAAAGGACTTTATTTTTAAAAGATAAAGATGATTTTAATATTTCTGCTTTTGAAAGTGGGGAGTTTTGGATAACAGATTCAAAACTTGTTGTTCATGGAAAACTTGAGGATAATGAGAATAGAAAACAAGGAGATATGAAGTTTACAGGAGTTCTTTTAAATGGGCTTAAAACTGGTTCTAGCCAAAATATAAATGCAACTCTTTATAATGAAAAGGAACAAGTAGCAATAGTTCATTTTCCTATTTCTCCTCCGGGTTTTAGAACTGACTTTTCATTTGAGCCTATTTCTGGTTATCCTGTTCTTGATGCTTTTAGCAAAGCTGATTCTTATTCTATTTTAAGTTCAAGCCAGTATGTTAATATAATCAAATATAATCTGGGTATTAGGGGGGACAAAATTACAGTTGATATTTTAAAACCCTTTGACAAACTTAATTGTGATGGAACTTTTTTAAGTGTTCTTAATGGTGAAACTTATATTATATTTCAAGGAAAAAATACTTATTATCCAAGAACTATTGAGAAGAACGATTTTTTTATTAACTTAATCACAAATAAGCAGGATGTTGATTGTGACTTTGCACTTACTCCTGTTGGTTCAAAAGGAAACTATTTAATTGACAATAAAAGAAGAATAAGTGTTGGAGATGTCAGTGTTGAAAATCCCAAGATAAAAGGCATTAAAATAGCTCAGATAAGAGAAGAGATGTGGATGAGATAATTGGGGTTAACCATAACTATAACAAATAGGTTTTTAAACTAATTTTAGCTTTATTTTTAGATGCATAAGTTCATTATTAACATAATGAAACTTGCTTAATTGCTTGCTTATAGAGCAAGTAGATAATTAAGCCCCTATAGTGTAGTGGCCAAGCATAGAGCCCTTTCAAGGCTTTGACCCGGGTTCGAATCCCGGTGGGGGCATGATTTTTAATTAAATCTGTAAAGCAGATTTGATATAAATTTTTTCTCGGGAATTTGAACCCGATAAGGGTTTGAATCGAGCCTTTACATTTTAGTCATTTATATAAAAATAAGAAATGTGAAGGCGAGTAGGTGGGGGCATGATTTTAAAGGGTATATTACAACTCTGAAAAAACGGGTGATTTAGGGTTATTGATTATTTTAGATTATATAGTTAATATTATCATTGTGTTTATATATTAAAATCTGGCTTTGTTTTTATGAAAAATCATCTGAAGGGGGTGATGACATGTTGTATAATCTCCTTAATGGTTTTAGTTCTAGGTATTAATTCAGTAAATGCAGTTAGTATTGGAACTGGTAATAATCCTGATATTACAACAGGAGAATGGTCGGATGTTTGGTCTTGTGGACATCAAATAACAAATAATGGAATTAATGTTGATAGAGTTAACAATACTGCTTTTAGTGGTGAAAAAGTTCAATGGAGAATTTTAGTAATGAATCGAAATGGAGTTAATAAAATACAAAAAGTTTTAGGTGCTATTTATTCAACTCAAAATTCTTCTAATAATTTTAAATTTAGTTGTACTGAAGACTCTACTGTAACAACTGTTTTAGATTCCTGCAATGCTCATATTGTAGAACAAAAAATAACTGATTATAACCCTCAAGTAATGAAGTATTATCTATGTACTTTAAATATTAATAATTCCAAAAGTATGAGTGGGTTATATCAATCTATTTTTGAAGCACAAGATTTAAGCGGAATCTCTAACACAAATGCAGGAGAAGAATATTGGCTTTTAAATCCTAAGATTATTTATCCAAATCCAGAAGCAATAATCAAATACGATTCAACTTCTAAGAATTTAACTGTTCTTGGAAATTCAGAAAAGGTTAGTGTTAGTAAGATAGAGAAATGCCTTAACAAGTTATGCACTCGAAAAACTGAAAATTATACTCTTATTAATGAATATGGGAATATACTTAATCTTGTATTTCAACATGATAAAACTAATTTACAAGAATCCTTTAATCTTTTAAGTATAAAATATAATTCTGATAAAGAGAATAAGATAAATAAGATTTTAATAAAAGACTCAAAAAATGAACTAGATTTGGATCTTTCAAATAAAACTTCTAGAATAAGTCTTGATACAAATAAAAAGACAAATAAAACTAAGGTTCAAATTAAAAATAAGAAAATAAATAATAGCATTATTAATGCCTCTTGGAATATTGAGATTAAAACTGTTAATGGGAGTTTAAATTATAATTTAACTGAACTCAAGAATAATAATCATGTTTTACCTAATGGAAAGATAGACTGTGATTGGAGACCTTACACTGATACTTATGGATGTTATGGTATTTTCGGGTACCATCGATTTAATAATATTTTAAACAAACCCTGTGTGTATATTACTATCTGGGAAGGACCTTTAGGTTATTACTTTGATGGAGAAAAATGTGTGGATGTTTTTGGAACAGATATTGAAGGAAATTTTACATTATTTAAGGATCAGATGGAGTGTTTTAAAGCTTGTTCTAAACCAAGTGTAGATGTTTAAACTAACTTCCCTGCTTTCCCAATTAATCTTCTTGCCTGCTTTAATCTTATCCTTAATCCTCTTTAGAGTGCTTCTCTGTAAAACTCCTTTCTCTCTTGCTTCTTTAGGTGCCATATCTAGGATCTTTTCTATTTTATCTTCTTCAGTTTATATTAGCTAATTTTTTAATTTTGAGTTTATTTTAGTTAAATTTATAAGATTTAATATTCCACATTTAACTTTATGGAACAATATGAAAAGCTTTCAGAAGAAGCTAGAGTTGTAATGAGCCTAGCTGATGATGAAGCAGTAAAGTATCATCATCGATGTATTTCTACTGAGCATATTTTACTTGGTATTGTTGGAAAAGAGTGTAATGCAGTTTATATTCTTCGAGAAATAAATGCTCCAATCGAGCAGATTGAACATGGAATTAGGGAACTTATATGTCAAAGTCCTGATGCAAAGTTTGAAGGCAGTCATTATTTGACTCCAAGAGCAAAAAGAGCTCTTGAATATGCTGAAAGAATGGCTTTACAATTTGGTCATGACTATGTAGGTACTGAACATCTTTTGTTAGGTTTAATGAGAGATCCTGAAGGAGTTGCTGGAAGTTTTCTTAATAGGCATGGATTAGAACTCGAAGTTACAGAACTTGCAGTTGCAGAATTTTTAGAAAAGCGTAATAAATAATTTTTTAGATAATATTTATATAGTTATTTTGTCTTATTTAATTATCAAAAAGATGGTGAAGACTTTGAAGAAAAATAAGGTTAAGACTGTTAATTCTAAATCTAGTTCTAAATTTAATTCTAAACCTAAACTTAATCGCACTAAGAAAAATATAATTGTTATTTTGATTATTGCTCTTCTTATTTTGGCAGCTTATCTTGTCTTAAAGGCTGTTCTTATAGGCGGAGCAGGAACAGCCGGGGAAGGAGATACTATTATTGATGGTTCTCGCCTTTGTCGAGATACTGACAGTGGGCAGGATATTTACAAGCGGGGAACTATTTCATATGGTTATTCTGTTGCTGAAAGCACTGCAGGTGCAACAAAGATGTCTACAGACAGTTGTGTTCTTATTCTTTATCCTTTTCCTACATTTGAGTTTAAGTTAAAGGAATTTTATTGTCTTGATGAAGTTGCTTATAGTGCAATTGTTTCTTGCCCTCAAGGGTATAAATGCAGTAAAGGCGCTTGTGTTGAAAAGTAATCCTTTTCCATAGGTTTATAAACTCACTTTCAAGTAGTTAATTATGGGAAACTTTAGATCAGACAGACGAGAAGGATTTGGCGGCAGAGACCGACCTAGAAGTAGATTTGGTGGCGGAAGAGACTTTGGTGGAAGATCGTCTGGCGGAAGAGATAGATTTGGTGGAAGAGATTCTGGAAGATCTGAAAGAAGACCACTTCAAATGCATGATGTTATTTGTGATAAATGTGGAAAAGAATGTCAAGTTCCATTTAGACCAACTGGAGATAAGCCAGTTCTTTGCAGTGATTGTTTTAGAAAAAATGATGGTAATTCAAGTTCTGGAAATGGTTTTGGCTCAAAAGGTGGTGGGTCTTCACAATCGTCTGGAATGACTTCACAACAGTTTAGTCAAATTAATGCAAAACTTGATAAAATAATTGAGTTCCTTGAAACACTTGAAGTTGAAGAAGTAGATGAGGAATATGATGATGACGAAGATGAAGACGAAGACTTAGAAGAAGCAGATGATGAAGAAGCAGAAGAAACTGATGAAGAAGAAAGTGAAGAAGACGAAGAAGATGAAGAAAGCCCTAAATCAAAAAAGTAAAGCTTTTTTGTAAGTTACTCTATTCTATTAAGTATTAATTGTTCTTTAGCAAACTAAATAAACCTGAATTTATTTATTTTAATATGAAAAAATCCTTATTTATTGAGATAATTATATTAGTTGTTTTACTTGCATTAATTGCCAGCTTTTTGTTTCATATTTTTTATTTTAATAACTTTCGAAAAGATGTAAGACCTATTAGCGAACAGGAAAAACAAGAGGTCTTAAAAATTCTTAATGAGAGTATGAATTTGCAAGGTTATGAAATAATTTTTGGAAATATGCTTACTGTTAAAGACCATGATTTGGCACAGGTTCAGCTCATAAAAGGCAGTTCTAAGTTATATTATGCAGTAGACCTTGATAAAAGGAGAATCATAAAAAGATAAAATGAATTCAAAAAAGAGGTTTGTGCTATTTATTGCGTTTATAGTTGTGTCTATACTTGTTTCAATTTTTTCAGGATATTTTAGTCTTAATATTTCTTCTATACAGTCTTTTGTTTCAACAAATCATGTTTTGGTGGCATTTCTTTTTAGTATCTTTTTTGTAGTTTTGACTTCTTTTGCATTTTCAGTTACAGTCATGACCTCTATAGGGGTTTTGTTTTTTTCAGTTCCAGAAGCAATAATTTATGCTATGATTGGAATAACTGGAAGTTTTACAATTGACTTTTTTATTTCAAGAAAACTTGGAAAAGATTATGTTAAAAAATATATTGAAAAAAAAGGAGGAAAGCTTGAAGAATTTGAAAACATTCTTGAAAAAAACACTTTTAAAACTACTTTTTTGTTAGGTGCTATTTTCTTTGTTCCTCCTACAATACCTAATCTATTAGGTGGAATAATGGACATGAAATTTAAGGATTATTTTATTGCATCATTTCTTGGAAGGTTACCAAATACTATTTTTACTGTTTATTTTATCAACGGGCTTCTTTATTCAAATCTCTATCAAATTTATGGCTCCCTTGTTGTATTAATTTTGATTAGTCTAGTTTCTTTATACTTTTATAATGGGGAAATCAAGCATATAATGAGAATTGCTTTCCCTTGGATGTTTAAGAAAAAATAAAGAATACTAATTATAAATCAAATTTGTTTGCCCATTCAGTTATTATTGGAATATATTTTTGTTCTCCAGTAAGGGCATATACCCAGCTAAGTAGCCAGATTACAATAATTATAACCCATATTGCTGCATTGATTATTTGTCCGATTATTGGAAATATATATAAGAATTTTCCAATAGCTCCCATGACTATTCCAATAATAAAAATAACTAAGCTGTGTTTTGCATAGTACATTACATATTTATCATTTCTTTTTGCAATAATTGCAATTACAAAACCGACTATACTTAAAAATGCAGCTAGAAATGCAAATAATTTTCTATCATCTTCTTTTGATAGATTTGTGCTTTGTGATACCTTTTTTTTCTTTGCCATTGTATAATCTAATATATGTTTTACAGGTTTATAAATGTTGTTTATCTTTATGAGGTTTATCTGTTTAACAAACTTTAAAAACATAAAATTACTTTGAAATTCATAAATTATGAGCCCATAGCTCAGCCCGGTTAGAGCACCGCTCTTATAAGAATATGCTTCGTTAGAAGTTTATTTTCTAAGCATTCGCTAAGAAAGGCGGGGGTCCCAAGTTCAAATCTTGGTGGGCTCATATTAATAAGTAAGTTAGCACCAATATTTGAAAATCCAGAGAATATAGAAAGATTAGTTTAATAAAAAACTAAAAAGAGTTCTTGAAAAATAATAGATTAAAAAATTAAAAAATATAAGATAAACATGGAAATAAAACAATATACTTTAGAGGATAAAGCTCAATTTGAGAAATTTGCAGATTTATTTGAAATGCAAAAGACAAGGGGAATTGTCAAGTCTTCTATTTTCAAATACAGGCCTGCTTTTTCTAGAGATAATGAAGCATTTTTAGTTGCTCAAAATCCTGTTAATCAGCATATTTTAGGTATCCTTAATTATTCAGTTATTTTTCCAACTACAGACGGAAAACTAAGAGAAGATGTTTCGGTTTTTCCTTTTCTCAAAAGACGTTTTGAATATGGTTTTTGCGGAAAATTTGCATGGATTCATTTTATTGAATCATTTAATCCAAGACAAGGAACTGGAACTAAACTTGTCTCTGAAATCAAATCAAATCCTGATTTTTCAGGTATTTATTCAATTCCTGCTTATGTTGCTCGTGATTTTTATACAAAAAATGACTTTGTTTTAGTAGAACATTTATGCAATAACAGGGGCGTTAGTTCAATGCTTTGGAAAAGAGATGGAATTTATTTGTAAAACGGTATTTATTTAAATCTATTTTATTACTCTTTATCATGGATTTTAAAGGAATAATTATTGAAGAAAGCTTGAAAGATAAAAGCATTTTAAAGGACAGTTTAATCAAGATTTTAAAGACTGATACAGAGAAAGTTATTTCTGAACATCATACTCCTTGGCTTAAAAAATGGACACTACATACTATAGAAGTTAGAGAAGATAGAGCGCTTGATATTGCTGAAAAAATAGCAAAAGCCTTGGATAAAGAGCATAATTGGTATGCAGACTATAAAAACGATGAATATCATTTTATAATTTTTAAAAGCAAGATATTTTGTGTTAAACTTGATAGTAAAAGAGAATATGAAGCAGTTAAAAAATATGGACTTAAACTCGGCATTCCAGAACATCAATTAGATTTTGACAAGTAAACTTACAAAGAGGTAAACATGGATTTCAAAGGAATAATCATTGAAGAAAGCTTGAAAGATACTTCTGTACTTAAAGCAGTTAAAATTGTCAAGACTGTTATTGAGAAAACTAGTGAAAAACACAGGACTCCCTGGCTTGTTCAATGGACTGTTCATAATGTTGAAATTTCTGAAGATAAAATTGACAAGATATGCGAGAAACTGCAGAAATCACTTGACCCTGAACATGAATGGTATATTGATTTAAAAAATAATAAGTATGAAATATCAATATTTCGTGACGAAGTCACTAAAAGAAGGGTTTATAATTATAATTTTAATTAGTTCCTTGGTATGGGAATTTATTTAAAGTCTTTTCTCGATTGATTTTTATGTTAATTGGACTTGTAGGAAAACCTTCGTGTGGAAAATCAACTTTTTTTAAAGCAAGTACGCTTGCAGATGTACTTATAGCAGCTTATCCTTTTGCAACAATAAAACCTAATCATGGTATTGGTTATGTTAAAATTGATTGCATTGACAAAGAATTTAATGTAAAATGCAATCCTCATAAAGGTTATTGCATAAATTCAAAAAGATTTGTTCCAATAGACCTTATGGATGTTGCTGGTCTAGTCGAAGGAGCAAGTGAAGGAAAAGGACTTGGAAATGAATTTTTAAATGATTTATCTGCTGCTGATGCTTTTATTCATATTGTAGACATTAGTGGAGAAACTGACTCTGGCGGAAAAGAAACAACTGGTTATGACCCCGTTCTTGATGTTAAAATGCTTGAAAATGAACTTGATTTATGGTATTTACAAATCCTCAATAAAGTATGGAAAGGATTTGCAAGAATTGTACAAAATACAAAACAAGAACTTCATAAAGCAATTGCAAACCAGTTTTCAGGACTTAAGGTTAGCGAAGAAGATGTTAAAAGAATTTTGGTTAAAGGAAATTATAATATGGAAAAACCTGCTGAATGGAGTGAACTTGATGTTCGTCAATTTGCTCATGAACTTCGTCATTTAACAAAACCTATGATAATTGCTGCAAATAAATGTGACAGACCTCAAAGTGCTGAGAATTTAAAGAAATTAAAAATTGCTTATCCTAATTTGATTATTGTTCCTTGCTCTGCTGATTCTGAATTGTCATTAAGACTTGCAAATAATGCAGGACTTATTGAATATGTTCCTGGAGAATCTGACTTTAAATATTTAAAAGAACTTAATGCAAAACAAAAAGAAGCTCTTGAAAGCATAAGAAAAAATGTTCTCAATATTTATGGTTCAACAGGGGTTCAGGAAGTCTTAAATAAAGTAGTATTTGATTTACTAAAATATATTGCAGTTTTCCCTGCTGGAGCTCATAAGCTTGCAGACTCTAAAGGAAATATTCTTCCTGATTGTTTTTTATTGCCTGATGGTTCAACGGTTGTTGATTTTGCTTATACTGTCCATACTGACCTTGGAAAGAATTTTATTCGTGCAATTAATGCAAAAACAAAACAAGCTGTTGGTCGAGAACATAAAGTTAAGCATAGAGATGGTTACGAAATTATTACATAATTTCGAACATTCGGTTCTTACGAACCTTCATGATATGAAATTGTCACGTGACAATTTCAATTGTTCGCTTTAAGAGGTAAAGCTTCACATTATGAGATAGTAACTTAATATTATTTTAGATAAATAGCTTATAAGAAATATAGTTTAGTAAGACTTTCTAGGTTTAAATCATTATCGGCTTTAATAATTCATTTTATTTTATAGTCATGCTTAAATAGACTTAATTACTCAAAATAAAAAAGAGATAATAATATGTCCATAACCCATATACTTGAATCACAACAATTTACTCCTGATATTTTATTAAAACTTTTTAGGCGAGCTGATGAACTTAGAGAAAAGGGATTTGACAACTGCCTTTGTGGAAAAATACTTGCTACTCTTTTTTATGAACCTTCAACAAGAACAAGACTTTCTTTTGAGAGTGCTATGCTTAGACTTGGCGGAACTGTTATTTCAACTGAAAATGCAAAAGAATTTTCTTCTGCAGTTAAAGGAGAATCTCTTTTTGATACAATAAGAATTGTTGCTGCTTATTCTGACTGCATTGTTATTAGGCATCATGAGACAGGAGCAGCTGTTCAGGCTGCTGAGGTAAGTTCTGTACCAATTATTAATGCTGGAGATGGAAAAGGACAACATCCTACCCAGGCACTTCTTGATGTTTATACAATTTATAGGGAATTTGGAAGACTTGATAATCTGAAAATAGCAATGGTTGGAGATCTTTTATCTGGAAGAACTGTTCGAAGTCTTTGTTATTTGCTTGCAAAGTTTAATCAAAATAAAATTATTTTTGTCAGTCCATCTAACTTGAAAATGGGAGAGGATATTAAAGAGCATCTTAATAAAAAAGGAGTTGAATTTTCAGAAGAGACTGATTTAAACAAGGTAGTTGGAGAAGTTGATGTTATTTATATGACTCGAATACAGAAGGAAAGAATAAGCAGTGAAGATTATGAAAAAGCAAAAGGAAAATTTATTATTGATGAAAGTAATCTTGGTTTAATTAATAATAATTCAAGAATAATGCATCCTTTGCCTCACTGTGAGGAAATTTGTCTTCCTATTAAAATTGAAGAAGAAGACAAAAGAGTTGCATATTTTAGGCAGGCTGAAAATGGACTCTATGCTCGAATGGCTTTACTTGAAATGATTATTAACACAAAATAACTTTACTTACTTACTTTATCTTTTAGATTTGGAGAATTTTGTATACTTCTTGCTTTTTTTAGTTCTTTTAATTTCATGGCTTTTTCAATTTCATCACTTATATCAACCCCTTCTACATCTTCATCTGAATTATTTGGCTTACTTGCTGGTTGTTCTATTTTTCTAAAATCCCCTTGTTTTATTCTTTGAAAATAATCTTTTTTATATCTATCCATATAAGGAATATTAGCATTAACATAACTAATAGGTACTGATAATATTAGTAAGGCTCCTATCGAGGACAAATATCTTCCCATATTGATTTTAAATCTCTAAGATTTATAAATCTTTATGATGTTACCATTATAAAGTCATGATAAAAGTAGGTTAGTCTAAAATATACTTTTTCATTCAACTATGTTTATAAATCAGATTTTTAATTTTATATTAATCATAAAAATTGGAGAGAGATGACTTAGAAAAAAACTTTAAAATATGGTAGAAAAATTTGTTTATTCATTTAAAGAAGGCAATAAGAGTATGAAAGAACTCCTTGGTGGAAAAGGAGCTAATCTTGCTGAAATGACTTCTATTGGACTTCCTGTACCTTCTGGATTTACAATATCTACTACTGCATGTGATTTTTATTATAAAAATGGAAAGAAGCTTTCTGAAGATATTAAAAGACAAATTTTGGAAAAACTAAGTGAACTTGAAAGAGATATGGGCAAAAAACTTGGAGACAAAAATGATCCTTTACTTGTTTCAGTTAGAAGTGGAGCTGCAAGTTCTATGCCTGGAATGATGGATACTATTCTTAATTTAGGGCTTAATGAAGAGACCGTAAGAGCTTTAGTCTTAAAAACAAATAATGAGAGATTTTGCTATGATTCTTACAGAAGATTTATTCAGATGTTTGGAGATGTTGTATTAGGTGTTCCTCATAAGTTGTTTGAAGAATTATTGCAAAGAGTTAAGAATGAAAGAAGAATAAAATTCGATAACGAACTTAATGTATCTGACTTAAAGAAACTTGTTGAAATGTATAAGCAACTTGTTGAAATAAAAACTGGAAGATTTTTTCCAGAAGATGTTTATGAACAATTAGAACTTGCAATTAATGCTGTTTTTGATTCCTGGAATAATGACCGTGCAATAACTTACAGAAGACTCAATAACATATATGGACTTCTTGGAACTGCAATTAATATTCAATCAATGGTATTCGGAAACATGGGAGATGATTCTGGAACTGGAGTTTGTTTTACTAGAAACCCTTCTACAGGTGAAAACAAATTTTATGGAGAATTTTTAATGAATGCACAAGGAGAAGATGTTGTTGCTGGAATTCGTACTCCTGGAAAAATCGAAGAACTTGAAAGAGTAATGCCTCTTGCATATAAACAATTGCTTGATATAAGAAAACTCCTGGAAAATCATTACAAAGATATGCAGGATATTGAATTTACAATAGAAAAAAGCAAATTATATATTTTACAGACAAGAAATGGAAAAAGAACAGGTCCTGCTGCTGTTAGAATGGCAGTTGAAATGGTTGAAGAAGGATTAATTTCAAAAGAAGATGCTCTACTTAAAGTTGAAGCAAGTTCACTTAATCAATTATTGCATAAACAATTAGATAATAGTTCAAAGAAAAATGCAAAACTTCTTGGACGTGGACTTCCTGCTTCGCCTGGTGCTGGAGTTGGAAAAGTTGTTTTTAATGCTGAAGATGCTTATATCTGGGCTGAAGAAAAGAAAGAAAAAGTAATCCTAGTTAGAACTGAAACTTCACCCGAGGATATTGAAGGAATGAATTCTTCTGTTGGAATACTTACTTCAAGAGGTGGAATGACTTCTCATGCAGCTGTTGTTGCAAGAGGAATGGGAAAATGTTGTGTTGCAGGATGTTCTGATTTAATTGTTGATGATCACAAAAAAGTTGCTGAAATTAATGGAGTAGTTATCAGAGAAGGAGATACTATTAGCCTTGATGGAAGTACAGGTGAGATTTATCAGGGAGCACTTTTCTTAGTTGAACCTGCTTTAAGCGGAGATTTTGGAAAATTAATGAAATGGGCAGATGAAACAAGAAGACTTGGTGTTAGAACTAATGCTGATACTCCTAAAGATGCTGAAACTGCTTTTAAATTTGGAGCAGAAGGAATTGGACTTTGCAGAACAGAGCATATGTTTTTTGAAGAATCAAGAATAAAAGCAGTAAGAGAAATGATACTTTCTGAAACAAAATATGAAAGAGAAAAAGCTCTTTTCAAGATATTGCCTATGCAAAGAGGAGATTTTTATTCGTTATTTAAAATAATGAATGGAATGCCTGTTACAATCAGATTTTTAGATCCTCCATTACATGAATTTTTACCAAAAGAAGCTGAGAAAATCAGTGAACTGTCTAGAGAAATGAATATTAGTGTTGAAAGACTTAATGCAAAAATTGATGAATTGCATGAATTTAATCCAATGCTTGGTCATCGTGGTTGCAGACTTGGAATAACTTTCCCTGAAATAACTGAAATGCAGTCAAGAGCTGTTTTTGAGGCTGCTGCTGACATTTTAAAAGAAGGAAGAAATGTTTCCCCTGAAATAATGATTCCTATTGTTGGACATATAAAAGAATTTGAACATCAGAAAAAAATAGTGGATGAAATTGCAATAAAAGTAATGCAAGAAAAAAATATTGAAATAAAATACAAGGTTGGAACTATGGTTGAAGTTCCAAGGGCTGCTGTTACTTCTGACAAGCTTGCTCTTCAAGCTGAATTCTTTTCATTTGGAACAAATGATTTGACTCAAATGGGCTGTGGATTTTCAAGAGATGATTCTGCTAAATTCTTAAAACAATACATTGAACTTGGAATTTACCAAAGAGATCCTTTTGAATCAATTGATAAAGAAGGTGTTGGAGAATTAATGAAAATTGCAATAGAAAGAGCAAGACCTGTTAGACCAAATATCAAACTTGGAATCTGCGGAGAACATGGTGGAGATCCTGAGACAATTGAATTTTGCCATAAAATCGGACTTTCATATGTTTCGTGTTCGCCTTTTAGAGTTCCTATTGCAAGACTTGCTGCTGCTCAGGCTGCAATAAAAGAGAAAAAAGAAACTGCTGATAAATTATACAAAAATATTGTTGAAAATTCAATCTTTGAAATAAGAAAGAAATTTGGAAACAATATTAGTATAGTTGACTTGGAAAAAGAACTTGGAAAATTTATTAATGCAAAGAAAGTTGAAGAATTTATGAAGTATTGATTTATTTTTAAAAACCTTTAAAAAGAGATGTTATTTATGAATTTGAAATGTTAGATGATTTAGTTGAAATTGATAAAAGAGAGGATGATTTTTTTGTTTCTCATACTTCTCATAGGGTTAATGCCCAACCTTTTGGAAGTCCATTTAATGTAGAGGGTGATTGGCAAATTGAACCTGCAATTGAAAAAATGCCTTTAAATCCCAGATTTTGTGCTTATACAAAAACTAAACTTCAGGATGGAGGATTTTCTTCTTCAGATAAATTTTCAATCCAGCTTTATACTCTTAATCCTCCTGAATATAATCAAGCAATGCAAGTCCAGAACAGGGCTTGTTTAGAAAGGATTTATGGTTAAACTACATTTTTAAAATCTATCTTACTTTTTCTAGAATCTGGTCAGCTATTTTATCAATTTCTTGACTGCCGTCTATAGTTATTAGAATTGATTCATATTTTTTTAAAACAGGTTTTGTCTCTTTATAATAAGTTTCAAGTCTTTTTTTAATTGCATCAGGATTATCATCAGCTCTTCTGTATAATTCTCCCTGGCATTTGTCACAGATATCCTGTCTTTTTGGAGGATTTGTTTCAAGGTTATAAACTGCTCCACATTTTTTACAAGAAAGTCTTGAAGAAATTCTTTTTATTGCAAGTTCATCTTTAATATTTATCTCAACTACTTTGTCTATTTTTGTTATTTTGTCAAGCAAGTCTGCCTGGGCTACATTTCTTGGAAACCCATCTAAAATAAATCCTTTTTTGCAATCTTCTTTTGAAATTCTTTCTCTTAATATCTTTATTGTCACTTCATCAGGAACTAGACTTCCTTTATTGATGTAACTATCTACTTCTTCTTTTAATTCTCCTTTAGTTAGACCTCTAAATAAGTCTCCTGTTGAAATATGAACTATTCCGAGTTCTTCAGAAATAATTTTAGCCTGAGTTCCTTTTCCGCTTCCTTGCGGTCCTATAAATATTATGTTCACCATTTTGTTATTTTTTTAATGAAAAATATGTTTTTAAAGATATCTAACCTCTTTTTTATATGACTAATAATGAATTTGTTAAGAAAAAATTTGAGAAACTGGAAAAACCTGCAATTGGTTTTTCTTCAAAAACTTTTGATGAATGTACTTTTATGTCTTGTGATTTTTCTTCCTCGGATTTTACTAACTCTAGATTTATTGACTGCAAATTTATCAGCTGCAACCTGAGCCTGTTTAAACTTGACAATGCAAGGCTTCAAAATGTAACATTTGAAGGATGCAAAATACTTGGAGTTAATTTCGGAGGGGTTGATGATTTTTTGATTAAACTTAAGTTTAATGACTGCATTATTAAGAATTCGTATTTTAGTGAACTTAAAATGCCTAAAACAGATTTTACTGGTTCTGAAATAATTGATTGTGAATTTTCTTCTGTTGATTTGTCTGAATCTGATTTTTCCAAGACTAATTTAAAGAACAGTTATTTTCGCAAATGCAATCTTAGCAATTCTGACTTTCTAACTTCTAAAAATTATATAATTAGTCCTGTTGAGAATGAACTTGAAGGATCTAAATTTTCAATTCCAGAAGTTTTAGGTTTACTTGAAAGTTTTGACATAAGGATAGAGTAATTTATGCAAAATGCATAAATTATATCTTATAGCTATTTTTGTCTGAGTGAATCAGTCCAAAAATAGATTATTTTAAAAAAAGATTCATTTCAGATATAAAAATTGAGTGATGAAAAATATATTCAAATTTGATTGATTTTTTTAAGCAAAATATATTTTATTTTATACAAAACTTTATATTTATTAGGCCTATACTAAATTTAAATTAATCATAAAAAAGTTATCTTATAGTGTTCTTTAAATTTTTAATACAATATGAAGGTACAAGTTTATTCAGTAAGCCAGGAAGGGAAGAGAGGGGACTCTGAGGCTTATCATCCAAATTATGGAGATATAATTCATTCACAAGGTTTAGTTGATTTATATTTACTTTCTCAAAACTATCGGATGGGTACTGGGACTGTTCGAGTGCAACCTCAGGGTTTTGGACATGGTGCTCCTTATTCTCATACTCCTTTTTCTGCTCGAGGGATTTTAATTGATAGTTGTGTTTATTTTTGTCATGAAAATGATTCAAGCATACTAGAATTAAGTTTTGCTGCTTCTCCTAAACTGATAAAGGGTTTGGTTAGAGAAGTGACTAGAAAGACTAGTCTTCCTCTAAAAAAATGGAATTTTTCAGATTTTGGTTTAATTGAAGTTTCAAATGAATTTCCAAGAAATCCTGACAAAATATGTGTTCGGGATATAATTGCAAGGATAAATGAAAGTAATAAACTAGAAGTTTTTAGTCATCTGTCTAAATAGATAAATTTTATATGTGCCCTGGTGCAAGAACTTGATAATCGAGATGTTTTAATTTGTTTACTGATTCGTCAATTTTTTCTGGAACTGATTCTTTAAGATCTGTTCTTCCTATTCCTAAATGAAATATGGTATCTCCTGAAAAAAGAATGTCTTTGTAGAGAAATGCTAAAGAGTCTTTTGTGTGCCCTGGAACTTTTATTACCCTTATCATTATTAATGAAAGGTCATTTATGTTATTATAATCATAAACTCTTGCATTTGGGAACAGCTCTAAGTTTTCTATATGGTCATAGTGTCTATGTGTCAAAAGAATTATATGTATGTCTCGGGGTTCTATTTTTAGTTGTTTTAATTCATCTAAAAGCTCAGGTCTTGCTGCTTTTGAAGATGTATCAATTAAAATATTATCTTTTCCTATTCTAATTAAATAAACACAGGACCCAAATTCCTTAAAATACAACTGAAAAACATTATCTGCAAGTTTGTTTATCATACTATCTAATTCACTACTTCTTCTTTAATTAATTTAATCGAAACTATTAAGTCTATTATTGCTTTGAGTATGACTAGGGCAATTACAACTCCGGCTATCCTAAGGTCTGGACTATTTAATAAAAACGCCATTAATAAAATTGAACTATATTTTATAATGAAATAAATTATAAATAAATCTGGAATTAGTATCATCCATAAATATTTATTTTTTAAAGCCCTTATTAGTTTGTCTTTTAAACTCTTTTTTTGAATCTTGCTTTTCATTTTATTCTCCAATTATTTTTATCAAAACACGCTTTTGCCTTTTTCCATCAAATTCCCCATAGAAAATCTGTTCCCATGGACCAAAATCAAGTTCTCCCCTTGTTATTGCAACAGTTACTTCCCTTCCCATTATTGTTCTTTTGAGATGGGCATCTGCATTTAATTCTCCTGTTCTGTGATGATTATAATCTGCTTTAACTGGTGCTAATTCTTCAAGCCATTTCATAAAGTCCTGCTTGAGTCCTGTTTCTTCATCATTGATAAATACTGAAGAAGTAATATGCATTGAATTAATTAGTGCAAGACCTTCTTTTATTCCTGATTTTTGAATTGCTTTTTCAACTTGACTAGTTATATTAATAATCTCTTTTTCTTTTGAAGTTTGAAGAGTTAGATATTCTGTAAATGATTTCATAGTATAAATGTAAGTTTCATAGATTTTATATAGGTTTCTTATGTTAACTTGTATATGATAATTCAGGTGAAAGTATATCCTCATTCAGGCAAAGAAGAAATTGTAAAAATAAATGAAAAAGAGTATAAAATATATCTTAAAAAACCTGCTGAAGACAATAAAGCAAATATTGAGCTTTTAAAAATCTTAAAGCGGCATTTTAAAGCAGAAGCCAAACTTATTAAAGGGCTCACGAGTAAAAATAAGATTGTAATGATAGGTGATTAATTATGGGAATAAAATATGAAAAAGCTCCTGATGTTCAGGAAAGGGTGAATGAAATTGCAGGTTTGTTGTTTCCTCATGTTAAACTAGATTCTGTTGTTTGCCTTAGAAGTCATGGAAGCGGCTCTCGCGGGACTATTGCCAGATGCCATACTCTTGGAAAGGCAATGCAACTTGCTCTTGGAAGAAAAGGATTTTATCTAATTGAGGTTATATCTGCTAGATTTGATAAAATGAGCCAGATTGACCAGACAAAAACTTTAATTCATGAACTAATGCATATACCAAAGAGCTTTGGCGGGGGATTTATTCATCATAATATTGTTCATGAGCGAAATGTAGAAAAGGAATTCCAGAGATATATTGCTTTAAAGAAGAGACAGAATAGCAATGTTGATTTAAGCAGTTTTGTAAGAGAGATGCCTAAAGAGGAAATTACACGTGGAAGAGAAATTGAAAGAGAATTTTTTATTATAAACAAGTCTGACTTAGACGAATCTGACTTTGTAGTTAAAAAAAAGAAATGGTGGTTTTAAAAGCCGAGGCAGGAATGGTAAAATTTAATTTTGAATACAAAAAGAAAAAGTTTAGTTTGGATGTTTTGGAACGCAACAGTATACTCGAGAAAATGCATGGTCTGATGTTTAAAAAAAAGAGCAAGCCACTTCTTTTTATTTTTAATCAGCAGGTGAAAGAACCTATTCATTCTTTTTTCTGTGTGCCTTTTATTGCAATTTGGTTTAATGATGATAAAATTGTTGATTTTAAATTTGTTTTACCTTTTAAACCTTATATTGTTCCAAGAAAATGTTTTAATAAATTTCTTGAAATTCCGATTAATAATAAGGATTTCTCGATGATAAAGTCTGTTTTTGGTTTGTAAAATTATTAATTAGATAGTAACAACCGACGAGGTTTTTTTGTTTTTTTGTTTTGTCGACGACCTGAGAAAGATTTAAATACTGATTTCTATTATATACATTATAATATTCATTAAAAGGAGGTTAAAATGGGAACAGTTATTGCAAAAAACATTGTTAAAAGAAAGCCAGGATTTCTTTACTATGTAGATGGTAAAGGAAATGTTTGTGAAGCAAAAATGGCTAGAGGCGGAAAAAAGAAAAAGAAATAAGAATTAATTTCTTATAACTTATTTTTTTCTGGGGAGGTAAAGAGGTGCGAGTTTTATTTTCTTTTTTTTATGATATTTTATTTTAGTTTTTATTTTTGAGTTATTTTTATATAGGGTTATTGTCTTGTTATGTTATCATGGCAATAATACTTGGCATTGAATCAACTGCACATACATTTAAATTAATTTTTGCAATGCAAAAATTAGATAAATTAGCTATTTTTAACAAAGTAAATTTGATTAAAAATAGGACTATAAAATGATACTTGGCATTGAATCAACTGCACATACATTTGGAATTGGAATTGTGAGTAATGGGAAAATACTTTGTAATGTTCGAGATATGTATACTACACAGAAAGGTGGAATAATTCCAACTGAAAGTGCAAAGCATCATCTTTTGGTTAGCGAAGAACTTTATTTAAAAGCAATTGAAGAGGCTCATATAGATGAGAAACAGATTAATGCTATTGCAATATCCCAGGCACCAGGGCTTGCTCCCTGCCTTCTTGAAGGAATGAGATTTGCAAAAAGAAAAGCTCTTGAACTTAATGTTCCTATTGTTCCAGTCAATCATTGTGTTGCACATCTTGAAGTTGGAAGAATAACTGGTGCGAAAGATCCTGTGCTTCTTTATACTTCTGGAGCAAATACACAAATAATTGCTTATGCTTCTTCTAAATATCGGGTGTTTGGAGAAACTCTTGATATTGGGGTTGGAAATTTTATTGATACTTTTGCAAGACACACTGGACTTGGTTTTCCAGGTGGACCAAAAATAATGGAGTTTGCAAGGAATGGAAAGTATATTGAAATTCCTTATTCTATTAAAGGAATGGATGTTTCTTTTTCAGGTCTTCTTACAAATTTAAAACAAAAATTTGACAAAGGTGAAAAAATAGAAGATTTGTCTTATAGCTTACAAGAAACTGCTTTTGCAATGCTTGTTGAAGCTGCTGAGCGAGCTCTTGCTCATACTGGCAAAAAAGAACTTCTTCTTGGTGGAGGAGTTGCTTGCAATACTCGACTGCAGGAAATGTGCAAAATAATGTGCAAGGAGAGAGGAGATGTTAAGTTTTTTGTTCCTCCAAATTCACTTTTAGTTGACAATGGCGCTATGATTGCATATCTTGGAGAAATAGAATTTAATTCTGGAATTAAAATAAAATCTCAGGATTTTAATAAACTGGATATTAATCCTAGAGAAAGAACAGATGATGTAATTGTGAAATGGAGATAAGATTTTTAAATACAAGATTTAATTTTAAACTATGAATTTTATAATGACTGGGCATAAAGGTCTCATCGGCAGTTTTTTACTAAAGAGGCTTGAAGAAAGAGGAGACAAGGCAGTTCTTTTAGTTGACTTGCGCGAGGACAATAATGTTCTTGATATTGACAAAATAAAATTAACTGAAAAAGTTGATATGTTTATACACCTTGCTTCTTTTTGCAAGATAAACAAGTCTATTGAAGAGCCTGCTAAAGTTTTTGAAAATAATTCAAGAGTTCTTGAAACTGTAATGGAGTTTTGCAAGGATAATAAAATTCCCAAGATTGTTTTTACTTCTTCATCTAGGATACTTAGTCCTGAAAAGAATCCTTATACTGCAACTAAAATCTATGGAGAAGAACTTGTAAAAGCATATAGCCAGTGTTATGATATGGATTATGTAATTGTTCGGCCGTCTACTGTTTATGGTCCTTTTAATGACAAAACAAAAAGACTCATGGATGTATTTATTTTAAATGCACTTAATAATGAAGAGCTTAAAATATTTGGAGACGCGAGTAAAAGTCTTGATTTTACTTATATTGATGATTTTTTAGATGGGTTTTTAATTGCAATGGAACAAAAAAATCAGGATTTTGATATTTCTTCAGGAGGTTCAGTTAAAGTGAGTGATGTTGCAGATTTTATTATAAACCTTGCTGGAAATGGACAAAAGAACTTTTATGGTTCTGAAATTGCACAGCCTCAAGAAGTTGAACTTGATATCTCTAAGATAAAACAGTTAGGTTATGTGCCTAAAGTCAGCATTGAAGAGGGGACAAAAAGAACCTTCGGGTGGTACAAAGAAAATTTTGATGAAATCATGAAAGAAAGAACAAAAGACAACTAAACCACTAGATTTATAAACCTTGTTTTCTCTAATTTTTTATCCAATGACCTATAGTCTTAGGGAGGGCAAATGTTCTTTCTAAATTATTTTGTTTTTGGATAAAAACTAAATAAATAAAAAACAATAAAATGGTTTCTGTATACGAACTCGTTGAAAAGGCAAGAAAAACCGGAAAAGTT
>Ga0172381_10000829_pt1 | contig 38488 bp, 36 predicted proteins | sample Leawel6488metaG_FD_119754 | JGI IMG/M metagenome (GOLD analysis project Ga0172381, IMG submission 119754) | Leachate microbial communities from a municipal landfill in Southern Ontario, Canada - Leachate well 64-88 metaG | ecosystem: Engineered > Solid waste > Landfill > Unclassified | place... | reverse complement strand
TCAAAAATGCTTTTATATAAATACCAGACTTGTTTGTAAGAGAAACAACTGTTTGACCTATGTTTATATATTCTCCTATACTAACTGGGACTGCAATTACATCACCGGAAAAGGGAGCACGGATAATTGTTTTTGAAAATGCTGTCTTTGCAGAACTAAGATTTGCTTCCGCTTGTGCAACCTGTGCTTCTTGAGAAACAATTTGTTCTTCACTAACTGTGGATTGTTGGATAGTAGTATCTATACTTTCCTTTGCTAGTAAATATGCATTGTAATTTGCTATATATGAATCACTTTTTTTGTTTGGAATATCTACATACCATATAGTATCCATATATGTATCAATAGAGTCAGGAAAAGAAATGTAAAGACCTCTTGTACCAAATGGAGTTGGCCCTGTTTTATTAATTTCAACATCACGGACTGTTTCAAGTTTAAAGATATTCATTTCATAATCTCCCATCTGTTTTCCCCTCTCAAAAATTATCTTATATGTTCCCTCTTCACTACCAGAATATCTACCACTAATGATGGGGGCTGTTTGAGAATACAAATCTGAGTCTGGTTCAGCTATTAAATCTGCCGACAAAAGATTTGCATATGCATTTTCAGTGGAAATTTTTTGTTGTTGCTCTATATTACCAATATATGCACCATCAGCACTTCTTCTTTTAAGTTCAGCAAGTTGTGCCTTTTGCACTGCTACTAATGCTTCTGCTTGCTCTACTTGAGATTTTATAGAACTATTCTCTAATGTAATCAATGATTGCCCTTTTGAAACAACATCTCCTACTCTCACATTTACACTCATAATTTCTCCACTTGCTTGAGATTTCAAATCTGCCTGTTGTTCTGACACAACCGATCCAGTAGCAAAAACAGAGGTGCCTTCTATTTTGTCTCCAAGTTTAAATACTGAAATGACCTTTATTGGTTCGTCTATCACTTGCTCGGAATTTTCTACTTTTCCTGTTCTTGTAGCAAAAAAGACAACTACAATGATGAGTCCTATAACCCCATACAAAAGATATTTTCTATTTATTCCTTTTGTTTTGTTAATTATATTCATGTATAAAATATGTAATGAAAAGATGTCTCTTTATTTAGACAATGATTAAATATACCAAGAAAACAAAAAGGAATCAATTCATCTTTTTAATTCACTTACAATAGAAGTAATCACCCCTACTACAATGACTAACACTATAACAAACAGTATTAATATGGTTACTAGTCCCATTTTAGTTTTTAATTTAAAAGTGAAAAAAACTGACCTAGATAATATGGCCAAGCAATGATAGCTAGCACTCCTTGCCAAAAGCCAAGTTTGAGAAAGCCAATAGTAAATAACCATGCCATTATCCACAAACCCCCAGTCATTGTTTGATTTTCTATTTTTATTTTGTTCATAATAGTATTATAGCATTTATTTTATATTTTTTTCAAATCACTACTTAAACCAGGTTTCGTATTGTCTGGCTGGGGGGGAAGGAATCGGACCTTCATTTGAGCGTTCAAAGTGCCCTGTCCTGCCATTAGACGACCCCCCAATGTTCTTTTATCTCCCACTAACTCTACTTCTCCTCATTCTGCCCTAGAATCTTAATCAAAGCAAGTTCTAGAGGTAATTCTTGAATAAAAACTCTGTCTATATTCTGATATGCTTCAAGTAATGCAACCAATGCAGGTGAGCGAAGCATACCCCTTTTGTCTTCTTTTACAAGTTGCTTTAAAAATTCCAAATCTGTATCTGATAAATCTTCAGTCATTTCTTTTTCTAGTCTTGGTGCATATTTAAGAATGATTGCAATTCTGAATTTTTGAATGATAAGTTTAGTAAATAGCTTCATGTCAATATTTTCTTCTCCGCATTTTCTTACTATCATTATCCCCTTTTCTAATTCATCTTTTGCTATAGCAGAGATGTATTCATTCACTAATGTAGTTTTTGGTGCACCGGTAATCTTCTCTACCTCTTCCCTTTTGATTTTTTTAGATTTTGAAAAGTTGAGCACTTTTTGAAGAATACCTACGGCATCTCTAAATGAACCATCACCTAGAATCGCAATTAGTTCTGCTGAACCTCTATCAAGTTCAAAACCCTCCTTTGTAGCTATATCTACTACATTTTTCTTAAGAAGTGAATCAGATGGCTTGCGAAAATTAAAAACCTGACATCTGGAGATGATAGTATCAGGGACTTTATGGAATTCAGTAGTAGCGAGAATGAATATCACATGAGATGGTGGCTCTTCAAGTGTCTTTAAAAGACCTCCCCATGCATCTTTGGATAGCATATGCACTTCGTCAATAATATATATTTTGTATTTTGAATCAAAAGGAAGCATTCTCACTCCTTCTCTTAATTCTCTTATATCATCTATTCCTCTATTTGATGCTGCATCTATCTCATATGTATCATTTATAGAAATCCCCATTTCGTTTGCAAAAATCCTTGCGACAGAAGTCTTACCAATACCCCTACTACCAACAAAAAGATATGCATGAGATACTTTTTCATCAGAAATAGAACTTTCAAGCACACTTACTATGTGATCCTGCCCTTCTACATCTTTAAATGTTTGTGGTCTGTATTTGCGATATAAAGCAAGTGTTGAGCCCTTGATTTCCTTTGACATTACTAAATTATACACGATTTAGGATTATTTAAAAGTAAAATCTTTGACAATACTTGCAACCTCCTTTGCAGTGCTCGCTTCCATTAATTTTATTCTTAATTCCTTTGCTCCAAGAAATCCATTCACATATGCTTTAAAATGCTTTTTCATTACAGCAAAATTCTTCTTACCTTTAAATTCTCTTTCAAAAAACCTTGTATGCTCCACCATTACATTAAGCTTTTCCTTAATACTTTTTGGTTTCTTTTTTGAAAAAAGCCATGGGTTTCCAAAGATAGCTCTTCCTAGCATTACTCCATCGCAACCAAACCAATCGACTTTTTTCTTTCCATCTTCTATACTTTCTACATCACCATTTCCTATGATTAAAATATCTTTATTTATCTCATCTCTAAGACTTACAATATCCTTCATTAATTCCCACCTAGCAGGCACAAGTGACATTTCTTTTCTTGTTCGTAAATGCACAGTAAGGACATCTATCCCTTGATTTAATAAAAATCGTAACCATTCTTTATCATATTTGTTATAACCAATTCTTGTTTTAATTAGTATAGGTAAATCTCCCGCTCCTTCCTTTGCTGATTTAATTATTTCTTTTGCAAGTTCCTTGTTCTTAATGAGCGATGCCCCTGCTCCTTGCTTTTCTATTGCTCTGTCAGGGCAACCCATATTTATATCTATCCCGTCAAAACCAAGTTTCCTACATAACTCACTTGCTTTTTTAATATTCAAAGGGTTTGCTCCAAATATCTGAGCAATAATTGGATGTTCTCTTTTATTATATTTAAGATTTACTAATAATTTTCTTTTTGCAAGAGGGTGTGTTAATCCATCAGCTGAAACAAACTCAGTCCAGAATATATCCGGCTTACCGTATTTTGAAATGATAGTCCTAAAGGCATAGTCTGTAACATCAGCCATAGGTGCAAGAACAAAAAACGGTTTTTTTATTTTTTGAAGAAAATTTATATTTTTTTTCATTTTATATCTTCTTATCTAAACCTGTAATACACTTTATTACCAAATCTTAAATCTATATATTCAAGTTCTTTTTGACTATTTTCATATTCATTTAAAAACTGCTCTGAACCAAAGACAATTTCTAAATTTTCTGTCAATTTTTCATATCCAGAATCAATATTAAAAATTATTCTTGGAGGTAATTGAATTGAAGAAGAAAGAGAAAGTAAATAAAATTCCATATCTCCATCTTCTTTTACAAAAAGTGAAACTGGATTTATATTAATACTCTTTAGCATTTTCCTAAATTTATCAATTTCTTTGATTTTCTCTTTAAGAAATGTGTGTCCAATTGGACTTTCATAATCACTTGAAATACCACCAAAAAATTTAAAATACACATCACCAGAAAAATATGGTGCAGAACTATAAATATATCCTTCTTCGTCCATAAAATAGCAAGTCTTTTTTTCTTGAGAGAGAATAAAATTATTACCACACCACAAGTATTGTGCATATCGCTCGGTAATGTTTATTTTAAGAGTATTCAATCCATCAAGATTAATATCAATATCTTTATATATTAGATATTCTGATTTAACCTTTTCTATTATATTTTTACGGGGTAAAAATATAATACTTCTTTTTGGAAAAAGTAAAAGATATTTTTCAGAAAGAATATCTTTTACTTTATTCTTAAGAATCTCACCATCAATTGGATTAATGCCTGTAATTTCTATTGAATTAATGCTTAATTTTTCTGAACGAGAAACAAAAACAAGAGCAATTAAACAAAAAACAAAAATAATTAAAATTAGTATTATTCTTTTTCCTAATACTTCCTTTTTTCTTAATTTTGCCTTTTTTAATTTTCTGGAATCAAGAACATCTCTCTTATTCATTTTTTTATCCTATATATTCTCTTCCTCCCATATAATTTCGTAATACCTCTGGTATTTTTACTTTTCCATCTATAGTTTGATAGTTTTCTAAAATAGCAGCTGGCACTCTTGAAGTAGCAACAGCAGTATTGTTTAAAGAATGAAGATATTTTATTTTTCCGTCATCATCCTTGTACCTTATATTAAGACGCCTTGTTTGAAAATCATGAAAATACGAAGAAGAATGTGTTTCTCTATATTTATCCTCTGACGGCATCCATGTTTCAATATCATATTTTTTTACTTGACCCAATCCCAAATCTCCACCACAATTTACTACCACCCTATATGGTAACTTTAATTCCTGGAGTAGATGTTCTACATGAGCAGTAATTTCTTCATGTAATTTAGATGATATCTCATGACTTGCTTCACATAAAAGAACTTGTTCTAATTTATAGAACTCATGTACTCTTATAATACCTTTTGTATCCTTTCCATGACTTCCTGCTTCCCTTCTAAAACAAGGAGAGAATGTTATAAATTTTCTAGGTAATGTTTCCTTGGGAATAATCTCTCCAGAAAAATATGACATTGTAGCCACTTCTGCTGTTCCTGCTAGATAGTTTTCATCTTGAGTTTTATAAAGATCTTGTTCTCCTTGTGGTAAATACCCAGTTCCAAAAAGTGCTTCCTTACGAACCATTGAAGGAACAATCATAGGTGTATATCCTATTTTTACAAAATAATCAAGAAAGTATTGCCATAAAGCAAAAAAAAGAAGTGCTCCATCGTTTTTAATAAAATACCCCCTAAACCCAGAAACTTTTGTCCCTCTTGCAAAATCAGCTAAATCTAAATCTTCCATTATTGATATATGGTTTTTGGGAGTGAAATCAAATGAAGTCTTTTCTCCCCAAGTTCTAATTTCAGAATTTTGTTCATCATTTTCCCCCTCAGGAACTGACATATCTGGAATATTTGGAACCTCAAGCATGAGCTTATACCATTCTTTCATTATCTCCCTTAATTTTTCCTCTCTTATCTTTATTTCATCCTTTACACCTCTCATTTCTTCTATTAATTGAATCTTAAGTGCAGGATCTTGATCTCTTGCAATATCATTAGAAACACGATTTATTTCACTTCTTAATTCTTCTACTTCTTTTAAGATTTTTAATCTCTCATCATCTACAAATATGAGTTTGTCAACATCAAAATCTATATGCTTCTTTTTTGAACCAACAACTACTACATCTTTATTTTCACGAATAAATTTTATATCTAACATAATGTTTATATTATATATTAATTATGCTACAATGACAAAGTCAGGTGCAAGACGCCGTAATCTAATCTATATATGGAAATAAGAAAACTAGCAAGAAGCGAGTTTCCACTTGCGTTATTGGAAATACCAGAACCACCAAAAAATCTTTGGATTATTGGTAATTTACCAGATAACAAAATATACACATATTTATGTGTAGTTGGTTCAAGAAAAAATACATATTACGGTCGTGATGTATGTGAATACATATTATCAGGATTAAAAGGATACCCTATCGTAATAGTGTCAGGTTTTGCTATGGGTATTGATACCATAGCACACAATACTGCAATAAATATAGGTATTCCTACGGTAGTCCTACCTGGTTCAGGACTTTCAAAAGAAGTAATGTATCCTAAGACAAATCAAGAAATGGTAGACAAAATTATTGAAACAAAAGGATGCCTTCTATCAGAATTTGAACCAAACCACCATGCTACTTTTTGGAGTTTTCCAAGACGAAATAGACTAATGGCAGGAATCTCAAAGGGAACACTTGTAATAGAAGCATCAGAAAAATCAGGGACACTCATCACTGCAAGACTGACAACAGAATACAATAGAGATCTCTTTGCTGTTCCAGGTTCAATTTTTCATCCAAATTCAATAGGTGCAAATAAACTCATAAAGCAAGGTGCAACACCCATAACAAACTCAAACGAACTACTAGACGCACTTGGTTTTGAACAAAAAACAACAAACGAATCCCTATACATCAATCTTTCTAAAGAAGAAAGAAGAATTGTAAAAATGTTAAGAAAACCTCTTTCTCGTGATGAGATAATTCAAATGACAAAAACAAATGCATCGCATGTAAATTCACTTCTCTATATATTAGAAATTAAGGAAATAATTAAAGAGGAATGTGGTGTTATTAGATTGATAAATTTGCCAAATAATAGTATTTAGTGTAATACTTAAAAAAACGATATGAAATTATTAATTGTAGAATCACCATCAAAAGCAAAAACAATAGAGAAATATCTCTCAGATTTTTCTGCTTCAAAAAAAGATAAATACATGGTCAGGGCCTCTGTTGGGCATATCCGAGATCTTCCTAAATCAAACAAAAAAGCAATAGATATTGATTCTGGATTTGTTCCCTATTATGAAATATCTAAAGGAAAAGAAAAAGTAGTAAATGAACTACAAAACATGGCAGAAAAAGCAGATGAAATACTTTTGGCCACTGACCCTGATCGTGAAGGAGAAGCTATCGCTTGGCATATTGAAGAGATATTAAAAAGTGATAAAAATATAAAATCCCCCATCAAAAGGGTAGCATTTCATGAAATAACAAAAGATGCAATTATTTCTGCCCTCTCTAACCCAAGAGAAATAGACACAAACCTAAGAAAAGCACAAGAGGCAAGAAGAGTGCTTGATAGATTGGTAGGGTATGATTTATCCGGAATAATCTGGAAAAAAGTTAGATATGGACTTTCTGCAGGTAGAGTTCAATCCCCTGCATTGAGGATAATAATGGAAAGAGAAAGAGAGATAAGAGCATTCATTCCAGAGAAGTATTGGAAAATATGGGGAGATTTTGAGACAAAAAGTAAAGCAAAAATTACATTAAATTGTGATGAAGAGCCAAGAGATGAAGAATTAGTAAAAAAAATACTGAACGATGGTAGAAATAAAAAATGGATAATAAGTGATGTAAAGGAATCTGAACAAAAAAGATCCCCAAGGGCACCATTTACAACTTCTACTCTTCAGCAAACAGCAAGTTCTAGACTTGGATATTCCCCATCTAAAACAATGCAAATTGCCCAAAAACTCTACGAAGCAGGACATATTACATATATGAGAACAGATAGCACAAGTATTGCAAATACCGCACAAGCCCAAATTATTTCTTTAGTAAAGAAAAAGTATGGTGAAGAATACTCATCTCCAAGAAAATATAAAACCAAATCAAAAAATGCACAAGAAGCACACGAGGCTATCAGACCCACACATATAGATTGCACAGAAGCAGGAAACGAGGAACAAAGAAAATTGTATCGCCTTATCTGGGAAAGAACAATATCATCCCAGATGTCAGATGCAAAACTTAAAAAAACAAAAATAACAGCAAAAATTTCTGATAGTCATACACTTCCTTCTTTTTCAGCAAATGGATCAAGATTACTGTTTGCAGGTTGGCTTGCAGTGGATACTACATCAAGAGGTGACGACATCGAACTTCCGCCAGTAAAAATAGGAGAAAATCTTAAAGTGATTTCACTAGAAACGGAAGAAAAATTTACGGAACCTCCATATAGATATTCAGAGGCAGGATTGATAAAAGAACTTGAAGCAAGAGGAATAGGAAGACCTTCAACCTATGCATCAATAATGAAGACTTTAGAAGAAAGACAATATATTAAAAAAGAAAACAGAACCCTTTTCCCTACTGACACTGGTGAAGTAGTATCTAGTTTCTTAGAAAATCATTTTGCTAAATACATCTCTGACACATTTACTGCAGAAATGGAAAACGAACTTGATGAGATATCAAGAGGAGAAAGAAAATACGAAAAAACTCTTAAAGATTTTTATGATCCGTTTCAAAGAGAAGTAAAAGAAAAGGATAAACTTCAAAAGGTCACAAATCTAGGTGAAGCCCCAAATAATATCAAATGTCCAAAATGTGGAAAAAGCATGATAATTAAACTTTCAAAAACTGGTAAATTCTATTCTTGCTCTAATTATCCAGATTGTGATGGAGCATTAATGTTAGATGGAACAGAACTCAAGGGCCCAAAGGAAACCGGAGAAAATTGTCCAGAATGTGGTGATGATGTGGAAAATAAGAAAAAAAGAAAAGGAGGTAAATTAGTAATAAGAGAAAGAAGAGACGGAACAGGTACTTTTATTTCTTGCTCAAGATACCCAAAATGTAAATTCATCAAAAAAGACGAAGCAGAAGAAGCAAGAAAAAAAACAGGTGTCGCCTGTCCAGAATGTGCAAAAGATTCATCTATAACTGAAAAAGGAGAATTAGTAGAACGAAGAGGAAGATTTGGTATATTCTATTCCTGCTCAAATTATCCCAACTGTAAATTTGCCATCAAAGCAAAACCAACAGGGCAAACCTGTAATGAATGTGGCTCTTTAATGATGGAAGGCACAAAAACCATTCCAGAGAGATGTAGTAATAAAACCTGCCCAAATCATAATCCACACAAGAAGAAAAACATTGTGATATAATAGTATCTGCTATGTCAGATATCAATGAACTATTCAAATTAACTGGCCCACTTAGTGAAAATGAAAAAAAATCCATTCAGGAAGCATTTGATTTTGCTAAGAAAGCTCACGATGGACAAAAAAGGTTAAGTGGTGAACCGTATTTCACTCATGTGTTTGAAACTGCAAAAAATCTTGCAAAGTTTGGAATGGACACCAAAACAATAATAGCAGGATTACTACATGATATTTTTGAGGATACAGAAATCAAAGAAGAAGAAATAGAAAAAAAATTTGGAAAGGAAATAGTATTCCTAGTAAATGGAGTAACAAAACTTGGAACACTAAAATACAGAGGACACGAAAGACATGTTGAAAGTCTTAGAAAATTTTTTATTGCAATGACTAATGATCTTCGTGTGGTCATTATTAAATTCGCAGATAGATTACATAACCTAAAAACACTTGAGCATATCCGTGAAGATAAACGAGAAAGAATAGCAAAAGAATCTATAGATGTATATGCTCCACTTGCAAATAGACTTGGAATGGGAAAATTAAAAGGTGAAATAGAGGATGCCGCTTTTCCTTATGCTTTTCCTAAAGAATATGCATTAGTTCAGGAAATGACAAAAGGAAAAGAGGAATTGTATAAAACATATCTAACAGAAGTAAAAAATAGTTTAGAAAAGGAATTAGTAAAAAATAAAGTAAAAATAGTAGAAATAAACTACAGAGTAAAACATAAATATAGTATTTGGAAAAAATTACAACGTCGTGATATGGATATAGAAAAAATCTATGACATAGTCGCTCTTCGCATAGTAGTAAATTCTATTGAAGAATGCTATAAGGTTCTTGGCATCGTTCACTCTATTTGGAGACCACTTCCAGGAAGAATAAAAGACTATATTGCAGTGCCAAAACCAAATGGCTATCGTTCTATTCACACTACTATTTTCACAGGTTCTGGAGGTATAGCTGAGATACAAATCAGAACTAGAGAAATGCACGCAGAGGCTGCTTACGGTGTCGCAGCACATTTTGCCTATAAAGAGCATCAAGAAAAAAAGAAGAATGATGATAAATCAAAATATAAATGGATAGAAGACCTTGGTAATTTTAATCAAGCAATAAATGACTCAAAAAAATTTCTTGAAAATCTTAAAATGGATTTCTTTTCTGATAGAATATTTATTTTTACTCCTAAAGGAGATGTTATTGATCTCCCAGATGAATCTAGTCCAATTGATTTTGCTTATACCATTCACTCTGATATTGGAGATCATATAAGTGGTGTAAAAATAAACGGAAAAATGATGCAAATTTTTTCAAAACTTAAAAATGCAGATATAGTAGAAATTATTGTAAAAAAGGAGGCACATCCATCTGGAAAATGGTTAGACCATGCAAAAACAAACATAGCAAAAAGACATATTCGCTCCTATCTTGAAAAGAACAGCTTGCTTAGCAAACTAAAATCTTTTGGTAAAAGTTAATCTAACTTAAATAGTAAAATTTGATATATCATAAAGACCTGAGTCATTATCTTTTTGTTCTTCTTTCTTTTCACTATTCTCATTTTCTACATTGGATGTATTATCAACTAAACCTACACTAGAAGGAACATTTTCATCTTGAATATCTCCTTGATTTACTTCTTGTATATATCTATCAAGCATTTCAGATGATTTTCTCTCACCTTCTGATTTATTTATCATTTCTAATATCATTCTTAAATCGTCCTTTGAAAAGAAATCAATTTTGATTTGACCACCCAATTCCTTTCTATCAATATGAACCCTAGTGCCAAGTTTTTCTTGAAATTCCTCTTCTAACTCTCTTATCTCAGGATCAGGTTTGTATTCTTTTTTTCTTACCCTATCCGATGCTATTTTTCTTGAAATTCTTTCCGCTTCTCTTACCGTAATTCCTTTATATACTATCTCCTTATAAAGAGTTACTTGTTCCTCTGGATGATCTGCAAGCATAAGAAGTGGTCTGGTGTGTCCTTCGGTTACTTTCCCTTCTGAAACCCCACTAAGAATTTCTTCAGGTAATGCAAGAATTCGCATTGAGTTTGAGACATACTCACGACTTCTTCCTAGTTTTTTTGCTATTTCATTATGAGTAAATTTAAATTCATTTGAAAGTCTAAAAAATGCCCTTGCCCTATCTACTACATTTAAATCCTCTCGTTGTAAGTTCTCTAGAATTGCAAGTTCTAGTTTTGCAAGAGAAGTATCTCCTACTCTGATAATCACAGGAACTTGTGAAATTCCAGCAATTTTAGCTGCTCTTAATCGCCTTTCGCCAGCAATGAGTTCATATTCTACAACTAAACCACCTTCTTCTTTTTCAACTTCAATCCTAGAAACTGTAAGAGGTTGAAGTACTCCATATTGCTTTATGGACTCAGCAAGATCTTGTAGGCGAGCTTCATCAAACTCTTTTCTTGGCTGGTATGGATTTGGCTTGATTTTTTCTGTATCAATCCAAAAAATTGAATTGGAATATAAATTTGACATAAATTGATTTTAGCACATAAATTGTTTTTTTAATAATTGATTTTCTGAATAATTCTGTGTAATATAAGTGAATTGCCGGAGTGGCGAAATTGGTAACCGCAAACGACTCAAAATCGTTCGGGGGCAACCCCTTGAGAGTTCAAGTCTCTCCTCCGGCACTGTTAGAATAATTTTACTCTAAAATATAAGTGAAATTATTAAATATGATACTGAATAAAATAAAAACCCTTGTAAGGCAGATTCAATACTGAAATGTAATACTAGTAGGGATAAAAGAGATTTATCAAAAATACTATTAATTTTTATAAATTAAAATTATTCATTTATTCACTACCATATTGATAAAATTTGGTAATTAGTTTTCCACAGCCCACTTGCATTATATCATATATGATATATCATATTAGGCATGGAAAAAACGACATCAAAACAAATAGGTGCATATATTAAAAAATTAAGAGAAAGAAAAGATATTACTCAAGGAAAATTAGCTAAACTCCTTGCTACCTCTCAAAGTGCCGTTGCTAGGATGGAGAAAGGTGAACAAAACTTCACTACCGACATTCTAAAGAAGATTGGTAAGATTCTCGGAGAGAATATAATATCCGTAAACACCTCTCTTGATTTTGAGATAAATGGAGGAAAAAAGTTAAGTGGAGAGATTACTACAGGCTACTCAAAAAATGGCTCTGTTGGTCTTCTCTGTGCTTCCCTTCTTAATAAGGGAATCACTACTCTCCACGGTATAGCACGAATTGAAGAGGTATATAGAGTAATAGAGATATTAGAGAGTATCGGTGCAAATGTAGAATGGATTGAGAAGAATTCAGTAAGAATCACCCCACCAAAAACTTTTAATATGCGAAATATCAATAGAGAATCCGCTATCAAGACTCGCTCTATCATAATGTTCATTGGTCCACTAATTCATTTTCTAAACAATTTTTACCTTCCTCATGCTGAAGGATGTAAATTAGGAAAGAGAACCATTAGTGCTCACAAATATGCACTAGAAGAGCTAGGGGTAAATATTAAGACTACAAACAATAGATACATTGTGTCAACTTCTGAGTTAAGACCAGGAAAAATAGTAATGTATGAATCAGGAGACACTGCTTGTGAAAATGCTTTAATGACTTCAGCTAGAATTGAAGGGAAAACAATCATTGAATGTGCAAGTGGAAACTACATGGTGCAAGAAATGTGCTTTTTCCTTGAAAAACTTGGGGTAAGGATTGAAGGGATCGGCACAGGCACTCTTATAATCCACGGAGTGAAAGACATAAATCTTAATGTAGAGTATTCAAACAGTGAAGACCCTATTGAATCAATGATGTTCATCTCTACTGCTATAGCTACTGATTCCAAGTTGACTATTAAAAAATGCCCAATTGATTTTCTAACTCTTGAACTATATAAACTTAAAACAATGGGATTAAAGTATAAAGTGCTTGATAGATATTTTTCAAATAATGGTAAAACTAAACTCATTGATATAGAAATAAGACCAAGTAGATTAATTGCACCTGAAGATAAAATTCATGCGAATCCATATCCAGGCATAAATATAGACAATCTTCCATTCTTTGGCCCTATTGCGATTAAAGCAAAAGGCACTACTTTAATTCATGATTGGTTCTATGAAAACAGAGCTATATACTTCACTGAATTAAATCGTCTTGGTGCAAATGTTACACTTCTTGATCCACACAGAGTATATATAAATGGAGGAACAAAACTTAAAGGAGCACAGATAGTCTGCCCTCCTGCTTTAAGACCTTCAATGGTAATACTAATCTGTATGCTTGCCTCTGAAGGTACATCTGTATTACGAAATGTATATATGATAAATAGAGGGTATGAAGAAATAGCAGAGAGATTGAATAGCATAGGAACAGATATAAAAGTGATGAACGGTATTTAAATGAATTCAAAAATTAAATCATATATTATAGTAATACTTGGTCAAACTGCTACAGGAAAAAGTGATTTAGCAGTAGAAATAGCAAGAAGAATTAAACCACCCGCAAAAGGTGAAATCATCTCTGCAGATTCAAGACAAGTGTATAAAGGTCTTGATTTAGGAAGCGGAAAGATAACAGAGAGAGAAATGAGGGGTGTCCCCCATTATCTGCTTAATGTTGCAAATCCAAAGAGAAGATTTACAGTTACAGAATATCAAAAGTTAGCAAATGAGAAAATAAATGAAATCCTAAAACGAGGAAATGTCCCTATCATCTGCGGAGGAACAGGATTCTATATTGATGCTATTACTAAAGGAATAGTCTTTCCAGAAGTTCCACCTAATACTAAATTAAGAAAATTGCTTGAAAATAAATCCTCTTCTGAACTTTTTTTGATGTTAAAAAAACTTGATAGAAATAGAGCAAAAAGTATTGATAAGAACAATAAGAGAAGAATAATCAGAGCTATTGAGATAATAAAAAAAATAGGGAAAGTACCAAAAACATCTTTTAAAAAAGTTCCTTATGAATTCATTAAAATTGGGCTCTACTTACCAAACGATATACTAAAGAAAAGGATTGAAAAAAGACTGCAAAAGAGAATTAAGTCAGGTATGATAAATGAAATAAAGAAATTACATAAAAATGAACTTTCTTACAAAAGACTTGAGGAATTAGGGCTTGAGTATAGATTTGTAGCACAGTATCTGCAAGGTAAATCAACTAAGGAAGAGATGATTAATAGATTAATCAACGAAATCTATCACTTTGCAAATCGCCAAATACAGTGGTTTAAAAGAGATACAGATATTATCTGGGTGGATGCAAGTAAATGAATCAATAATTATTGACTATTTTCCCTTTTCCTTACAAAGAATTTTTTAGAGAAGTTCTTTCCCATTATTTCATCAATTGCATCAGTAAAAGAGTCATCAGTAAAATCATCCCCTTTAAACATACTACAGAAAAATGCTTCTTTCACATAATGAGGTGAAAAATTAGTTTTTTCTGCTATTTGTAGAATAAGATAATCAAGATACTCAATGTTCAAATCATAATAAGATTGATTCTTGATTATTTCCAACAATTTTTTATCAAGGAATTGATATTTTATATATTCCGTGAAAATTTCTTCAGCAAATTTTTCTGTAACAGCTTCGTTTAAAAAATCAATACAATTCATTTCATTACTACTACAGAGAGTATCATTACCATCCTCTACTTTATTAGCAATAAAATAATCAACCCTAAATCCAGTTTTAATTCTTTCCATAAATAAATTGTTTTCTTCAATCCTGACATGTTTTTGATGAGAAAGTGCATGAGTCTCTTCATGGCAAGCAACACGAAGCACAGATAATTTAAACAATTTATTATTCAATGATTGATCTAAAATTTTATTAGTATTAATTAAAATATTTTTTGTATATATATTATATAATCCCAATGGAGCTTCTTTACCTTTTATTTCCCCTATTAGAAGTCCTGTTTTAAAGTTCTCACCCTTAAAATCTTTTACATACTTTTTTATTCTATTAATAAAAATTCTTTTTAATAATTTGTAGTCAATACTTTCTAATGCTTCTTTAAGAAGTGAGGACTTTTCGTATATAAGTCCTTTAATGTGATCTATGTGCTCCCTTTCAACAAGATTATCTTTTAACTCACTTATATTACCTCCATTATGAATTTTGAAATGTTCCCTCATAAAATTGAATTATAATTTATAATAATTAATTCTTTTGGCGGGCGATGAGGGAATCGAACCCCCGACATCAGTTTTGGAGACCGAAGTTATACCACTTAACTAATCGCCCTTAACTCCAGTCCTTGTATCTTCAAAAAGAAGAATGCGAGGCTGGAGAATAGGAAATGTAAATTATAAATAAACATTTCCGAAAAATACAAAGAACTCGTGACAAACATTTGCCACACTACTATTGTAGCATATGTTAAAAAGTTGCAAAAAGCATAAAAAGGAATTATTTCTTTGTTTCTTTATGCTTGGTTTTCTTTTTGCACCATTTGCAGTATTTAACAAGTTCAATTTTCTTGGTGACAAGTTTTTTATTCTTACTTGACCAGTAATTGATTCTCTTGCAGTTTCCACAGGCAAGTTTTATAAGTCTATCTTGTGACATGCTGTATATACTAATATAAAAACACTTAAATAGCAAACTAAATAATAACCCTAGGTAGTAATGCGGAAATTCTAGAAGTAACCTCATAATTTATAGTCCCAGCCATTTCTGCAAGATTCTCTGCATTAATAGTGTTCCTACCTTGAGTGCCGAGTAATACTACCTCGTCCTCATCCTTTACATCTTTCACCTTTGTAACATCAACTACAAACATATTCATAGCTACTCTACCTAAAATCCTGCACTTTTTGCCTCTGATTAATACTTCACCTTCATTAGAAAGACTTCTGTTATATCCATCTGCATATCCTTGTGGAATTACTGCTATTTTAATCGGTTTGTAAGTGGTAAATGATAGGCCATATCCCACAGTATGTCCTGCAGGAAGATTCTTTACTAATGCAATATGTGTCTTCCAAGATAAAACTGGAAAAAGTTTTAATTTATTTTTGTATAAAAACTTAATATGCTCTGAAGGCCAAAGTCCATAAACTCCAATGCCAAGACGAATGATTGGGTGTATCCCTTTATTTCTTTCATAGACTAAAAGCCCAGAAGTAGCTGATATGTGAGTATCAAGATTTGTAAATCCATATTTTTCTGCAAGACTTATTGCTTCTTTATACCTTTCAATTTGTTTTTCTGCATGAGTAAAATTATTTGTGTCTTCAATGTTTGCAAAATGTGCATAAATTCCTGTTAACTTAACATTTTTACATTTTTTAATTTCAACAAAGAGTTTTGGAAGCATGTTTGGTAAAAAGCCTTCTCTTCCTAGGTGAGCATCAATAGGGATATGTACTTCTTGTATTTTGTGCAATTTTTTTGCAAAAGTATTTATATTAAAAAGTTCCTTAATTGAAAAAGCGGATAAAACACACCCTAATTTTATTGCTTCTTCTATATCAGATTTTTGCACATATCCAAGAATAAATACCTTTTTCTTACTATTTTTTCTTAAAAGTATAAGTTCTTCAATACTATCTACTTGGAAATAATCAACAAGCGGTTCCAAAATTTTTACTATTTCGTTTTGTCCGTGACCATATGCATTACCTTTGATTACCACAGAAAATTTAGTGCCTTTTTTAGCAATTTTCTTAAATAATTGTAAATTCTTAATAAGGTTATTCTTTGAAATTTCTATATAGGAAAGCGGAAAATTCTTTTTCATAATTTATTTATTATATAATAGTTTTAAGTTTTTTGTCCTCCTTAAATTTTTTAAGAGCAAGAGAAATTAATTTATCTAGAAGTTCCTTTGTAGAAATTCCACTTGCATTCCATAGTAATGGATACCAGCTGTGTCCCGTAAATCCTGGAATGGTATTTATTTCACATAAATATACTTTGTTGTTTTTTGTCAAAAACATATCTACCCTTGCCATACCCTGACAACATAATTCCTGGTAAGCTTTTCTCGCTGTTTCTTGTAAATGATTTATAGTTCTTTTATCCCCAATAAAAGGAATTTCCATCTTTATATCATCAATATATTTTGCATTATAATCATAAAAATCATGATTGGTTTTTAATCTTCCTAACACAGAAACAGAAGGGTTTTCATTACCAAGAACAGAACAAAAAATTTCATCTCCTTTAATAAATTCTTCTAATATAATTTTATTATCATACAAAAATGCTCTTTTTATTGCATTATTAAATTCATTCCTTGTCCTTACCTTACTTATACCGACAGATGAACCTAGGTTTGCTGGTTTGATAAAAACAGGAAGCCCAAGTTTTTTCTTAACATTAATGAAAGAAATTCTTTCACCTTTTCTTAAAACTAAAAATTTAGGCACCAATATACCTGCTTCTTTTAAAAGTCTTTTCTCTATTACTTTATCTAGATTAATAGCAGAACCTAATATGTCTGTCCCAACATAAGGTATTTCTAGGAGTTTGAGTAATCCTTGCACACTTCCATCTTCACCATAAGGACCATGAAGAACAGGGAAAATTATATCAAATTTCTTTTCTACCAATTGATTGAAAATCAATCTATTTTTCTTTGAAGGTTTATTTAATTTGACTAATTGAGGATTATTTTCGTTAATTATAAAATTCTTTTTGTCACCCCAAAACCATTTTCCATCTTTATCAATGATAATAGGAAATACATCATACTTATTTTTATCAAGGGTTCCAATGATATTATTTGCTGAAAGTAATGAAACTTCATGTTCTGCTGATCTTCCACCTAAAAGCACCCCTACTTTTAATTTTTTATTCATCATAATTTGCTTTATTCAAGTATTTTCTTAAGAATATCTTCTGGAATCTCCTTTTTTGCATTTTTTTGTTCCTTAACAATATCATCAATATCTTTATTTATTTGATAGTTTTTTGTTTCTTTCTCATTTTTCTTTTCATCTACTAAATCTCTAAGTTTCTTCATTTCTTCCTCACTTGCAGATTTATCATTTCTAGGTATTGCTTGTTCATCCTTTTGTTTTAAATCCTTAAGTGAAATATATTCTTTCCTATTTTCATTTTCTACCTCTTTTTGTAATGTTTTATTTAATACTTCTTTTAGTGAAGTATTACTGCTTTCTTTTTTAAAAGATTCTCCTTTAGCCTGGGGTGAATTTACATAATTTTTAGAGAAAACTTTTTTAATTTTTGAGAAAACTTTTGGTGCTCCTTTCTTCTCTTGCTGAAACTCTATACCTAAATCAGCAAGTGGTCTAAAAAATCTTGATTCGTCGTATTTAATCTGATTAACGGCTCCTTTAATTGGTTTCATCTCGCCTGCTTTAATTTTTGTAATACAATCCTTACAGTAGATAGGTCTTCCTTCTTCCGGCTTAAATGGGACTTTAGTCTTGTTTCCACATACTGAACATACCGCATCAAATTTTTCCACTGTGCCAGTTATATCTTTATCATCTCCTATTGACATCCCACTCCATTCGTTTATTTCTTTTTCTACTTCTTCTCTTGGACGACAATACAATTCTCTTGATGTTTTTATCACTTCTTTCTCAACTTCTTTATTGTCCATATCTACCATAGGTGGAAGGGTTTTAGCAGAAAAAGGTCTAGATGTAACTCCATCTATCATTAATTTTATATATATTTTATAGTTTGGAAGATTTACTATATCCGTAGGAGTAAATTCTGGTTCAAATTCTTTTTCTAAAAATTCTGCATCATCTGCTCCTGCTCTAAATACTATCATTGTGCCAACGTTACCAAATATTGCATCTCGGACAGAAGAGCTCTCTTTTGTTACGAGTTGTGCTGTATATTGGTGAGCTACTGTTAAATTAAGACGATACTTTCTGGCTTCTGATAGAATTCCCGCAAAAGCATCTGTGACGAAGTTTTGAAATTCGTCTACATAGAGATAAAAATCCTTTCTCTCATCTTCGGGTATTCTGACCCTCTCCATTGCTGCAAGTTGTATCTTGGTAATTATCATTCCACCAAGAAGTGCTGAATTATCTTCACCAATTCTACCTTTTGAAACATTCACTAAAAATATCTTCCCTTCGTTCATCATATCAAAGATATTTATGGTGCTTTTTGATTGACCTACGATATTACGAATGATAGAAGTAGAAAGGAATTGACCAACTTTGTTCTGAATCGGAGCTATGGCCTCATTTCTAAATTTATCCTGCCACTCTTCATATTCATGTACCCAAAATGCCTTTATTACTGGATCTTTTAAGTTTGAGATTACTTTTTGTCTGTAATCCTTGTCCACTAACATTCTAGGAATACCAAGTAGTGTGGTACCGGGAGTATCAAGTAATGCCAAAATCGCATTGTTCAATATGTATTCCATTCTAGCACTCCAAGCATTCGCCCAAATTTTAGTGAATATTCCCATAAGCCCAGAAGCTACGAGATGTTTGTATTTTGGATCAACGAGTTCAAGAACATTAAAACCAATATGATATTCCGTATCAGCAGGATTGAAATACACCACATCCTTTAAGCGATGCTCTGGAATAGCAGAAAGGACTGTTTCAACATTTTCTCCATGGGGATCTACTAAACATACACCATCACCATTTTTGATATTCTGTATTATCATATTAAACATCAATACAGATTTACCTGTACCTGATTTACCTAGTATATAGATATGCTGTCTCCTGTCCTTTCGTTTTACACCAAAAAGTTGGTTTTTATCTCTAAAAGAGGTAAGCCCAATGTAAGTGAGTTCCTTGTTGTATGGGAATTCTACCCTATCCATGCTTAAAATTATACATTTTTCAGTATTATTTATCAACAAGAATCAATAGTGTTATTATATATAATAACTTTTAGTAAAAACAAAAACCAAACTCAGTATTGAGAATGGCTATTGTTTTTTGATTTATTTCTTGTCTTCTGTAGATGATTTACCTTCACCATTTTCATCTTTTCCACCTTCTTTAAATTCTGCATCTCTTACTTCTTGATTTTGTTCTTCAGGTGTAGGATTTGCATTAGGATTAGGTTCAGCACCTGCTTTATTCATAACTTCTCCTATCTTTGACATTTCTTTTGAAAGTTCTTCTGTTGCTTTTTTTATTACTTCAGCATCATTACCTTCTTTTGCGGTTTTTAATGCTGAAATTTTGTCATTTACACTTTTCTTTATATCTTCTGGTATTTTTGTTTCATTATCCTTCAATGCCTTTTCTGCAGTATATATCATCATCTCTGCAGTATTTTTAATATCAACTGATTCTCTTTTCTTTTTATCTTCCTCAGCATGAAGTTCAGCATCTGCTTGCATTTTCTTAATATCTTCCTCTTTAAGTCCTGAACTTGCTTCTATTCTTATAGACTGAACTTTACCAGAAGCCTTATCCATAGCTTTTACATTCAAAATACCATTTGCATCAACATCAAAAGTAACTTCTACTTGTGGAATGCCCCTTGGAGCAGGTGGTATGCCATCTAGGATAAATCTTCCAAGAGATTTATTGTCTGTAGCCATTGGTCTTTCACCTTGCACTATGTGAATTTCCACTGATGTCTGATTGTCGGCAGCTGTAGAAAATATCTGAGATTTTGAAGCAGGTATAGTAGTATTTCTCTCAATGAGCTTAGTTGCTACTCCTCCGAGAGTCTCAATTCCAAGTGAAAGCGGTATAACATCTAGAAGAAGCACATCTCTCACATCACCTCCTAATACTCCTGCCTGTACTGCTGCCCCAAGTGCCACCACTTCATCTGGGTTTATAGACATATTTGGTGTTTTTCCAAAGAGATTCTTTACTGCCTCTACTATAGCAGGCATTCTAGTCTGTCCTCCTACCATTATGATTTCATTGATCTCATTCATTTTAAACGGAGATGCTTCTATTGCTCTTTTTGTGATTTCTATTGAGCGATCAATTAAATCCTTTGCAAGGGATTCAAGTGTGGCTCTGGTCATTTTGAGCAATAAATGCTTTGGGCCTGAAGAATCAGATGTGATAAAAGGAATATTTATCTCTGTCTCTGTAGTGGTAGAAAGCTCATGTTTTGCTTTTTCTGCAGCTTCCTTTAATCTCTGATGTGCGAGAGGATCTTTTGTTACATCAATACCTGATTCCTTCTTAAATTCTTCTGCAATCCAGGTTATTACTTTTCTGTCAATATCTCCTCCACCCATATGACTATCTCCATCAGTAGATTTAACTTCAATCACATCATCACCTATCTCAAGAACTGAAACATCAAATGTTCCCCCACCGAAGTCATACACCACTACTTTTTCATTTTTCTTTTTATTAAATCCATATGCGAGTGCTGCTGCGGTCGGTTCATTTATAATTCTTTTTACATCAAGTCCTGCAATCTGCCCTGCATCCTTTGTGGCTTTTCTTTGTGAATCATTAAAATATGCTGGCACAGTAATCACTGCTTCCGTAATCTTTTCTCCAAGTTTTGCTTCTACATCTGCTTTAATTTTTTGTAAAAGCATAGCAGATATTTCCTCTGGGCGATACATCTTCTCTGACATTTTTACCTTTACTCCTCCGTCTTCTCCCTGCTCAATTTTAAAAGATGCTGTACCTTTGTCCTTTTGCACACCTGCATCATCAAAACGATGCCCCATGTATCTCTTAATCTCAGAGATTGTGTTTTCCGGATTTGTTACTGCCTGCCTTTTTGCTAGAAGCCCAACTAATCTATCGTTATTTTTTGAAATAGCAACTACAGAAGGAGTTGTTCTATTCCCCTCCACATTTTCTACTATTTTGGGAGCACCACCTTCTATGATAGCTACTGCTGAATTTGTTGTTCCTAAATCTATTCCTATTATTTTTGACATATGTTTTTTAATTAATATTAATTAGTAATAAATATATTATGCTACCTGTAAAACTTAACTAAGAATTTCTTTTATCAAGTAGCACAATGCTTAATTGGTAATTTACAATTATTTAGCGGTCACTAAATACTTGTCAAAGTAGAGTATATAGTATAGTATATGGGTATGTCAAGTAGAAATGAAAATTCTAAAAGAATATTAAAAATATTAGGTGAAAAAAATGCTGTTTCCTTACCAGATATTAGAGAGAAGATAGGTAATTCATATGCTATTAATAGGTCAATAAAGGGGCTTAAAGATACCGGGACAATAGAAAGTGTTTTTTCTGGACAAGGTGAATTTTATCGTTTAACAAAAGAGGGTAAGAAGAAACTTCATAGTCAAAAGTTAAAAGAGAATTGTCTACCTGCAAATATTTCATGGGATGGACTATGGAGAATAATTTTACTTGATTTACCTGAAAACAGAAAAAATGAAAGAGAATCACTTCGCTATTTATTAAAAAAAGCAGGTTTTGTTTGCCTTAAAAACTCTGCTTGGATATCTCCATACCCTCTTGAACACCTTTTTATAAATATAAAAAAAGATTTAGAGTTAAAAAATGAAATGATGATAATCGTCACCCCTTTTGTAGACGAAGAAACAAAGGGGTTTCTTTTCAAATCCTTTAGTGAAACTAACGACTAATTATTATACGCCTTCCTCTATCATCCATTCCTTGTATGCCCTATTAATTCTTCGGACATCAACTCCAGCAATTAAGGGAGTAGAATAGATATGATGTTCGGAAATGAGATCATTGAGTGTTTCCAGTTTTGATTCAAATGTTGCTATCATCATCATAATCTCTTTTATTCGTCTAAGCTTTCCTTCCCAGTTATACATAGAATTTATAGACCATGATTCCACACATGCTCCTAGTTTTCCATCTATAACTAGTTTACCTAGGCGTTCCGCCTCTTCAGAGGTTGCGCAGGTTGTATATACAAATACCATATGAATTATTAGAGTCAATTTCGACCTTTAGTATATTTTAACACTTTTTTTAAAAAAATGATTTTTGTAAAAGTAAAAACACAAGAAAAATCCTTTTTTACTTTTTGGAAAAAAGATCACTTAATAGTGATAATTCCAACTTCTTTGCTTAAGATATCAATATCTTTATATGTTTAGCAAACTTGACAGGTAGAAAAATTAATTTAAATTACAATTTTCTCCACCAAACCTTAAAACGAAATTTAATAAGGTTAAAGAACATTGGAAATACTTGCTTAGTGTATTCTACTTTTGTTTTAATCTTTTTTATCATATATTTACTTTGAAGAAGAAATTAATATTAAATGAATTCCTCCTGGTAACATTTTCCGCAATTCTCACATATTCTACTCTCCGTCTTTTGTGTCATATTCAAATACATTTACTCTAGCAGGTCTTAAGATTCGCTCGCCCAGTTTGTATCCCTTTTGAATTACTTTAGCTATCTTATGATCCATATCTTTTTCATTAGTCTTTACCACATCTACAGAATGATGAAGTGATGGATCAAATAACTCTCCTTCCACTCCTATATCCTTCACTCCATATTCTTCAAATACAGTATTTAACTGTGAATATATATATTCCACACCTTTTCTCCAATTTTCATCTACTTTGTTCCAACTTTCCTTATCAGCAAATGCCATATTAAAACTATCTAACACAGAAAGAAATCTTCCTAGAATTCTCTCCCTGACTGCTTCAGAAAAATTTGATTTTCTTATTTCTTCTTCTTTTTTGTAGTTTATAAAGTCAGCCCTTTCCTTCTGCCATCCAGTAAGATATTCCTCCTTTTCTTTTTGGCATACCTTTAAATCAACTCGAAGCTTTTTTATAGTCTTCTTGAGATCCTCTTCCCCATCTTCGTTGTATTCAAATTCTAAAACATCATCTAGGGTTTCCTGTTCATGTAAATCTTTATTATCATTTTTATCTTCTTCTTTCATATTTATATATTATCATAATTAAAATAAAACTCAAAAACCCCAAATAATGAGGTTTTTATAAAAAATACAGAAACTTTATTCTCTTATCTTTTACTCCACTGTGGTGCTTTTCTTGCCTTTTTGAGTCCAAACTTTCTTCTTTCTTTTGATCTTGGATCTCTTTTTAAGTAACCAAGTGTCTTCATTTTTGGTCTTGATTCGGTATCAACTTCTGATATTGCTCTCGCTAATCCATGACGAACTGCTTCAGCTTGAGAATGTTGACCTCCACCTGTCACCTTTACCTCAATTTTCCATTTTTGTTGAATTTTACCTTCTGCTACAATGGCACCTTTTATAATAGGATCCTGAACAAGTCTTCTCATCTCTTCAGTTTGAAAATACTCTCTAGCCTCTTTTCCATTAACAATGAAAGAAGTCTTAGAAGAAGAAGTAATACGAACTCTTGCAGTAGAGGTTTTTCTTCTTCCTATTGCTTCAACATATTTCTCTTTTTGTTTAACTGATGATTTTGTTTTATCCATTTTTTTATTCCTCAATTTTTAAATTTTTTATCATTTCTCTACGAAGTTTATTATCAGGAAGCATTTTTTGAATTGCATGCTTTACTAATTCTTTATATCCCTTTTTTTCAACTATCTCTGTTCCTGTAATAATTGTCTGTCCTCCTGGGTAACCTGAATGTCTCTTGTGAACAATTTCCTCAAGTTTTTTAAAAGTAAAACGAATTTTTGAGGCATTCACTATTTTTACAGGGACACCAGAATATACATTTCTTTTAAAAGAAGTTTTGTTTTTCCCAAGAAGAAGGACAGCTACTTCACTTGCAAGTCTACCAAGTGCTTTACCAGTGGCATCTATTATTTTTTCTTCTTCAATTTTTTTGTTCATTTTTTTCATAAATTTAATCTACAAATTCTATTTGAGCCATTTCTGCTCCATCTGATACTCTTTTTCCAAGTTTTACTATCCTAGTATATCCTCCATTTCTACTTTTATATCTAGGAGCAATTTTATCAAAAAGCTTTTTTGTTTCAGTTTTTCTATTATAAAGTTTAGCAAGAATAACTCTTCTAGTAGATAAATCTCCCTTTTTTGCTCTTGTAATCAATTTTTCAATAACAGGACGAACCTCTTTAGCCTTTGCAAGAGTAGTTTTAATTTTTTCTTTTATAATTAGGTTAAGAACAAGAGACTTAAGAAGTGCGTTTCTTCCATTCTTTTTTCTACCAAATTTTCTATTTGTGTTATGATGTCGCATATTTTTATTCTTTCATATTAAGACCAAAGGAAGAAAGAACCTTTTTTATCTCACTAATACCCTTCTCACCGATTCCTTCTATTTCAAGTAAATCTTCTCTTTTCTTTCTTGCAAGCCCACCTAGAGTTCTGATATTTGCAACAGAAAGAGCATTAAGAGTTCTTGTAGAAAGATCAAGACTATCCGTACGAGTTTTTAGAATATCAGTAAAATCCTCTTCTTCTTTTTCTTCTTTTGATGGTTTCTTCTCCTCACTTATTTCTTTACCTCTTATATCTTCATTCTGTTCTTCTTCCTCTTCTTTAAAATCAATAATACCTTTCAACTGATTTATCATAATTTCAATTGATTTTAAAAATGCTTCTCTAGGTGAGAGAGTACCATCTGTTTCAACTAAAACACGAAGACGATTGTAATTTATTTTATCACCAACACGCATATTTTCAACTTCATAGGATACTCTCCTGATTGGAGTAAACATTGCATCTACTGCAATTGTCCCTATATCAACCTTTTCTTTTTGTATTATTTCCTTTGGGATAAAACCAAGTCCTTTTTCAATTCTCATTTCAATATTAAGACTTACTTTCCCAGTAATGGAGGCAATATGAATATCAGGGGTCAAAATTTCTACTTGTCCTCCAGTTTTTATATCTGAAGCCAATACTTCTTTTGGCCCTTTTACTGAAATAGTAACAGTTTGTGATTCATCTGAATTAATTTTAAAACGAATCTTTTTAAGATTTAAAAGAATATTTATTACATCTTCTTTTATTCCATCTATAATTTCAAATTCATGAGAAACTCCATCTATTTTTATATGAGTTAAACTAGAACCAGGAAGAGAAGAAAGAATAATTCTTCTTATGCTATTACCAAGGGTATGGCCATATCCAGGATACAAACCGTCTATCTCAAATATTCCCTTATTTCCCTCTTCAGAAACTATTCTTGGCTTTGAAGGTGTTATAATTTTATATTTACTTTCAGACATAAAATATTATTTTAATTTATAAAAACTAACGGCTATAAAACTCTAGCACTGCATTTAAATCAAAAAATGTATCTGCATTTTTTGGTTTTGCTAATATTTTTCCTTGCATGCTTTCTATATTAAAAATTAACCAAGAAGGAAAAATATAGTCTTTCATCTTTTCTGGTATATTTATCCAAATCTTCTTTGCTTTTGAACCCTCTCTTATTGTTACAATATCTCCAATTTTTAAGGAGCAAGAAGGAATAGTAACTTTTCTTCCGTTTACCATTAAATGCCCATGAGAAACCATCTGTCTTGATGCTCTTCTTGATGGAGCAAGTCCCATTCTGTAGACAACATTATCTAATCTTAATTCCAATTCTTCAAAGAATCTATCTACAGCACCTGTTCCTTTTACATTACTTGCCTTTTTTACATAATTTGAAAGTTGCTTTTCTGTAATTCCATATGAAAATCTAATTTTTTGTTTCTCAATTAATTGTGTGCCATATTCTGATAATGCTTTTGGTCTTTTAAGAGAACCTCCAAACTTTGTTTTTGATGAAGAAGCAGAAAACTTAGAAGTTTGACATTTGTCATAAACTCCTGCTCCTAATCTTCTTCCTATTTTATATTTTGGTTTTGAAATCATATTTTAATAAATTATTATACTCTTCTTGGTTTTCTTGGCTTTGGTCCATTATGTGGAACTGGTGTTTTGTCTTTAATTGATGTAATTTCCATACCAAATGCCATAATCGCACGAATTGCAGGTTCTCTTCCTGATCCCACACCTTTTACAACTACATCCATATCCTTTACACCCATTGAAGACATTTTTGTTCCTATAACCTCTCCTACTTTTGAAGCAGCATATGGAGTACCCTTCTTTGCTCCTTTAAAGCCAAGAGACCCAGAACTACTAGAAAAAAAAGCGTTTCCGAGTTTATCTGTGAAAAGTATTTTTGTATTATTGAAAGTAGCTTCAATGTGAACAATACCAGATGTTGCTTTCTTTTTTGATGTTTTTCCAGATGATTTTTTTACTTCTTTTTCATTACCAGAAGCATCATTCTTTTTTTCTTCTACTTCTTCTTTTGTTGTATTTTTTTCCTTAGCCATTGTTTTATGTTTTACTTTCTTTTCTTCTACCTGATGCCATTGTTTTTCTAACATTGCCTCTTATAGTTCTTGAATTTGTTTTTGTCCTTTGTCCTCTTACTGGTAATCTCTTCATATGTCTTGTTCCTCTGTATGATTTTACATCCTTTAATCTTTTTATATTACTAGCAATTTCTCTTTTTAAATTACCTTCAATTTTCATACCTTCTATTATTCCTCTTATACTATTTTCCTCTTCAGTAGAAAGTTCGGAAGCTTTTTTTCCATAATCTACACCAACTTCTTTTAAAATTTTCTTTGCTGTAGAACGACCCACACCAAAAACACAAGTGAGGGCTATTTCTAATCTTTTTTCATTTGGTACTGTAATTCCTAAAATTCTCATATTTTTATTGTTTTTGTTTATGTTTTGGGTTAGAACAAATAACTCTAAGGTGTTTTCCTCGTTTAACTATCTTGCACTTTGCACAAATTTTTTTTACTGATGCTCTAATTTTCATAAAATTAACTTACATAACGAAACAAGTCAAAAATAAAGGGAAGAACCCTTATTTTTTTACTTTTTTTCACTTTCGCAAACTATGAAATCCATTATACATTATATTTAAAAATATTACAACCTTTTTGTGATTCTTCCTTTTCCTCCGTAGGAATCTAGTAAAACCTCAACTTTATCTCCGACAAGAACTTTAATTCTATGCATTCTCATTTTCCCAGAAAGATATGCAAGTATTTCTTTTTCATCATCTAACTTTACACGAAAAAGAGTAGAGGGAAGGGCTTCACTAATTACTCCTTTTGCTAATAAATCTTTTTTATTTACAATATTCATTTGTATATGAAACTATAACAAAATTATGGATAATTTACAATAACCTCAATTTTTTCCTTCACTTTTGGAAAATCTTTTTTCCATACAGGCCGAATTGATAAATTTGCAGAATAAATATGCTCGTGCTTGGATAGTATATTTTCAAATTCATTTTTTCTCCTTCCAATAAATTCAGATGCAAGTGTTTCTGTATTTATCTTATACACCATTTGTGAATCGCCTAAAAGAGTAAAATTTATATTTGCTACACTATTTACATTTGAGGGCATAATTTTTTCTTTATCAATTAAAGAAAATTTAATGTTTTCAAATGAAGTTATATAAGCAGTTCCCTTTTCGTAGTCATTTATTAACTTACTAAAAATAGAATTAGAGAGTTCTTCTTTATTTAAAAGAAATCCAAATAATGTTCCCTTCAAACTAATAATAGAGGTATCTAAATCTTCTCCAGCAGTTATTTCTTCCTCTCCTATTTCAATAAAAACAGCATCGTCAAAAAGGACAAAACCCTCAGGTATTTGTCTAATCTTTTCAGAAATTTTTTCCATTAATTTTTCTCTTAAGATAGGTTCCATCTCTAAAAGAATAGACTCTCTTTGGGTATTAGATATATCTCTGATAATTTTCTTTTCTCCTCCAGTAATTTCCCCATTTGATCTACCAAAAAACTTTTCATATTTTGGAGTCCCTTTAAATCCCACAATTTTAAAATCCATAGGAGGAGAGTTATATTCTTCTCCAGGTAAAGAAGCATTAATTGCTATTTCTACCTTACCTGGTAGACCATCCTTCTGCATAGGAGGAACAACTATTCTTTTTTCAGTCTTATATATTTTTCCGTTTGTTCCTAGTAAACGAGTATTTATATCAAGAACTTGTGGTGAATAACCATAGGTATTAAATATAATAACACTTCCTTTTGCTTTTTCATTTACCTCTTTTTCTTCTCCTCCTTTTATTGTTTTCTTTTGCTCATCTGAAAAAACAACTAAGTCAAAAGCTAATTCCCCTTCCAACCCTCCCTTTATTGCAGAAAAACTATCATTTATTGAAATATCCTTTACTTCAGGATTAATAACTATTTCTGCCTTAGTAAAATAATTTGAAGCAGTGAAAAAAAGAAAAATAACAGCAAGCACTGCGACAACCCAGATACCGTTTTTTGTGGTGCCTGTCTTTTTTTCTTTTTTCGTCTCATTCACTGTATAAGGTAAAGGACTTCTTACATCCATAAGACGGCCTTCTTTTGCTCTTTTTACTTTTACCATGTCTTCAAAAATGTTTTTCTTCATATTTTTCATATAATATCAAAAAAGAGAACGAAGATAAAGTGTATGGGTATTTTCCCTTGATAAGGAAACTATATGAAATTTATTCGTTGTCCAGTTGTATTGATGAATTTGCTCCATTTCTATTGAGGAAGAGAAAAAATCTAGGAATTCTGGTTCACCAAGAAGTATAATCCCTGAAGGTAAGGAAATATCTTTTGTTATTTGGGAAAGTGCCAACTCAAACTCTTTGAGCCAATTTTTTCTTACTTCACTAATTAATAAATCCATTTTTTTGTGAAAAGTAGAATTCATATGTCTTTCTTTATGAAGAAAAAAGGATGAAAGAGCATGCTGTAAATCACTTTCGGTATTTTTTGCAATCTCTCTAATTAGAGTATTATTACCATATGGAAAGGATAATGTTGCTACTAATTCACTCTTTTTTATTAAAGATACTTCTGTTATATCACCTCCAACATCTAGCATTAAAAAACTCTCTTCTCTTAGAAGATCCCTAGATGCAACAAACAAGGAAAAACTAGAGGAAAAGAATTTTAATTCCATCCCATGAAAATACTTTCTTATTGTATTTCTTATTTTTTCTAAAATGACTCTATTAGAAAGCGAAACAAAAACAGATATATTTAAATCTGTTACTTTTTTACCAAAAGGAGAATGAGTTTCATATCCATTTAAGACTGTTTTCATTGTTTTGAGTTCAAGAGGTTCAAAAATTCCTTCTCTGAGATTTCCGTATTTTTCATAACACTCTTCTTGAAATAGACTTGTTTCTTTTTTAAGCATTTCATCTGCTAATTTAATAGAAAAAAGAAAGGGAGTGTTTCTAGAAAGTGATATATTTCTTAATTCAGATACATACCAAGGGGATGATAAAATACAATATATTTTTGTTGGAGGAGTAAAATGCTTATTATAAATTCCATTAATTATATTATTTAATGACTTCAAAGTAGAAGATAAAAGAATAGATATATTTGTTTCATTTTCAAACATAATCTTTTCCTTTAAGGAAAAAATAGTCTCTGTGTTCTTTTTATCTGCATTGATAAGAGTACCTATAATTGAAGAAGATCCAATATCAATTATTAAAATTCTTTCTTTCATATATTTATTATATCAGAATTGCTTTAATTCTCCTCACCCCTTGAGATACTGCTTCTTCTTTTTGAATTTTGAGTCCTCCAATCAAACCTGTCTTCTCTACATGAGGACCTCCACAAAATTCTTTAGAAATAGGAGTGCCATCATTTTCTTCAATAAAATATACAGATACTATATCAGGATACTTCGTGCCAAATTCCATTTCTGCCCCAAGTTTTTCGGCTTCTCTTAAAGGTATTTCCTTCTGAATGACAGATAAATCCCTTTTTATCTTGTCATTCACCCAACCTTCTACTTTTTTCTTTTCTTCATCTGTTAATTTATGATCACAGAGAAAATCCATTCTTAATCTCTCTTCATTGATATTACTTCCTTTTTGTTTAATAGACGAATCTACTACAGCCTTTAATCCTGCTAAAAGTAAGTGATGTGCTGTATGAAGTTTGATTGTATTTTCATTATGATTTGCAAGTCCACCTTTAAACATTCCAACTGAAGAAGTTTGAGAAAGTTTTTGATGCTCTTTTAATTTAGCATCAAAATCCTCTCTGTTTATCTTTATTCCTTTTTCCTTTGCAAGTTCTTCAGTGAGCTCTATCGGAAAACCAAAAGTAGTAAAAAGGATAAATGGGTCAGTGCCTTTTTCAAATTCCTTTAATCCATTCTTAAGTGTCTTCCTAAATTTAGTTTCCTCTTCATTTATAAATAAATGCAAAAAAGGTAAGTCTATATTATAAATTCCTTCATATGTGTTCTTAATTTCTGTTAAAAATGAATGACCCTCACTATTCCCAAATATATATTCTGGAAGACCTATCCTATCAGCAAGAACTATAGCTCTTCGTAAAAGTCTTCTTAATACATACCCTCTGCCTACATTACTAAACATCACTCCATCCATTAACAAAAACACCACAGAACGAATATGGTCAGCAATAATTCTCTTGTATTTTAGAGGTGCATTCTTTGCATATATGTCTATAATATCTATAATTGGCTTAAATATATCAGTCTCATAAACACTATCTTTACCTTGTACCATAGTCACCATTCTCTCTAGTCCTGCCCCTGTATCAACATTTTTCTTTGGTAACTCTCCTACTATCTGTCCACCTTCTTGCTTGTAGATCATAAAGACATCATTCCATATTTCTACTACCTTCTGCTCTTCTTCTGCCTTTTCAAATTCTTCTTGACTCATGTCTCCAAGATTTCCAGTGATGTCATAGAACATCTCAGTAGAAGGACCAGCAGGAGAATTCTCTCCTGCACTCCACCAATTTGATTTTGAACTTTTATAATAAATTCTATTTGTAGAAATTCCTAATTCTTCCCATATCTTCACTGACTCCATATCTTTAGGAACTTTTTCATTTCCTCCGAATACTGTCACATACAATCTATTCTTTGATAAGCCTAAACCTTCTTCTTTGTCAGTTAGAAATTCATAACTCCATTTAATAGCCTCTTCTTTAAAATAATCTCCAAGTGACCAATTACCCATCATTTCAAAAAAAGTAAGATGTGTATTATCACCCACTTCATCTAAATCTATTGTCCTAATACATTTTTGTAAATTTACCAGCCTACTACCTTTAGGATGTTTTTCACCTAGTAGATATGGCATAAGGGGTTGCATACCTGCTATGTTAAATAAGACAGATGAATCATTTTCTGGAATAAGAGAAGAAGAAGGAATTATCTTATGTCCCCTTTTCTCAAAAAATTTCAAAAATTTTAATCTTAATTCACGAGAATCCATATTTATTTTTTTTCTTCGTTTTCTTCTTTTTCAGATAATCGTCTAATTGGATTTTCTAATAGATTAAAAAACAAAAAAACAAACATTACTAAAACAGTACATACTATAGCAATTCCTAAAAGACCAGAACCTGATGCCATTCCAATACCTGCAGTTACCCAAAGACCTCCTGCGGTAGTAAGCCCAGTAAGTCTTGAGCCTTGAAAAATAATTGAACCTGCTCCTAAAAAACCTATACCAACAATTATCTGCGAAGCCATCCTTAATGGATCAAAATTAGAAAAACCAGCATACTTTTGAGACATTATTTCGGAAATAATCATAAATAGAGCTGCTCCAACACAAACTAAAGCATGAGTCTTCATTCCTGCCTCCTTGTGAACTAAAGCTCTTTCGGCACCAATAATTGACCCTAAAATAAGTGCAACAAATAATCTTAAAATTAATTCACCATTTTGTAAAAAGAAATCTTGCATACATATATTATATCTTTCATTTAAAAAGCAAGCAAGGAAATTATTTAACAATTCCCCCAAGCACACAAGTATTTCCATCATAGACAACACAGGACTGCCCCCTTGCTACTAATACTGACTTATCAAGAACTAATTTTATTCCTTTACTATTTTTTTTAACAACACAAGAAAAATAATCTCCATGATATCTTATTTGAGCAAAATATCTTTTTTCGCTACTTATATTGCTTGATATTAAATTTACATTAACCAAATCTATAATACTATTTCCTTTTAATTCATTTTCCTTATTCTCCGATACTGTTATTGTGTTTTTTTTGAAGTCCTTTTTTATAATATACAAACGATCTTTATTCTCTCCTTTTTTGGTTATAAAAAACCCATGCCTCTCCCCAATAGTATAAAAAGAAACTCCCCTGTGCCATCCTATTACCTCGCCACTAGTATTGAGAACATTTCCTTTTTTTTCTTTTATATAATGGCTTAAGAATTTTTTCAAATCTATATCACCAAGAAAACATATCCCTTGGCTATCTTTCTTGTCAAAGACTGGTAGTAAATTTTCTTTAGCAATTTTTCTTGTTTTTGTTTTGTGTAGAGCACCTATCGGAAATAATACTTTTTTTAATTGTTTTTGTTTTAATGTCCAAAGAAAATATGATTGATCTTTTAAAGGATCTACTCCCTTGATTAATTGAAAAGAATTATTTTTGTTTTGTTCCTTTTTTATTTGAGCATAATGACCTGTTGCAACATAATCCGCCCCCATCTTTACTGCCTCCCTAAGAAAAGCACCGAATTTTACTTCTTTATTACACATAACATCAGGATTTGGAGTTCTTCCTTTTTTATACTCATTTATCATATAATCAGCCACTCCTTTCTTATAAATCTTTTCAAAATCAAAAGTAAGAAATGGGATATCAAGATGTGCTGATATTCTCATAGCATCTTTTCTTTCTTTTTCCTCATTACATGGTAAAAATTCTGGGTGCCATGTCTTAATAAATACCCCTACAACATCATACCCTTCTTTCTTTAGAAGAAGAGCACTTACCGCACTATCTACTCCCCCCGATAGCCCAACAAAAACTCTCTTTTTGTTTTTTGAAATCATAATTCCATTAGCTTCTTATATAAAAGATATGTAGTATGTGCATCTGATAAAGCAGTATGTGCATTTTTGTTTTTGATATTAAAATAATCTCCAAGATTTCTAAGAGAGAATCTATCAATGTCTTGATTACCATGAAGTTTTGCAAAAGCAATTGAAATTGTATCAAGTTTATGAAAATGCATCTTATTTTCAAGTCCTGTAATTCTTAATGCTTTCTCAATAAAAGGATGATCAAATGCTATATTATGAGAAACCATAATAGTATCTTTTGTTTTCTCAGAAAACAAATTCATAGCTTCTTTTAATGTATATGCAAAAACCCAATCTGCTGGATCATATTTATTTACTTTAAGAGCCGTCCTGTCAGCATCTTCTATTCTTTCTGGTTTTATTTTTATTTCAAACTCATCTATTTTTTCAAAACTGGGCTTTTTCTCCAACCAATTCTGTTTAACTAAAACCCCACCAATTGAAATAATCTCATGAATATCTGGGTTAAGACCGGTAGTCTCTATATCAATAAAAGATAGTGTATGTATTTTCATCTTAGATAACTATTTATATTATTTTTATGTTCTTCATAAGTTCTAGCATAATGAATAATACCATTTTTGTCATGCAAATAGTATAAATATGGAGAAGAAATTGGATTTAGTGCTGATTCTATTGCTTTTAATCCTGGATTTGATATTGGTTTTTCAGGAAAACCCTTATTTTTATATGTATCAATTTCTGAATCAACTTGTAAAGGCATTCCTATATTAAGTCTTTTCCATAAAATACCAGAAATTATTGCTCTGTCGTTTTTTCCTTTTGCTTCCTTTTCAATAATAGATGCCATTGTAATTATTTCTTTTTCATCCTTATTATTCTTTATAAAAGACAAACGAAGTGGATTTATTTTTTTCTCGTAATTATTTTCCATATATTTAATTACTTCTAAAAAATTATCCGACTCAGAGAAAAAGTATGTATCTGGAAAAAGATATCCTTCTTTTAGTAAAGCAGTTGCTAAAAACTTATCCTTTTCAAAATTTATTAGTTTAGTATTTAACAAATCTGCCATTTCTTTTACTGTAAATCCTTCAGGGATGGTGATTTTTATTGCCGGTAAATGTTTTTCTCCTTTTGAGATTCGTCTTGCAACTTCAAACACTGAAATTTTTTTATCAAAATAGTAATACCCTTCTTTGATTCTTCTTTCATTTCCCAAAAGAATAGAGAAAAATTCAAAAACTGTCCTTGAACGAATTATATTCATCTGTTTCAAGTCATAAGAGATCCCTTTCAGGGTCCTACCTTTTTCTACCTGAAATTTAAAATCAACTGGAAAATCAGATGGAGAAGAAAACAAATATAAAATTGAAAAAAAGATGACAACAAAAATTAAAGCAACGATAAATACAAACTTTAAAAAGGATTCGTTCTTTAGTTTTTCTATAAACAAATTAAAAAAGGAAAAAACTTTTGATTTTTTTTCATTAAATAAATTTTTCATATACTATATTGGTAGATTGGGCGGTGGAGAAGCTTCTTTTGATTCTATTCTCTCTAGAGCCGGAGTCTTTAATATCTGTCCTGGGAAGTGCCAAAGGGTAGCTATTTCTTCGGTATTCATGACCATAACATGGTGATGAAAAAAGTTGGGAAAAACTACAGGAGAAATCGGCCAAGGTAGATGAATCTTATGTCGTAAAGGTGGATGAAAAAATTCTCTTTCTCTAAATTCTATAAGCATTCTGTTTGCTAATCGCATAACTTTTTTTGCTGATAATGGAAACAATGAAGCAATAAAATTAACTCCAAAAGCATCAGCCTGAGTTGAGTTTATTCTTGTAAGTTCATTTAGATATGGTGAAGCATATTGTCTAAATATCAATCTTATATTCCTCCTATTATTCATATTAAAATTTTCCTTCTTTGCTACATAACATACCCTTATACCTGTATCAAAGCCAACCTTAAGAAACTTTTGTCCTGCTCCTTTAACAAGATTATCCATAAATCCTGGTGCACGGATTTCTTTTGAGTATTTACCTGGATTACCTGCAACATCTCTTTGTCCAGTAAATTCTGCTAACTGCTTACGAAGTTCTATTTCTGACTCCTTTACCCAGTCATGAGTTTTAAACCAAGTCCCTGGAGTACGATATTTTTTCTTTGATGGAGTGATAACAATCTGAGACCACATTTGTTCCCCTTTACCAATAGAACTAAACAACTCAATAACAGGAGAAATAGGATCAACTTTTAATTCTTCCTTTGGATCTTTATCTAAACCAAAATCCACATATGTTTTGATAGGATATGCATCAGGTCTTGTATAAGCAAATTCACATCCCCAAAGATTCCACTTACTTTTTGGAGAAATTTCATCTACTGCTAAAGTATAATCATCTACTTCTTTTACCTGTGCTTGAGGATATTGAGCATACATTTGCACTTCAACTAACTCTTTTACTCTGCTTGGAACTCTAATATAGAAATGCACCTGTCCTTCAATAGAAGCAATTTCTAGAGAAAACCAAAACCATACAGCTCCCTGCCAATACAACTCAAGTCCACTTTTTACACTAGAATGATATAAAGCATTTGTAAGAAAGAGCTCCATTGCCTTCGGAGATCTTAATACATCCCTTGGGGGAACTATTTCTAATACCGTCCAAGTAATTCCAGAAATAAAATCTGCTTGGATATAATGCATCCAAAACATATATGTATATCGTGCAAGGAGAATAATACCAGCGACTGGTAATATAAGTAGAACTATCTTATATAAATAAAAAAGTATAAAGTTCACTATACCTGCATTTGAAGATAGAGTCACAGCAAGAGAAGTAAATATTAAAGATATAACAGCATAAGCAAGAATAAGTAAAATTACTATCTCAAATGGTCCAATTACTTTATCTTTTATTGTCCCTTTAAACATACATACATTTTAGTATATTAAAGGATTAAAGAAAAGGGCAATTTTTTATCTTCCTATGCAAGAGTATATAATCCGGCTTTCGTCTTCTTAAAATGTTTCTGATTTACAAGGTTTACTATAATAGTATTTCTTTTAAAATATCTTTCTTTCATCACTTTTTCTATTATATCTTCTTTTGAAAGAGGACCTTCCCTTTTTAAAATATCTTTTATAACATCTCTTGCTATACCTGTTTTGTAACCCCACTCCTTTAATGCGTAAATACCTCTTCCAACCAATACAAATCTTGAATCTTTTATTAATTCATTATGGCATGTAGCTGAATGTGTCTTTTTACCAAATGTTTTAGTAATTAAAGAAGCAACTTCTCTAAAATGCATAGGGGAACCATGTTTTCTCATTACCAAATATGCATAGTCTTTTATTCCTCTTGTGCGAATATTTGGAGATGTCTGTCTACCCCACTCACCAAGAGGATTCTTTGAAATGTTTTTTGAAAGAGAAAGCCATCTTTTTATAATCTCTTCATTTCTATAATTATCAGAGACATCTTTTAATTCATCAAGAAATCTCTTCACCATTTCGCTCTCTGGTATTAAATCTTCATCATTGATATTTGAATAAATCTTTTTTAATGACTCGTGGACTTTATCAGCCATATCATCATCAACACTCCATCTTGATTTAAAATGCTCATCATCTGAGTGTTTCTTAAAATAATCTCCAAGATGGAGATAAAAATGGATGTGATTTTGGATACTTTTATCCTTTGATATAAAATGCAAAAAATCTTGCTCAGAAACTATGGCTCCAAGAGAGTGAATTAAATTCTTTAATTCCTCAAAAACAGCTTGCTCTTTTATAAAATGCTCTGATTTTTTTATGAGATTAAAAGCAACATTCTCAATCTGACGAACTCTTTCTCTAGTAATACCGTATTTCTTACCTATTTCTTCCAAGGTTCTTCTTTTTGCATCAGAGGTTAATCCATATCTATTAAGAATTACATCTCTGTTCCTGTCTCCTAAATGAGAGGTTATTTTTTTTGTTATTTGTTTCGGTTTAAATGATATTGTTGACATACATGTTATATTTGTATTTTTCTGTCTTAAGAATATCTTAATACTACACTATTTATTCTAATGTGTCAATTTATTTAACCCTATTCGCTCTAGTTCTGTCAAGTTCTGTGAGATACTTCTTCCTTAGACGAACAGAACTCGGTGTAATCTCAAGATATTCATCATGATTGATAACCTCCATTCCTCTTTCAATACTTAACTCAAATACAGGATTTAAAAATATGGCTTCATCAGAGCCAGATGCTCGCATATTTGAAAGTTGTTTTCCTTTAGTAGGATTAACAGACATCTCTTCTCCTTTTAGAACATTACCAACTACCATACCCTCATATATTTCTGTGCCGTGTTCAATATAAAGTACCCCTCTTTCTTGAAGATTTGCTAATGCAAAAGCAACAGCCTTACCTGATACCATAGAAGTCATTGACCCATATTCTCTTTTCTTTATCTCTCCAGCATATTCTTTAAAGCCAATATATCTAGCAGACAATATGCCCTCACCTTTTGTGTCTATGATAAATTCTCCTCTGTAACCAAGAAGACCTCTAGTAGGAATCTCCAAAACCATCCGCATTATACCTTCTTTTTCAAACATATCTTTTACTATTCCTCTTCTTTTTCCAAGTTTTTCTATCACCGTTCCAGAATATGTGGTAGGTACATCT
>Ga0172381_10000828_pt1 | contig 38497 bp, 29 predicted proteins | sample Leawel6488metaG_FD_119754 | JGI IMG/M metagenome (GOLD analysis project Ga0172381, IMG submission 119754) | Leachate microbial communities from a municipal landfill in Southern Ontario, Canada - Leachate well 64-88 metaG | ecosystem: Engineered > Solid waste > Landfill > Unclassified | place... | reverse complement strand
GATCAATGACGATGATATCGGTGCCCAGCATCAGCGACCGCAAAATTTCCAGTTTGATCGCGTAGCTTTTGCCGGCGCCGGAGGTCGCAAAAACGACGGAATTGGCATTCTGAAGGGTAAAGCGATCAAATAAAATCAGGCTATTATTATGACGATTGATGCCGTATAGAATCCCCTGGTCGCTGGTCAGTTCGCTGGAAATGAAAGGGAAAGACGAAGCGATGGGCGAAGAATTCATGTTAAAAGTAATATATAATTCATCGTCGCCTAAAGGCAAAGTGGAATTAAAACCCTGCTCCGACTGGTAATAAACGCGGCGCGAATAAACCAGGCGCGAACCGAAGACATCTTCCGCCTGGTCGCTGAGGCGATCAAGATCTTCGGAATTATCGGCGTATAAGGTTACATACAACGCAAATTGAAAAAATTTCTCGGTGCCTTGAGTGAGCGCGTCGCGCAGATATTCAATATCGCGCAAAGCGGTTTCGCGCAGCGGATCGCGGGCCGCGCCTTTCTCCGCGTCGGAAACTATCTGCGCTTCCAAAGAGCCGACCTTATTCTTTAATTGCTTCAAGATAATCGCGCTTTTGACCGGATAAAAAAACATAGAGACGTCGAAAGTCACGTTCAGGTTGATTATCGGCGCGAACCAGCCGACGGAAATATAGCGGGGATAGGAAATAATAAAGATAGTGCGCAAAAATTTGTCACCCAGACGGAGATGGTTAGCTTCAATCTTCAGACTGGCGGGAGCGATAATGTCGCGGACCGATAAAACGCCGCGCCGGAAAGCTTTCTCCTCTTCGATTATTTCCCTGGTCAATTCCGGATTCTGCTCGATTGAAGGTCCAGCCGATTTAGCTCCAAGAGTAATCGGGGTATTAAGGCTGATCTTATTCGTTTGTGATTTTTTGCTGAAATCAATCATATTAATTTATTTCTCTACTCTAATTTTTTCTAAATCGACCAGCTCCTGATTCTTAGCGGTTTCCGGATTATAGGTCTTATAATAAAGCTCAATCAGGCTTTGCGTATCCAGACGCGCGACCGCGACGCCCAGAGACTCCAAACCGCCGACAACGCTATCAAGGCGGCGATCCAGCATTTCCTGATAATTCTTAAATGTCTTATCTTTTAATTTAATGATAGTCGCCGGTTTCAGCGCTTCGCCGAGTAAAGAAAAGAAACCTTTATGCTTATCGGTCATCGGGTCGTAAGGAACGACGACGTAAAAGCGCTTATTCATGATCTTGCCCAAAGAGGTTAATTCCTTAATATATTCAATATAATCGGCAGTCTGGACTTTTAACAGTTTATTGGTCTGTTCCTTTTCTTTGCCCTTCAGGTACTCCAGGTAATTATTAATATCCAATTCCCGGGACTGGATGACTATCTGCAGGGTAAAGCTGAGGTTGTTTAAAAAACGGACGTAAGAATCAATGACCGCGTTCTGTTCGTCCTCGCTTTTGAGCGCAAAGTTAATGCTCGACACCAGCAGGACGGCGCGCAAAGTCCCGTCTTTAAGCACGACAGTATTATCCTTAATCTCAGCAATATTCAAATATTGCTGAGTGGAAACGCTTATTTTACTTTTTGACAAATTTTTTTCGGGCATAAACTAAATTTATTGTCTTTTATTCTCCTTGATAGCGGCCTTTGGTATCGACGACTAAAGCTAATTCCGCCAGACGCGATTTCTTATAGACCTTCGGGGCGGCCGGCGGCGCTTCCGGTTTTACCTCTACGTTCGGCTCCCTGACCTCGGTGACCATCAGACGATTATTCCAGACTCGCAGTCCCGGGCGACGTATCGTCTGAACGGCGTTTAGCATGAAAAAATGGAAAGGGCGGCCATTTATTTTAACGAAGGCAAAAACCGAAGCCAAAATCATTGTCACCACCGCGACTGCCAGAAATAAAGTAAAATCAAACAATTTATAACTGAGGCCGACAATAATCGCCGCCGCCAGAATAATCATGAATTGGCGCACGGTTAAAGGGCCGATAATCTTGCTTTCAACGTCAATGAATTGCGGAACAGTGAATTGTTGCATATCTCTAAAATACTAATTTGCCGTTTAAACTAACAACCGCTTCAATTTCTTCCATGCTTAAATAATCTTGGCCGGTCGCCTGGCGGCTGGCAGCCGCTTCTTTCATTGACTGGCCTTTGGCAATCGCCTCCTGGCCTAAACGCAGATACAAGCGGCTGACCGGACTCTGGCGCCAGGCGCGGACGCCGGCGACCATCTTATCGTATCCGTCTTTTTCCAATAATTTTATTTTCGTAAATAACTTGGAAGTTATTTCGGCCGGTGTCGCTCCCAAACGGCGAAAATTGGCGACGTCCAGGAACTGCAATTCTTCAATCGGACCCATAATTTTCGGCATCGGTTTGATATCATGCATCTGCGGACGATTATCAGCCGGGGCCGGGGCTTGGCGTCCGGCCAAATTACGAGCCGCTGCCGGAGAAACTGGAATAACCGAAGCGGCTTTGGACACAGATGTCGGCGAAACTGAAGTGATTTTAGGGGCATTGGGACGGAGCGATTCTAAATGAGAGGCGGGACGAGTGACCGGATTGATAATCTTAGGATTACTGATTGGCTTTATCGGAGCGGTGGGAACGACGGGCGATGGCGTAGCGACAGGTTTAGGTAAATCCAGTTGCGCCCCGGGCTTAGCTAATTCATGTCTCGTATCTAATTTAGCCGGTGCCGGTGCGACTGATTTAGTTTCGCCTTTGGCTAAAGCTTCTTTGAGATTATATTCGGAGGCGAATGGGACCGCCTTCTTATCGGCGCCGCTAATAATCTTATCCAGACGGTCCGCCGGCCGGCGGAGTGGCGCGGCCGCGGGCACAGATGGCGCATCCGGCGTCACGGAAACTTTAATCAATCCTTTAACTAAACGAGTATCGCAAATTTTTAAAACGCGATTTATCTCTTCCGGACTCAGATTCAATCCGCCTATTTTAACGTCCTTGGCCAGAGTATTGCGCGTATCTATCTTGCTTCTGACGCCGCGCGCGTAAGTCGCCACAATATTTTTAAAACGGCTGACGGCGACGGCGCTGGGCAAAACCAATCCCGCCTCTTTAATCATTATCGAGATATCCTTGTCCAAATCCCAGGCGCGAATTTCTGACGTTAATCCCAAATAATCGGCCAAGGGCGCAAAAATCTTTTCTTTTAAGTCGCGGACCAATTGATTGGCCGCATCAGACGTCATAGATAATTCACCGACCAGATAAATCGGGAGATTAGAAAATTGCAGGCTCTTGACCATTATTTTCATGACCACGATAGCCAATTCGACTTTATATTGCGCTTCCAAATCGGCGATACGCGCCATGGCCGACGGCGAAGAAACCTGATCGCGCAGGTTTTGCGGCAGATTATTGAATTGTTGCAAGTAATCAAACATTAAGAGGCAAATGAACAAAAATAAAAAGGAAAACAAGGACAATCGTTCTTTTTTATTTTAACATATTTCGCTAAAAAGAGAAAGAAAATTAACGAATGTAAAAAAGCCTGGGACGGGACTCAGAGAGTAGTTATCGGCCGGCTCTGAGTAATGTAAAATTTGCTCTGTTTATAGGCCCATTCGATATCACAGGGGAATTTATAATGTTTCTCAATCCCGGCGCAAATTTTTGCCAAAACTACTATCTGGCGGCCGTTCAATTTCTGTTTAGCCTGAGAGGATTTGGCGATAGATACCCATTTTGTGCCGCCGGCGGCGCCTTTAATAATCTGCCTGGCTTGAGCCGCCACATTTATATCAATCAAAGAATAATCGCGCTTATCCAGGACATAGGAATCGGGAGTCACCGACCCGGAAACGATCGCTTCTCCCAAACCATAGCCGGCTTCAATAATCATCTGGTTCTTGTCCTTAGTGACCGGATGAACCGTAAAGGCGATGCCGGAAATTTCCGAATCCACCATCTCTTGGACTACGACCGCCACGCTTACTTTTTTCTTTAATAATTTTTTTTCATGACGGTAAAAAATCGCCCGGGGCGTAAACAATGACGACCAGCATTTCTGGACATTAAGGAGCAGGGTTTTTTCAGTCGTATTCAGATAGGTTTCCAGTTCCCCGGCCCAAGACGCCGAGGATGAATCTTCGGCGGTCGCGCTGGAGCGGACAGCAACGAATTTGGTTTTTAATTTTTTAAAGTCGGCAATGATGTCCTGGGCGAGATCGACCGGCATTATCGCTTTCGCGATTAAATCACGAATAACGTTAGAGTAGCGGTCCACTGAATTTATGTCCTTATAATTGACTTTCTTCAGTTGCGCTTCCAGCTCCTGAGTCAAGTCGGTTTCAATTAAAAACCGATCAAAGGCCGCGGCTAAAATCACAAAGCCCGGCGGAACCGGAATTTTCGCGGCGGTCATTTCTCCTAAAGAAGCTCCTTTGCCTCCAGCTTCGAAAACTGAAAATTTGCTAATCTTAGAGAAATTTTTTATAAAAACTGACCTTTCGATTGACATATTTTTTTATTTATGCTATAATAATTTTAGTAATTTGAACATTTTAAACTAAATATAAACCAAAAAAGATTGATCATGAAAACGAATCTGGACTTCTTGTTCTCAGAAATTTACGACCGTCATTCTGTACGGGTCATCGTATTCTCCCGCCACGGAGACAAAACACCCGATAATCATATCACCGATGAATGTATTAAAAGTATCATCGAAAATGGTATGCCTGGGCTTGATTCAAGAATCAGCGTCATCCAAGACGGATCGGCCTGCATTCGCTCAACAGAGACCGCCCTCGCCGCCGAAAAATGGATAAGAAATAAAGGGGGTGCTATTGTCAGGCATTTACCGGTTGACGAAAGGTTGGGAAGCGATCAACTTTTTCAGGACTTGTTCACTCCGGAAATCAAGGAACAGATGAAAACTAATGGTTGGAAAAATTACGAAACCTTGGTTAACGCCAGAATCGACGGATTAATGATATTTGAACAAGCGGTAGCAGACGCAGTCAATGATATGTTTAAACATATGAATGCCGGCGATATTGCTCTTTCAGTTTCTCATTCGCCGACAGTGGAAACCGCTTTCAATTATTTCATTGATCCTGATAATCGTGACAACCAAATGGTTATCGATTCTTTAGACGGGATTATCCTTGTGCAGGTCAAAACCGACGCCGGCCTTCGCATTTTCGCCCATCGTTAATCTGTTTTGGGGATAAAACCATCCGAACGCATTGAGGCAGAGAGGATTAACTTTCTGCCTTTTTTATTTATAAAATTACTATCGTACCGTTATTTCCGTCTAACTCTATTTTCATGCCATTTTTTAATATTTTCAAACAGCCGGCGGCTTGGACTATGCAAGGTTTCTTCGCTTCCCTGGCCACAGTCGCTATATGGCTGGTAATGGAAGCTTGCTCAGCGATAAAACCGGCAGCTCTATGCTTAAGCGCCGGAAATAATTTTAAATTGATTGTGGCCACAACCATAATGTCGCCCGTTTTCATTTTCTTAGCATCGTTAGCCGTTTTTATGATAAACGTCCGGCCGGAGACTTTTCCCGGAGACGCGGGCACGCCTTGAATAATTTTTTGGTTATTTGATGAATTCATATTTTAACATATTTTAACAATTGTTTTTTAAAATCAGCGAAGTTTTGGTATAGTATCGTCTTCACACCGATTTTTTTAGGATAAATTAAATTAAAATTCTGATCATCGGTCATCAGCACTTCGACCGGATCCAGCTTATATTTTTTTAAAAGGTATTTTATCAGCCGCGGCGATTTCTTATCTATCTTTAAATAATACGAATTAATGATTGTAAAATGATCGAAGAGCCCGAGCCGTCCCACTACTTCTTTAAATTGCGCCGGCGTATTTTTTGACAGCAGTAAAATCTGATATCCCCGTTTTTTCAGCTTGACGGCTAAATTATAAACCGGTCGGTTCAATCTCTGAAAGGACAGATGCTTGGCTCTTAATTCTTGGCCGGATTCTTTTATTTTTAGGACTTTAGCTGTTAAGGCGAAAGATTCTTTTTCAGAAATTTTTCCGGCGGCCGCCTGACAAAAATACTTATGATACACAATACGGTAGCATTTATCATAATCTAAATGGTATTTATAAGATAACCAGCGACAGGTATTCTGATAGCTGCCAAAAGTCATTACTCCATAAAGATCGATGATAACCAGTCTTATTTTTTTATTCATATTCCCTTGTCTTTATGATTATATTAACATAAAATAGTCAAAAATATAATCCCGCTAGCTATATAATCCGCAACTTTTATCAACTGACAATTCCCCTTCAAAAAGGGATGAAAACCTTCTCCTCGCGGAGAGGTGTTTTTATTTTATCTTAAGAATTTTAATTACCCCCTTCTCCGCGTCCACCTCGACTAAATCCCCGTCTTTTAAAACGCGCGTCGCAATCTTGGTGCCGATAATGCAGGGCGTATTGAATTCCCGGGAAACAATGGCAGCATGAGAAGTAATCCCGCCCTGTTCGGTAATGATGGCGGCCGCTTTTTTCATGGCCGGTACGATATCAGGATTAGTGGCGATACTGACAAGAATATCCCCCTTATTCATCTTCTTCATATCTTGGGCAGAATTCACAATCTTAACTAAGCCTTTGGCTTGACCTAGGCAGGCGGCTTGGCCTTTAATTTCGCGGACGGTAGCGTCAATTTTTTGGACGACCAGCCTTTCCCATTTTTTCACTTCCGGGCCGATGAATAACCGATCAATATTTTTTTCAGCATAGTAAACGCAGGCTCTGGTTCTGGATCTTAAATCGACAATCTTCTTCCGACTAATTGATCCTACCCGCAAAGCGGCGGCGATTTCTTCCGGAAACATAAATCTGAAATATAAAGCCGGAACCTTCAGACGCCGCGCCAACGCCGCAAAAATAAAATCCATCTTATAAGCCCAAAGAAGCTGGGCATCGCGACGAAAGGCCTTAGTCACGGAAAATTCTGCGTAAACGGAAAATATTTTCAATAATTTTCCCGATATCTTTAATTTTTTTATCAAGGCGCACCTTTTCTGCAAATTTTTCTGCCGCTGTCTTTCTTTTTGCCGTAAAACAGAGATAGCTCTTTGCCCGGAAGCGATAAACTTCTTTATCTCCGATAAGTAATAAGCTTCATCATAAATTCCATCCTTGCCCAGCCAAAGATGCTTCAAATAAAAATACCGGGCGATATGTGTTTTCAAATCTCTAACCAATTCTTTTTTCTTATTCGCCTGTTTTAGGGCGACTAAATGTAAAAAAGAATCTTGCTCTTGATCAATAATGCTCTTTTCAGGGGAGACGCTTAAAGCGACCAAGGTGCTATTTACTTGCTCAGAAGTAGTTCTGTCTTCCAATCTTTCTTTCAGATAATTAGAAAAATTTCCGTGAAACATGTCGACGGCATTGGGTAACCAGCCCCAGGTATATAGCGTCGTATGAAGCTTATCTAGTTCTAAATATAAATCAGATAATTTTTTATTGCTCAGTCTGGATAACTTTTCCGGGCTGATAGAGGCCGCCTGGTTTTTAAGTTTTATGGAAAAGATCCTGATTTCTTTATTAATCCGCGCCCCAAAAGCCGGTTTTTTGATTATTAAAGATAAAAGATGTTTGGCAAAATCATCGCTGTCTCTAGTTCCATAATAAAACTTAACATTACAACCATTAAAAATTCCCAAAATTTTTTGATAATTGCGTCCGACCGTTCTTTGTAAATCATTCACGAAGGCCGAGAGCCAGATCTGCGAAAACTGAAAATCAATATCCGGAATGTCTTCCGCCAACATCCAAGGGTCTTGGCCGAATAAATGTTTAGAAACTCGGCGATTGACGGCTGGCTTAATTTTTTTTATGTCTTTTATCATAAATTATAATTTAGTTACATCGCCTTCATTGGCGTTCACTTCCACTAAATCGCCGTCTTTTAATATTTGCGTCGCAATTTTTGTACCAATTATACACGGTTTTTTCATTTCCCTGGCGACAATGGCGGCATGTGAAGTAATCCCGCCGATGTCGGTCACGAAGGCGGCCGCCTTCTTCATAGCTGGAATTAAATCTGGAGTAGTTTGGGCAGCCACTAAAATATCACCGGGCTCAATTTTAGCCATATCACGGACATTATTCAATATTTTAACTCGGCCGGTAACCCGTCCTAAATAAGCGGCCATACCGTGAATAATAGCCAGGTTTCTCTTCGTTTTTTCCGGTTCAATATTATTCTTTAAGTAATCTTTAGCCTTTAACCCGGTTAAAAACATAACTCCCGCCCCTTTTATGAGGACGACACAAAATTTTTGGCGTTCTTTTATCTCCGCTCTTTTTACCGCTTCTCTCCCCTGGAGAAATAAGGAAATTTCCTCCGGCGATAGGAATAATAAATCATTAAGAGCTAGATCGGTTCGACCGGAAATTTCCCGTAATAATTTATTGAGAGTGAAATATGCATACAAAAGCTGATCATAACGATAAGCTTTATTATAACTAAAATTTTGAGCGGTTTTAAAAAGTTGTTTCTCGGTGGCGCTTAATTTTAACTCCTGAAAATAACGGGCTTGCTTAAATTTTAATTGGGACCGATCTTCGTTGATACTCCTTATTTTTTCCTTGATTTTTCCGGCATTTAAAACATTTATCAAATCTTCCAGGTACCCTGATATTTCTTTAACGGGACCGAGATGGCCGAATGACAGCCATTGATATTTATTTTTTATTTTTATTAGCTTAGACCAAACTTTTTTATATTTAACCTCTAGTATCACTGTTAAGTCGGCCAACGGCTTATTTTTAAAGAGTTTAAGCAGAGTTTTATCTTGGCTTATCCCTAAAGCCAATCTTAGGATTGCCGAATTTTCTTCCTGGGTTAAAGAGCCTTTTCCGGAACTAGTTAAAATATTAAGATATTCATTAACGAGACGCGGGTTCTTGGTATTTTTGGCCGCGCGATTGGTAACTCCCTTGAGGAGGCGAGAAAAATTACTAAAAGCAACATCGGGAGCGGCGGCGACCATCCCGAAGTCGCACAAATCGCTGCCTAAATTATATAATTTTAATAAAAATACGCCGATTTGCCGATTAGTTAATTTTTTCAAATCAGTTTGATTTATCTTTCTACTAAAATCGTTTAACCTTTTACCGCTGGCAATCGTATCCTTAAAGAGGCGGTCACGAAAATGAATATCCGCCTGGCTCTTGTTGATTATTGCAAACCCCAAACTTTCAAAATTAGCCGCATCGCCGTACCAATCGCTTTTTAAATTGCTATAGACGCTGATACTCTTTTTGAAAAATAGCGGCGCCGTATATTTTAATTGCAACTTATGATGAAAACCGCGATGAACAATGCCCAAGGTAAGGGGTGTAACGGCGATTTCCCGGTGAAGCAATTTATATTTTTTCATATCTTATAATAAAGATATTTAAAAGCAAGGACTAGCCCTTTTTTATAACCTTAACAATCCCTTTATTGGCGTCGACTTCCACCAAATCGCCGTCTTTTAAAACTTGGGTGGCTATTTTCGTACCGACAATGCAAGGAGTTCTTAATTCCCGGGAAACGATGGCGGCATGGCAGGTAATTCCACCGTCGTCAGTGATAATGGCGGACGCTTTTTTCATCGCCGGGACCAATGAAGGAAAAGTCGTATGAGCGACCATAATATCGCCGGCCTTCATCTTTCCCATTTCTTCCGGCAGATTGATTATTTTTACCCGACCCTTAGCCTTACCCGGGCAAGCGACCGTTCCGGCCAATTCGGAAACTTTTTTGACAACCTTTTTTTCAATACGCAGACGGCTCAAAAATTTCTTTGCCGCCGAACCGGTGTAAATAATGCCCTTTTCGTCTTTCTGATAATAAACACTGAATTTCCGCCGGGCGTTTAGAATGTCCGCGGAAAAATAGCCGCGGCGCAAAGCGGCGGGCACTTCCCAATACGCCAGCGCCCTAACCTGGCCGATTGATAAATGTAGACGCACGCTGATTTCTCTTAATATCTTATCCAAAACATACATGCCGAAGAAAATGGCGTCTTTACGATAAGCTTTAAGATAAATAATGTCCGAGGCAATTTGAAACAATTTCCGATCGACCGGATTTATTTTCAAATCTTTAAAAATTTTGGATTTTTCTGTTTGCACGCGCCGAGTATAACCTTCTAATTCTTTAATCTTTCTCGTTGGTTTTATCTTTTCTCTTATCCAACCAGACCAAAGTGCCAGATAATAATCTAATTCATAAGCGGGACCGATATAAGTAAACGGCTGCCAACGCCATTTCCTAAAATGAGACAAAATCTTATTTTTTAATGGCCGCGGCAGTTTATTAATACCAGCCTCGATTTTAGCGGTGTTTTTCTGGCTGAATATCGCTCGCGCTTCTTTATTATTAACAATAACCTTAACCAAGCGCCAAGCGGCCAGTTCTTCCTTTAACGCCGGGCTGGGCTTAATTGGCGTAGTCAAAGCGCTGAAAACATCGGCTAATTCATAATCGCTGCCGGACGTCAGCGGCTCTGTTTTTTTTAACAATAATTTAGAAAAATCTTCATTATCGGAATCGACAAACCAAGTCGTGGAAATGGCCCAGCCATGATGGATCATTTGATGATGAATGATTTTTTGATAATTTTTTATTAATTCGGCCGTACTTAAATTTTTAAAATTAATTTTTAACAGCGCCGCGGAACATTTAAAATAATCAGCAACCCGATGAGCGGTTTCCCGATGCATCTTATCAATCAACTCCGGCTTAGCTTGGATAATTCTAATTGTATAATCGATGAATGCTCTTAATTGATCGACGGGAAAATAAGTGGCGATGTTATTATCGTCCTGTTGTACCCAAACCAACTCTCTTAAAATTCCCTTAAAAATAGACGGCTGATAATTAATCATGTCAATACAGGCCGGCGTTACAAATTGATAGTGAACCTGACGGATAGAAAAATTGTCCCGCCAAATTTTTTGTTTTTTATTAACCATATTTTTAATCTTTACCCCGACAATAACTGGATTTATATTTTTCCGGATGATAGGGTTTCATCCTTTTTATCTTACAAAAAAGGCGAAATTTGGCAATTTCGCTCTTTAATTGCGGTAAATCCACTCGTTGGTCATAACCTAAGCAAATTATATCCGGACGATATTTTTTCAGGACCAGCCAGCGATTTTTAATGTTTCCCAAAACAGTTTTCCCTTCTATCTTCAGCGATTTTAAGGCTTGGCTGACTTTGCGCCGACGCGTACCTTCATTTTCTTGCGGCGCGCGTTTCTTGATAGCTAAAACGTTTCTATCGCGGGCGACGATAATAATTAATTCATCGCCAAAACGGCACGCCTGTTTAAAATAATTTAAGTGGCCCGGATGAAGATTATCGAATGTGCCGAAGGCCATGACCAGCATAATATGTAAATGATTTATTTAATCGCCTTCTTCAACTCCGCGATTTTATCGGTCTTTTCCCAGCGGAACTCCGGACGGCCGAAATGTCCGTAAGCCGCGGTCTTCAAAAATACCGGCTTCTTCAATTCAAGATGATCAATGATCGCTTTCGGGCGAAAATCAAAAACTTTCTCAATCGCTTTCAGGATATCTTCTTCCGCGTATTTATTGGTGCCGAAGGTATCAATGTAAATTCCGACCGGTCTGGCGACGCCGATCGCGTAAGCGACCTGGAGTTCGCATTTAGTGGCTAACCCGGCCGCTACGACGTTCTTCGCCGCGTAACGAGCCATATAGGCGCCGCTGCGATCGACTTTGGAGGAATCCTTGCCGGAAAAACAGCCGCCGCCATGGCGCGCCACTCCGCCGTAAGTATCAACGATAATTTTGCGACCGGTCAAACCGGTATCGGCCGCCGGGCCGCCGAAAGTAAAGGCGCCGGTGGAATTAATATAAACTTTTGTTTTTTTATCCAGATATTTTCCTAAAACCGGCTTAATGACTTTCGCTAAGATATCGGCGCGCACTTTCGCGAGCTTGACCTTTTCACTATGGCAAGCCGCGATAACCACGGTCTCAACGCGCTTGGCGATACCGTCGTGATATTCAACCGTAACCTGGCTCTTGCCGTCCGGACGCAGATATGGCAGAACCTTATTCTTGCGCACTTGCGCCAATTTAAAGGTTAATTTATGAGCCAGAGTAATCGGTAAGGGCATCAATTCCTTGGTTTCGTTAGTCGCAAAACCGTACATCAAGCCCTGATCGCCCGCGCCCTGTTCTTTATGCTCGCCCGCCCCTTCGTCAACGCCTTGAGCGATTTCTGCGCTTTGCGAATGTAGAGATGACATGATACCGACGCTATCGCAATCAAAACCGGAGTCGGCGCCATTATAACCGATACTCTTTAAAACCTTACGGACGACATCGTCAACCTGAATATACTCGCTCGTCCGGACTTCCCCGCCGACGACGATCATACCGTTAGTGGCAAACGACTCTACGGCCGCATGGCTGGACGGATCTTTTTTTAACATTTCATCCAGGATGCCGTCGCTGATTTGATCGCAGACTTTATCCGGATGGCCTTCGGTAACCGATTCCGAAGTGATTAATTTTATGTTCATATTTTTTTGATTCCGCTGTGGTGACGGAGTTAAATTAATTATTGCCTATCGCTATTGCCTAGAGCTTTTCCCAATACTTATGTCCCCAGTTCCCAAGAACTCAGATAAGCCGCTTGCTCCTTGGTTAATTTATCAATACCGAGTCCTAAGGACTTTAATTTCATCCGAGCCACTTTCTTTTCAATCGCCTCCGAGACATTATGGACTTTAATCGCCAGCTTGCCGGCGTTTTTAACTACATGTTCGGCCGCGAGCGCCTGCGTGGAAAAACTCATATCCATAACGCTGGACGGATGGCCTTCGGCTGCCGCGAGATTAATCAATCTTCCCTGCCCTAAAACATAAATCCGTTTCTTTCCGATTAAATATTCGTCTACATGCTTATTAACATCATAATTTACCTTAGTGGCTAACTTTTTTAAGGCCGGAATGTTTATTTCCACGTCAAAATGTCCGGAATTGCATAACATAGCGCCATCTTTCATGACTTTGAAATGTTCTTTATTAATAACTTTCAAATCTCCGGTAATCGTACAGAAAACATCGCCGACTTTCGCCGCTTCTTTCATCGGCATCACCGAGAAACCGTCCATAGCCGCTTCCAAAGCTTTAATTTCATCGACTTCAGTGACGATAACTTGCGCGCCCATACCGCGAGCGCGCATCGCAAAGCCACGGCCGCACCAACCGTAACCGGCCACGACAAAAACCTTTCCGGCGATAAGGAGGCCGGTCGCCCGGACAATACCGTCTAAAGTTGACTGTCCGGTGCCATAGCGATTATCAAATAAATTCTTGGTCTTAGCGTCATTAACGGCAATTACCGGCAGCATTAATTTTCCGGCGGCGGCCAAGGAACGGAGACGGATTACGCCGGTCGTAGTTTCTTCCATACTGCCCAGGATATTTTTAGCCTGATTCTTATATTTATTATGGAGTAGCGAAATCAGGTCGGCGCCGTCATCCATAGTAATATGCGGCTTATTCTGCAGAGCCTGATTTAAATGATTATAATAAGTCTTATTATCTTCGCCGCGAATCGCTAAGACTTTTAAACCGTGGTTCTTTACCAGAGCCGCGGCAATATCATCCTGCGTTGATAAAGGATTGGAAGCGACCAGCGTGATGTCGGCGCCGCCGGCCTGAAGCGCCAGCATTAGATTGGCCGTTTCCGCTGTCACATGCATGCAGGCGGAAACCCGCTTGCCTTTGAACGGCTTGGTCTTTTTAAAATCAGCCTTGATAATTTCTAAAACCGGCATATCGCGTCCGGCCCAGGACAGCCGCTTTTCCCCCAGCGCGGCTAACTTCAAATCTTTTACATGGTGAATCATATTTATTTTCTTATTATTAGTATAAATTTTGTGTAAATTCAGACTTTATCTTTTCTTCATCTCCGGTTTGCTATCTATATTGAGGTGACGGAAGGTATCGCGCTACGGCTAGCGCCCCTGATTGATACCCAGGTGATTCCCTTACGGGAATGGGGTTCGACTCCTCTGCCTTCCGCTATTGATTCCAATCTTTAAATCTGTTATTATGAATTTACTGGGTATCAATTAGGGATTCCTGTAAAAGGAATAAAAATGCTTCTCCTCGCGGAGAGGTGTTTTTTATTTATAAAATCAAATAATCAGTTTCTCTTTGTAATTTTGATAATATCTCTTCTTTAACTCCGCCAAAGTGAATTTATGCGTTTGAGTGCCGAATTTTTCCACCGTATAGACAGAGACGACGCTGGCCAGCTGGCCGCAGACTTTTAGATTATACCCCTTTATCAGGCCTTTGATAAGCCCGGCCCGATAAGCGTCACCGGCCCCGGTCGGGTCCGATGTATTCTTCGGCTTAGCCGGCTTAATGATAATTTTTTTGCCGGCACTATATATTTCTGAACCTTTGGCGCCAAGAGTAATCACTAATATTTCTACCATATTTATCAGTTTCGCCTGGGCAATTTTCATCTTATCGGCCATCAATTTTATTTCATAATCATTGCCAATTAGAACTTTAGCGCCTTTAATCGCTTTTTTTAATTCCGTCGCCGAAAAAGCGATTAAAGCCTGGCCCGGGTCAAAGATATAAGGAATATGATTTACTTGATAAGCGGACGCGTAGTCCAGCATCCTTTGCTTATCATCCGCGGAAATAATCGCTAAATCAAGATCTTTAAGCGACCGCGCGCGGCGAGCATAATCCTTGGGCCTCGCTCCCGGATAAAAAGCGGCAATCTGATTATCGGCCTGATCGGTAATAATATAGGCCGTCGCCGTCCGATCTAAGGAAACCATTTTGATATAGCTTAAATCAGCGCCGATTTTTTTCAGCCACGTCTGATAATCGCCAAAATCAAAACCGGCTACCCCCAGGATAATCGGTTTCTCTTCAAGAAGAGTCAAGTTATAAGCGATATTTCCGGCGGTGCCGCCGAAACTGCGACGCAGGCCGCTCAGGAAGAAACTTAAATTCAAATTATGAATCTCGTTAGGCAAAATATGATCGGAGAAACGTCCGGGAAAATCCATAATCTGGTCATAAGCTAACGAACCGGAAACCGCTATTTTTAAGGATTTACTATATTTCATCTTATTTCTGATCTGATTTCTGGGCTCTTTTTAATTCCGCCCTTTTAAGCTGGCTGATTTCCTGAGCTATCGCTTTATGTTCCAGACTGGAAGCGGGATATTGCTTTAAAATCTGCTCGAGTTCAATTAAAGGAGAAGCGTTAGGAGATGACGGGGCGAAAGCGGCTGAGGCAGTCTTCACTGCGGCGGCAGATTGAGCCGATTTCCGGACTGGCTGGTTTTGAGAAATAAAAAGGTCGTCGGTGGGTTTTGTCGACAAGCTGGATTCCTTTTCTGTTCCGTTAATAACGGATACTTTTTTATAAAGCGCTAAAATATTATCATCTATTTTTTCCAGCCGCTCATTTGAGGCGATGGCAATTTGTCCGTCCGGTAAGATAGCTCCGAAGTTTTCTTCGAACATAGGAGATTCCTTTGAAGAAACTTTCAAGTTTTCGAAAAGAATAAATATTTTCTTTAATTTTGTCTTTTCTTCGCCTGATAAAGACCGAATATTTTCATTACTCACTAAATATTCGTTAATCTTTAGGGAATCAGTTCTTTCAATCCCCACTTTGGTATAATAATCTTTTAACCAATTCGCGACAGTCGCCCCCTGTTCTAACCCGTTAACGATTATCTTTCTTTTACCGATAGGGACGCTACATTTTAAAAGAATCTCACGAATTTTATCTTTAAAAATGTCACGTTGCTCTAAATCACTAATATCTCTTATCCTATATCTTAACTTCCTCTCTAAATCGTAATCGGGGTGGCTTAAGACAAAATCAAAATTTTCTTGCAATAGCCGAAAAATATCTTGATCGCTTAAATCAAAAAGCATCACATATTTAGCGGCTATTAAATAGTTATTATAGATAGTAAATAGGGCGGGATTGTTTTCGTTCAATTTAGGATTCTTATTAAAAATTTTTAAGATTGCTATTAAAAATCTTTTTGCTTCACCGACATCGTCGGCGGAAACTATATAATCAAAGACTTGATCGAACATGGCGATGTCTCTTTGATCATTTAATTGTACTAATTGCGATTTATTCATAAATCACCTCAATTTCAATATAATAAAACAATTTAATAATACTCTAAATATTGGCTCTTGTTCTTTAACTTATATCTTCTATCCGTTTATAAGCTTTCACCGCCAAATTACTACCCTCCTTACCGCCCTTTTCGACTAAAAGGTTAATGGTAATTTCGCCTTTTTTCGGATTATCTGCCATCACTCGCCTTAAAATGTCGGGGTTATTGCCGGAAACTAAATTAGCGGCCGTATTGCCTAAAATTCTTCCCGAATTAAGAGTATAGGCATCACTGGATGCCAAGTAGTGAAAAATCATCTTACCTAAGTTGGAAATATGGAATTTCCCGGAACCATCCTCGCCACCCATGGCTAAACGGTTCATGCTATTGACAATTTTCTGAGGATCAAATTTTATAACTTCGGCATAAGCATTCATGGCGTGTTGGCTGTCATCATACCTGGTTCTGCCATTTTTATCTTTCATGATATTACCATTTTCATCTTTCATTTCTTTAATATAACTTTCCATTTCTCCTTTGGGATTTACCCCGCACATTTTAGCCATTTCCCAATGTCCTACTCTTTCTTCAAGTTCGCCAAGATCGTTTTCAATCTGTACCCTGTCTTTTTCACTAAAATTACCCTTCAGCCCTTTGCGTTCGCCAAAATCGTTCTCTAAATTATGAGTGTAAGCGTGAAGACCGATGGCATTAGAGCTATAGCCTTTCGTCCGTAGTTCTTCATTTAAATTAGCGTCACTAGATAATTTTTCTAAAATAGCGGTCTGATCAAACTTATCCCCTCTTTGCTCGGCGTCAGTGTATGCCTTCTGTAATTCATCAGAATTAGTAATGCTTTTATACTTTGATTTGGCTTCTTCCACGGCTTTTCGATAAGACGAACGCGCCTCAAAGGCAACTGGCGCCTGTACTTTGTTCATATTATCTTTCAACTTTCGAAGTTCACCATCATTAACCTTAATTTTAGCTTCAATATCAACAATTTCTTTATCGGATTCAAAAATGTTTTTCTTAATTTTTCTTGTGACAGTCGCCTCCATGTTTTTTGCCGCGGCATTTTTCCCTTCCAACACTTTTAGTATCGTCTTCTCTTCGTCGGATGCATTTTTCCCTTTACCTTTTAAAACTTCTAATTGCTCGGATTCATTATCGCTCAACTTAAACTTCTGATATTCGCTATCCGCGGCTAAAGTGGACTTAACCTGTCCTTCTATTTCAGAATTTTTACTTGCAAGTAATTTCTCTTTTTTATCTTGTAATTGCCCACTAATACTCTGCTTGGCGTCTATATCATCACTAAGTTTTCCTCTCTTAAATTTATTATAAAAAACTTCCTTCCCGGCACGCGCTATTCCCTTGATTGAACCGTAATTATTAAAATAATCTTCACCGGCCCCCATTCCTAAAGCGACTGACCGCAAACCGCCGGCTTCATAATGCCGCCTCGCTTTCTCTTGAGTTCTAACCGCGTCCTTCCTCTTAGCCGTTTCCACGCTCGCCTTCCATGATTCCGCTAATTTTATCGGCCGAAGATCAAGCCCGGTCGCGGCGGAAAACTTTCTGGCCAATAAATTATCTCCGGTCAGAACTCTCTTGCCTCCAGCCATTGCCCAGCCCTGCCCTTTCTGCAATGCACTCATGCCTTTCCCGGCAAAACTTCCGGCCGCGCCGCCGATTTCCTGCGAAATCTTCAGGCCGCCCAGCAACATGCCGATGGCGATAACGAATTGAATTAATGAGGAGGGCGAAGAAGCTTCAGTAGCGGCGATGGATCCATTACTCGTGTTCCCGGTTTGAGCTATTTCTTCGGCAGTCGAGGTATCGGCGGAAGTATCCTGGCTATAGGTTTGAAGCGCCGCGAATGATAACCAGATAAAAAAAGCCAGAACCGGACCGACAATCAAATTCTTGGTGAATTCGCTCCACCACTGAGAAGAATATTTCTGTCCGCCCGGAAAAGCGGATAATAAATAAGCGAGCGGCGACAAGACGACATAAATCCAGATCATTACGAGACGCATGACGAGCATCATCATCATCGTGACAATAACGACTACGGCAATCAGGAGATAAATTATTCCTAAGACATAAGCGCCGACGACCGTCCATAAACTGACATCAGTCCCTTCTTCTTTGGCTAAAGTCACTATTTTGCTTAGTCCCAGGATATCCGTCAGATTCGCGCCGCCAACGTCCTTAAAAGCATTGACAAAAGTCAGCATGACAATCTGGGAAGCGTCAATCATCAGACCGCAGATAGTCTTGGAAAAATTTATCAGTACCGCCATTAAAATCAATTTCGGCAGCCATTTCTTATAGCTATAATCCGGAATATTTAAAATCGTCCCAAAAGCGATAATCAGCAGAAGAATCACGAAAAACATATTGCAGATATCACGCACTATGACCCAGCCGAGTATGACCGCTTGCGAACCGATAAAATCCTGATAAGAAGCGATGAGAATCAACCCCTTAATAACTAAAACCAAGATAACACCGAGTGCCCAGATAAAAACGCTCAAGATGCCGCTGATAACATTAACCGCCCAATCAGCCGCCCAGACGTTATGACCGAACAAAAAAATTCCGATTACGGCGATAAGCGGCCCGGCGATTAATAAAGTTTTTTTATTATTTAATTTCATGTTAATTGCTGGTACCGGCGATTGCCCCCCAAATGGTTCCTAACAGAGCTTTAAGCGCTTCTAGCGGATTAGTGATAGCTCCGACTATCATGGCGATAAGACAGGCAATCGCGATAACGATAAACAAACAGCCTAAATCGCAACCGCCCAATATACAGCACTCGTTTGAAGCCTTAATCGGCGGCTTGTCGCCCGCAACCGCCCCGGCACCTGGTATCATATCCTGCCATTCTTCTCCCAGTTTGCAAAACAATTTTTCTCCAAAGATATAGCTCAGAAAAACATGGATATTTACCCAAATAAGCGTCAGCCCGAAGCTATCAATAATATTAAGCCAGGCCTGCTGTAATAATTTTGAAGTACTTTTTCTTAGCGGCGCGGCCGTGGCCGACGCAATCCGGTCGCCTGCTCCGGCTTTTAAGGATTCTACCTCCTCTTTTCTCTTTTCCGCTATCACGGCTTCGCGCAGGGATTTCGGAGCTTCCAACGAAGAATCGGCGGCGTTCGCTACGCCTCCGGATTGGGAATCGGCTCTCTGCGCTTCTCTTAAACTACCCGCCCGGCCGGCCGGTCCGCCCGCTTCTTGCTTTTGCGCTAATAACTGTTCGTCAAGACTCATAAGATCAAAATACCTTACTTTTATTTTACTATAAAATCGTTATAAAGGCAAAAGAAAAAGGCCTGTCTTAGTGACAAGCCTATAAAAAGTTAGAAGATACTCATGAAAATTAATACTATTGGAAAATCGGGTCGCCCTTAACTTCGTCGAATACGTCAATATAAAAGTTAAATACATTCAAACCGGGTTTGATTGTTTCTTCCATCATTTCTGGCGTTATTTTATACCAATATTCAATGGCTCCGTATTTGTCTTCTGCAAAACTATAACCCCATATTGGCTGACCAATCAGCTTTCGGCCTTCTTTTGCTGAAAACTCTTTCCAAGATCCTGATCCATTAAAAGACATTGATTCAACGATTTTCTGATATCCCGTTCTTGAAGAGGTATAAACACATATGCTTGAGTCTATAAGCAAGACTGTCTTAAGCGATACCGTGCTAATATGATCTTCCCAAAAATCAATAGATTTCTGGGCATAGTCAGATAAGGTAAACTTTACCTTAATAGTGACCTCTGAGTTCTCCGGCGGAGCGAGAGGATCTTCTCCGCAACCGACCATGCTTAGCATAGAAATGGCGGCGATTATTAAAAAATACCAAATTTTTCTCATGATTTCTTTGTTTTTGTTATTTTAAAGGACGTTTATTATTCAAATCTAAGTATCAATACTATACCACATTATTTTGTATTAGTCAATAAAAAGGCCCGTCTTAACCACATTATTTTGTATTAGTCAATAAAAAGGCCCGTCTTAGTGACAGGCCTAGTGTTATAAAGATCCTAATACTCCATACTCTTACCGATATTCAACATCATAAACGACAAAACTGTAATTGTTTTTTTTCTCTACTCTTGCATTATACTGGATTGGATCCAGATAAATCTGTATTCTGGCGGTCGGACAACCCCTTAGCTTGATGTTTAAGCCTGATGCAATTAAAACCTTTCTGCCCAAAAATAATTTAGCGGAGTCTCCGATAAACATACGAGTGCCTCCGGAATTTAGAGTAAAGGAGAATTGCGTTAAACCGCTCATGCCCGTGCTGTCAGCGCAAAAAATATAGACAGAAACAGCGTCTCTTATTAAATCATACTCCGGAGCCAAAGGGGGATTAAAGGCATTGGAAAGGGTAAAACTGACGGTATCTTTATTAGAGTTAATAATTGGATCATCAGGATTTTCCTGATTATTAGGGTCGTCCAAACCGAGAGGATCTTCTCCGCAACCGACCATACTTAGCATAGAAATGGCGGCGATTACTAAAAAATACCATATTTTTGTCATGATTTCTTTGTTTTTGTTATTTTAAAGGACGTTTATTATTCAAATCTAAGTATCAATACTATACCACATTATTTTGTATTAGTCAATAGTTTATCCACAGTTCTGGATATCTTCAATTACTGCCGTAAAATCCCCAATTATCATAAATAGTGATAGTTATGGCCTTATAGCCGGTAAAACTATAATAATGATAGAAAGAGTGGGGGTTGGTCGGATGTTGGTCCTGGCCGGTAATTATCTGCTTATTGCCATCGCCCCAGTCAATCGATATCCGCTTGAGCGGCTGTTGCTCGGCATCAACCTTACTGTTGAATTCCAGGCGATAAACTCCTTTTTGGGGGATATTAAATCTCCAGCCGGTGGTAGAAGCAATCGGACTTTTTGTGTCGCCGAAGTAAAGATTAACGCGGCTGACGACTGGCCAAACAGAGCAGAAAGAGTTTCCTGTCTCTTCTCCCGTTCTAATGCAACTTTCATCTTTTCTGAAGACAGTAGTATCCTCGCTGACTGTAGTATAATCAGGATAACTGACCGAACCGGACACGTAAGAACCGTTAGCGAAAGAATAGCTATTATAAGATTTCAAGAATAGTGTTCTTAAAATGTTTTCATAATTAGGTTTGCCATCCCAATTATCATTATTTGATAAATTCCTGGACCAAAGTTGAACGCAGGTTCCTAGCCCGGAACAAGTCTGATTGGAAATAGGGTCAGTGGAACTCCCGTTATAATTCAAGCAATAGACATTGGGGTCAAGACTGCAAGAACCGATGCTACTACAACCGGAACTGCCTGAAATGTTAGAGGCACAACCATAAGGCCGGCCGGCAAAAACCGTTTCTCCGTTCTTAGCAGATGATTGATTGCGTAAAGGAACCCGGTCACTGCCCAGGAGATTAAAATCTTCCGGCCAGGTCGCCGCGCCAAAAGGAACGCTTTCGTTATTCCGTCCATATCTATCTAGAGCATAAGCTCTGGTCGAACTACTATAGGGTCCATAATATCCATCGATGGTTTCAGTCGGATAAACGAAGAAGCGCGGAGTAGCGGCCGCGTATAGAGTGTTCTGGCTGATTCGGTTTGTCCAGGCTTTATTTTCACCGGAAGCGTCCACGACTTCGGTAAATTTATTGCAAGTCAGGCGGTAAATCTTATCGGGATCATCACCGGAAAGTAATTTTAAATCATCTTCGGACGAGGGGAGCGAGTCGTAATTATAAACACGATAAGGCGGATCCGCAGCATAAAGATCGTCCTGGACTGTCATATGCTTGGCAATACCGGTAATTTTTTCATTATTTCTAAAAGTAGCGCAATCGGGGTTATCGCAGATGCTGTTATCCCGGCCATTATAGACCGCCCAGCCGTCCACATAAGTATCCAAACGATTAGGATGATCATCGGATTTGACGCAATTAATGCCTATATCACCAAAAGCCCTCACAACGGTCGTTCCCCCCAATAATTTATCCTCTCTGGGAAAACAGCCGCCGTAGTTGGAGCCGTCGTACATGCCTAAAACATAATAATCTTTACAACTGCCGCCCGGGCAAAGATTACAGGGATAATCTATATTATTCTCCCCGCCATAAAAGGGCTCGCAGGCAGTGTCCCAGCCGCTCACACCGCCTTCATGGAGCATCGCCCCTGTCCGCTTCTCCACGATATCAAAATTACCGTTCACCTCCGTACAATATTCCAACGGGTAAACACCGTTGTAACCGAGAGCGGACTGGCCGGTTTTCGAGGTTGAAATTTTATCGACCGGATACCATAATAAGCAAACACCGGGATTAAAAGAATCACGCTCCAAACAATACCCTTCCAAACCGTCGCTGATCGTATTATTATTCTTATTCACGCAAGTCAGACTATCATCGGTCGGGTAAAGCCGGCAATCGCGGGCCACATATTGGCCGGGCCCGATTTCCAGAACCGGTTCGATGTTGATATTGTCGAAATAAACAAAGCCGGTTTCGTTGGGGTCGGTCGTATCGGAGGAAAAATAAAGTTTGATCTTATTCCGTTCCGGATTGGCGCCGATATCGAATTTAACGACCTTGGTTTCCCAGCCGCTATTTCCGGTCGCGTAGAATATCAGCGGCCGATTGGTCCGTCCATCGTTCAGAACAGTTCTATTAACATCGGTAATGATAATTTTAGCGCCCAGGCCGGAATTCCTGGTATTAACCAGAAAACTTAAATAATAAGAGGTGGTCGTGCCGACCGCCGCCGGTTCTAAAGTAATATAACCGCCCTCGCTTTGAGGCGAAATCTGAAAAGTGGCCGGAACTTTCAGGTAGGCCTTACCATGTGCCGGATAATCGGTCGGAGCGTTTTCCGGTTCCCGCACCAGGCTGTCTTTAACAATATTCTTATCGAAAACACAGGAAGAACTGGCCGTAAAAGCGACGTCGCGCCGGCAGCTCAGGCTCGGAATAGCGTCTTCAAAGTCATAATGGGCTGAAGAATTAAGTCCGACTTCGCGCATACTGCTAAAGTAATATTTATTTACCAGAGAGTAGCCGGTCGCGTTCTTATCGAATTGCGCATCAAAATTACGCGTGCCCGTGCCGCTGGCGGAAAAATTAGCGCATTCACCCTTATCATCCAGGCGATCGCATTCGCCGACAGCGTAACAGGTGCGCTGTTTTGTAACCGGATCTTGGATATAAGTGACGCAGTCGAGCCATTTAGAACAAACTCTATCCGGACGGACTTTTACCAGTTGATTGGCCGTACATGACCCCGGCGTACCGGGGAGGCATAAAGTCGGGGTCGCGGCGTCAATCGTCTTATAGGCATCCCAGCCTTTTTCCAGGGTAGTCAGACCGGCGACTCCGGCGATACTGCGCTCATTGAATAAAACGCAACCATTATCAAATTTTACCAAACCGTTGCAACTCTTCTTATCAATATTAGATTTTAATTGATAATCAATCGCCAGTTCTTTCACTATAATAGTCTTGGCTATAGTGCCGCCGCTTACCAAAGCCGCTAAGTTATTCAAAGAATTAAAGATTACCGGCTCAATGACATTATTATTTATACTGATACTGGTCGTGGTCGTGGCTAGAGTATTATTGGAAATCAAGGGCTTGATTCCATTGATAAAGGTCAGACTGATGCCGCCACTACTGCCGGTATTATATTTTACCGATAAACTATAAAGCTTATTCGGTTGCAACCTAATTATTTGTTGAGTGGCCGCGGGCGTGGAACCGTTAAAGGTCCCGTTGGCGTTAGTGCCCCAGCCTTCATGCGGCACGCCGCTAATCGTCTGGTAACCGGCATTATAAACAAGATTGGGCGCAAATTGGCTGACCGGATCGATATATTCCGTGCAGCCCGATTCATTGGCGTCACAAAGACCAGCTGACGCGTCCGGCACCCAGACTTGATTCCCCGCTCCGCCCAAACCGATTGTCTTAGAGGAAGAAACTGAGCAAGGATAATCATTATTATCAATCAAGCATTTATGCGTTCCACAATCGATATCATTCGTACAAATAGCACTGCCTATCTCTGCCCCGGAAATATTATTATCATTATTAGCGTCACAGCGTTTAGCCGCAATCTTATACCAAAATTTCCCGGTTGAACTGGCCGGATTAGTGCCTTCCCGATAAGAACAGGTGTTGGAGCCCGGATTCTTAAAGTAGCTTAGACTGCTGTCGGCGCTGTTCTGCCATTCTTCACAGCCGACATTAGCTTTTTGGCATAAAGTCTGAGCGTAGGTATCCGGATTATTCTGTTTATAGGTATCGACCCAGGAAGTGATTATCGTTCCGCCCTGTCCCTGCCCGAAACGGCTGCAACCCTTACCGGCGGCCGTGCATAATTTAGTCGAATCATAGACCGCGTAAAGAGCGCTATCTCCGGCCGTTCGGACACAATCGACTTCGGCCGCGTCGCAAACGTCGTTATTATTAGCGTCATTCCAGATGCCGGGGCCGTAAGGCGAATAATTCTTAGTGTCTATCATCTGTTCGCAACCGACAGCCGATGTCGAACAAAGTTTGGAGAACTGGCGCAGATTATGTTTCAGATTGCCGCGATCAACGTATTGTGCACAGCCGAGATTATAATCGGCACCTTGATAATCGTCAAAAATATCATAATAACAAACATCTGGAATAACGCTGGAATCTTTAATGAGATAATAACGGTCAGTAATTTCCGACAATACAAAATTATCAAATAAAAAGTTAGTATTGGCGCTGATGATTAAACGTTCGTTCGGACCGACAGAATGATTAAGATTATCCAGATTAATCTGATATAAATTCCATTCATTGCCGCCTTTAACCAATAAAGTGCTGGAAGCATTAAAATATGAACGCGCTCCCGTATCCCGATTTAAGAAATATATTCTTAGATTGGCGTCGCTGGCGGCGCGGGCTAAGAACTTGACGGTATAGGCGCTGCCTTCACTCACGGAATGACCGACCGCCAATTGAGCGGCCACATTATCGCTAGCCAAGAGCCTGTCGATCAGACGAGTCTTAGCTATGGGTGCGCCGGCATCAGAACCGACCGATTGGCAATTGCTGGCGGCATCTAAATATTGCAAAGAATGTCCATTTTTACTATTGGCGATAGTCGAGACGCTTAAACCGTTAGCGCAATTTGAAGTCCAAAAGGCGGCCGCGCCGCTTTCAAAGTCATAAGACGTTATTAAGCGGACGTTATTGCCGTTATTGCCATTATATTCGCGACAGCCGTTTTCGCTGGCGGAGCAGATTTGTCCCTCCCCCGGAATCGCTTGATAAACGCAGGCATTATTATTAAGATCCCAGATGCCGCCGCCCGGGCAGACATTGCAAGTATTATTGCCGGCGTTCCAATGCTTGTCAACGCCGGTACATTGCGCTACCGTCAAATTTCTAACGACATTCTTGTCGCTTAAACGATAAGCATGACAATTTTCCGAGCAGGTTATAGTCCGAGAGGCCAGGTGATAGAAAACAGCTCCGGCAGCATTATAAAACTCGCGGCAATCGGCATTATAAGCCGCATCGCTGATTGGCAGATTATAAATGGCGGCATTGCATAAAGTACTGTCATTGGCCGTTACTTCCGGCGCGCCGCCGGCGCTCTTCAGGGAAGCGGCTTTAAGCTGATAACCGCTATCAGTTCCCTCCCAAGAATAAAAAGTTGTGCAAGTTGCGGCCGAAGGCTTAACGCATTGTTTCAGAGAAGTATAATATTCCTTTTGCTCTCCGCCGGTCGCCAGCGTATCTAAATTAGTGAATTCATTGCATCCTGATGATACCGCGCTACAAACGCTGGATTTCTTCGGAATCAAATTCTCCGCGGCCGCGGGGTTAAAGAGACTGGCTTTAGCGATATAGACGTCATAACCAAGACACTCGCCGGAACAATAATCACTGCTGACGACTTTAGCCGGCACCGCGAAATTATCGGTCACCGAAGAATATAGTTCACAGCCGGCTTCGTCTTTATTACATTTGCGGGCAAAGCTGGAACACGTAGCCGGCGCATCGCTCCTTAAATTATAATCTTTAGTGGCGCTGACAGCGTCGACATAACAGGATTTTTCCAAATAAGCCGGCAATAATTTTTCATAGACCTTAAATTGACCGTAAGCGTTATAACCGGTATCCCAACTGCTGATTTCAAATTTCAAATTTTTAACATAAAAAGTCGCCTGACCGCCCGAGCTATTGCCGCTGACGAAGAAAGTCGCGTCATTATAAGCGCTGTCGGCGACCCGCGTCACGCTGACGTGTTGCCAGGCGTTACTGACGGTTACGGACTTAACAAAGCCATCGGCGGGCGCTCCTAAACTTAAGCTGGCATTATCACCCGAACTTAAATAAATATCCGCGCTTAAAGTATAAGATTGTCCGGAAATAGTCTGGAAATTCGCCGGTATTAGCGGGGCGGTCGGATTTGAATAAATGCCGCCGCCGGTCGCAGTCGTGTTAATACGCAAAGCTTTGCCGCTGGATTCGCCCGGCTCGGAGGCCGAATTGACTATAGTCGCCTGCGCGTTACTAAGAGGCCAATCGTTAAGAGCCGCCGGCGCCTGAGCCGTGTCGCCGATAACATCATTGCCAAAATCGGCGTTCATGACCAGATTACCGCCCCAGGTCGGTTTCAAACGCATTAATTCCGTACAACCGTTGTCCGTATTATCACAAACCTTAACATTTTTATTTAAATAAATGCTCTTGCCGGCATCCCAGGCGACTGTGTCGGTAGAACTGGCATAAACGCCATTCCAGGAATATTGCCGGCAACCGGAACTTTCCGAAGTACAACTGTCATAATCCAAAGTATTCTCCAGATAAGCGACCGAAGTGCCGCTGTCCGTATTCGTAAACGCACTGCAAGTATTATTTATCGCCCGGCAGGAATCGGAGCCAAAAGCCCAGGTTCGCCTTTCTTCATTGCAATAACCGTAAGCTTCGCAGCTGCCGTCGCTTTTTTCTTTTATGCAGGTCTGGTTATCGGCGCAATAAGAATCGGCGCGGGAAATAGATAATTCGCTTAAGGTATCAGCCGCGCCGCCGGTTCCTTTTGTCCCGGGCGTAACCTGTTTGCTGAGAATTTGGCCGCCGACGCCTTCTTTCTTGCAGTAATTTAAAGGCGCTTTCAAGACCCAATTCGGATCGATCAGGCCCTGGCACCAGCCCTGGTCGCTGGTATTAAAAGTATTGCTGAACTCATTATACTGGTCGTTCGGGTCGAAACAAGAAATATAATCTTTGAGAGTAGCCGTCTTTCTAGTCGGGTAATTGACAGTATCGGCATAAGCTTTAATCACCGCTTCTTCCCAGCCGACCGGCAAAATCCGGTAACTGCGGAGTATGGAAATATTGCGCAAGCTATAAGCGCCCTCGCGATTATCGGTCGTCAGCTGCCAGTCGCTGTGTAAATATCCTTCCCCAATCGCCTCGGCCACCGTCCTTTTCTCCGCTATGCCCTGCATGAATTGATTATCAATAACGCAATTAGTCGGACCGGGATTATTGGCATCCAGACAGATAGCCAATTCCGATAAGATATCATAATCGGCGCGGACGCCGAATTTCGGCTGTAATAGAGTATTGGTAATTTCCTTCAGAGCCGTCACCCCGCCGCCGGAATTAGGATCGCTTTCCGAACCGCCGGAAGCGATACTGGCTTTGTTGGCGCCGGTAGTCTTGGTTCCGAGGCTCTGGAGAAGATTATTAAAAGCGGAAATATATAATTGATTCAAGAAAACGTTAGCGGCGTCAACCAGGATATCGCCGGTAGTTTTCCCCAAAGCCTGCTGGCGCGCGGCGCTGGCTTCGTTGGCCGCGGTCTGAGCGGATCCGGGAACGCCTTTGAGCGCGCCGGAAATATCGCGGACGTCCTGCCAGCCCTTATTGGTTATAAAATCGCTCTTTGTGATTTCTTTCTTAATGCTCACCTGGCTGGACAAATCGGCCTGCGCCGTCACAAAAATCCCCACGTCGTTGGAACGCGGATCAAAAATATTCACGAATTCATCAAGATAGTTCGGATCCTGAAGCGAAGCGATCTTCTTATTGATACTGTCGCCCCAATCCTTGATCATTTGCGAAGCCGTGCAATTCGGCGCTTGCGGACGGCTCTGATCGACCAGACCGAGGCCGATTTTTATCTTGGCTTCCACCGACGATGGACTGCAGACATTGAACGACGGCGTCACCTGATCGGCGGTCGTTCCGGTCTGAGCGGCGCAAGCGGTCGCGCTCTTGTCGCAGGCCGTATTGCAAGTCGCGCTAAAGCTCGCTTTATCGGCTTTGGCCCCTTCAAAACTCATATCAATACGATCGCCGCTTGTTAAACAATCCTCGCGGCACTTCTTTAATTGAGTGGAGCACTTCTCGTCGACCGGCGTATTCAGATTATTAACAAAACTTTCAATAAATTGTCCGGCCGCTTCGTCTCCGATTTGCGCGAGGTAAGCGCCGAGACTTTTTGTGATAAATAACGGCTTCTGGCCTTTGCCGCCGGAACCGATATAATTAGCGGCATCGTAAGCGATCTTATTCAGCGCCGAACTTAAAACTCTTTGGAAGGCGAGAGAGCCGGCCTTTTGTAATAGTTTGGATGACGCCTGCCAGAGTTTATCCAAAACCATTTTAATCGTCTGCGGGACAGAAGCCGCCTCCATGGTGGATATCTGCGCGGAGACATTTTTTAAAGGTATGCCCGCCAGGACGAGAAAAATCAACAAGGAAACAGCCAATTTTTTAACAGTCGAGAATTTGACTTCCTTTTTAAAATTTAGGAAAGACTTCATTTTATTAAAATAAATTATTTATTTTTAGGCTTTATCTCAGGCTTTACGATTACTGCCCCTGGTTCTGACTCCGTAAAAGCTCCTGATAGTTTTTCATCAGGTCGGTATCGCTTATCTGGTTAAGCTCCTCGGCCGAGGCGCCGCCGGAAATCAAAAGCTGGCGCAAAGTCGCGGCGTCGCTGGTCCCGTTCAAGACGTTCTGCAAGGCGGTTTCATCTGCGCCGGTTGAGTCAAGATTAGTCAAGGAGTCGACGCTGACCGAAGCGCCGGAGGCGGTAATCGTCATCGCCGCAGTCGTATCTATAACCGCGCTGCAATCTTTCCCCTGCGGACAGTTCGGATTAGTCCCATTATCTGTTTCTTTCTTGTCAGACAAACTGTCGCTATCAGTATCATCCAAATAAGGGGAGGTTTTATAAGTATAAATCTCATCATAATCCGACAAGCCGTCATGATCGGTATCGGTATTTTTTAATAATTTATTATAATCTTCCTGAGAGGTATCCGCGCCCGAAGAAGCCAGTTTATAATTGAACGGCCGATTGATATGCGCGCTCATCTGCCAAGCCCAAAAAACCACAATAAAAACCGCGATAGCGGCCAGAATAATAACCGCATTTTTTTGCGGCCGGGGCAATCCCTTTGAATTTAGATCAGTCTTGTTCCCTCTCCAATTTTTTAGCATCGGCATAATAATCAAACTAAACCGAAAAACGGTTTTTGATTATTTTTATTATACCATAAACGGCGCTAAGGCCGCAAATAATTTTTGCCAATCTTCAAGGAATAAATCTTCGGCGCGCGCGGACGCTTTTATTCCTGTTTTAGAGAGTATCTCGTTAACCTCTTTAGGTTCGATTCTGAGACCGGCCGCCAGATTATTTTTTAACATTTTCCGCTTAGAACTGAACCCGATCTTTACCATTCTAAAGAAGTCTTTCTCAATTTTGGCGTTAGTAACCCCGGTCTTAAGCTCAATCCGGATGATAGCGCTGTCCACTTTCGGTTCCGGCCAAAAATTTCCCGCTTTGACCGTCCGGATTATTTTCGCGGCCGCATAATACTGGACGGAAACGGCCAGAACGCTCATGGCCGGCGGCACCGCCACAATACGCTCCGCCACTTCTTTCTGAAGCATTAAAATAAGCGCTTCGGGCTTATGCTCCGCCGTCAAAAAACGGCGTAAAAATATGGAAGAGATATTGTAAGGCAAATTAGCGACAATCTTATACCTCCCGGGCAAGCCCTGGGCTTTAAAATAAGCGTCAAGATTAAAATCCAAAATATTTTCATTGATGATATCAACATTTTCTATCCCCTGAGAATCAATTCCGACTTGCAAATAGCCGGCTAATTTTTCGTCCAATTCCACCGCGATTACCCGCTTAACCCTAGAGGCGAGCTTGGCGGTTAAAAACCCCAGGCCGGGACCGATTTCTAAAACAATATCATCGGCGCTTAATTCGGCCACTTTGATAATATCATCATAAATATTTTCATTGATTAAAAAATTCTGACCCTTGGAGTGAGCCGGCTTGATTTCAAAAATTTGGCAAATTTCTCTGGTTCTCGCCAGTAAATCGGGCATAATTGCAATTTAATGTTTATAAAATAAAAATAAGATTTATTTTTCTTTTAAATTTTCTTAATCTTCGCTTTGTTATATTAATCATTGGTGGGTCCGGTGCCGGTTGCCAAGACAGGCTTTGACATCTTGTCTTCGGGGTTCAACTCCCCGCGGATCCACAGGGGCTTGATTAATGTTTATCGTTTCTGCTATAATATTATTGTCAAAGCCTGTCATACAACCGGTATAAGACAATGGGAAAACTATCCGCCTCTGGCGGATTGTTTTTTTATTTAACGACAATATTTAATAATTTTCCGGGGACGAAAATATTTTTTACAATTTTTTTCCCTTCCAGCCATTTTTTTATATTATCATTCCTCCGCGCCAAAGCGAGCGCTTCGGTCTCGCTGATATCGGCCGCGACCGGCAAGGTCGCGCGTACCTTACCGTTAATGGACAAAACTAAATTAATCATTCTATCCTTGATTAACTCCGGATCATATTCCGGCCAGGACGATTTGAAAATACTGGTCTGATGGCCTAATTTCTCCCAGAGTTCTTCGGCCAGATGCGGAGCGAAGGGAGATAAAATTTTGAGCAAAGCATAAAAATTTTCTTGGCCGAGCGCGGAGCGGTTATTTTTATTATTATAATCAATCAACTTATTCGCCAAAATCATTAAAGCGGAAACGGCAGTGTTAAAATTAAATTTTTCAATATCGTCTCCGACTTTTTTAATGGTCTTATGAAGAAGCGCCAGAGATTCTTCATCTTCTTTTTCCGGATTATTTTTCTGATTGGCTTCGGGCGGCGCGATAAAAATATCCGTCAATTTATCGATTTTTTCTAAAAATTTCCGCGCCCCGGTCAGCCCGTTGGTATTCCAATTAACCGCTTGCTCAAACGGCCCCATAAACATTTCATAGACCCGGAGCGCATCGGCGCCATATTCGGCGGCGATATCGTCGGGGTTAATGACATTGCCCCAGCGCTTGGACATTTTCCGTCCGTCTTCTCCCATGATCAGGCCGACATGCCGAAGCTTCGTAAAAGGCTCATCATAACTGACAGCGCCGATATCAAACAAGAATTTATGCCAGAAACGGGCGTAGATAAGATGGCGCGTCGCGTGTTCGGCGCCGCCGACATAAAAATCCACCGGCGACCAGTATTTTTCCAGTTTTTTATCAACCAAAGCCCGGTCATTCTTTGGATCAATATAGCGCAGATAATACCAGCAGGAACCGCCCCATTGCGGCATAGTATTGGTTTCGCGCTTGCCCGGGCCGCCGCATTTCGGGCATTTGACATTAACCCAGCTGCTTATTGCGGCTAAAGGCGATTCTCCGGTTCCTGTCGGCTCATAACTTTTTACTTCCGGCAATAAGACCGGCAATTCGCTTTCCGGCACCGGCACGGCGCCGCATTTCTCGCAATGAATAATCGGAATCGGCTCGCCCCAATAACGCTGGCGGGAAAAAACCCAGTCCTTAATCTTATAATTTACTTTTCTGGCACCCTGATTATTCTTTTCCAGCCAAACCGTCATTTCTTCGCGCGCGGCGGCCGAATCCAAACCGGTGAATTCTCCGGAAGAAGCCAGCTGGCCGTCAGCCGTATAAGCTTCGTCTTTTTCCGCTCCGCCGGTTACCGGCAGAACGACTGTTTTTATCTTTAAACGATATTTTTTCGCGAACTCAAAATCTCTCTCGTCATGCGCCGGAACGGCCATGACCGCTCCGGTCCCGTATGAATTCAAAACATAATCGGCGATAAAGACGGGGACGGTTTCATTATTAAAAGGATTAATAGCCGCGATTCCTTCCAAGGCGACTCCGGTCTTGGTTTTATTTAAATCGGTCCGTTGTAAATCCGTTTTATTCTTCGTAGCCTCAAGATATCTTTCGACTGCCGGCCAGTTCTTTATTTTTTCTTTAAGAGCCGCGACTAATTTATTTTCCGGCGCCAAAACAACATACGTGCATCCGAAAATAGTATCCACGCGCGTCGTAAATACTTTGATCGTCTTATCGGTATCCGTAATCGCAAAATTAATTTCCGCACCGGCGCTCCGGCCGATCCAATTTCTCTGCATCTCCTTAATTGTCTCTTCCCAGCCGGACAACTTTTCCAGGTCATCCAAGAGACGCTGAGCGTAATCAGTAATACGCAAAACCCATTGGCGCATCGGTTTCTGCTCGACGACGCTGCCGCAGCGTTCGCAACGTCCGTCTTCCAAATCCTCATTGGCCAGACCGGTCTGGCACGACGGGCACCAATTAATCGGCTCATAAGATTCATAAGCCAGAGCCTTCTTCCACATCTGGACAAATGTCCACTGCGTCCATTTATAATACTTTGGATCAATCGTGCTGATTTCTCTGTCCCAATCATAGGACAGCCCGAGTAGATTAATCTGTTTCTTAAAAGTTATTATATTATCTTCCGTTGCTTGCCGCGGATGAAGTTTATTCTTGATGGCATAATTTTCCGCCGGCAGTCCGAAAGCGTCCCAACCCATAGGATGTAAGACATTATATCCTTGCATCCGCTTGAGCCTGGCGAAAATATCGGTCGCGATATAACCTTTCGGATGCCCGACATGAAGTCCGGCTCCGGACGGATAAGGAAACATATCTAAAACATAATATTTCGGCTTCCCTTTAGCATCACCGGTTTTATGCGCGCCGGTTTTCGCCCAGATTTCCTGCCATTTTTTTTCTGTTGTCTGATGATTATACATATATTTATAATTTCTCCTTTTACCTCGGTTAAAATATCTATAATTCCAGCCCGATTGGAGCATGGTCGGAACCGCTTATTTTATCTAAAATATAAGCTTTTTTTACCGTTCTTACCAGTTTAGCGGACACGCAGAAATAGTCAATCCGCCAGCCGATATTCCTCGCCCTGGCGTTCATCCGAAAACTCCACCAGGAATATTGGATTTTTCGGCCATTTTTCTCCCGATAGGTATCAATAAAACCAGCCTTTAAAAATTTCATCATCCAGGCGCGCTCTTCCGGAGTAAAGCCGGGATTGCCGATATTTTCTTTCGGTCGCGCCAAATCTATCTCTTCATGAGCGACATTGAAATCTCCGGTAACTATTACCGGCTTTAAACGCTCTAATTTCTTGACATATTTTAATAAAGTTTCGTTAAATTCTAATTTATAATCAAGGCGCGACAATTCAGGATTAGAATTAGGAAAATAAACATTCACTAAGAAAAATTTCTCATTCTCCAGGGTCTGGACACGTCCTTCCTTATCAAATTTTTCCAGGCCAAGCCCGGATTTGACGCCCTTGATTCCTGGCAGGCCTTCCCGCACCAGAATCGCCGTACCGCTATAGCCGGGCCGCTGGGCGCTATGCCAGTACTCCGTATAACCGGCGAAATCAAATTCCGTTAAAAGACGCGTCGCGTCGGATATTTTTACTTCCTGCAGGCATAAGATATCCGGCTTTTGCGACCGCAAAAAATAAGCCAGACCTTTTTTAGCTACGGCCCTGATTCCGTTAACATTCCAAGAGATTATTTTCATAAATTATGATATACTGTAATTATACTGGAAACAGCGCTTGGTTTCAATTTTTATCATAATTTTATGAGCTTAGAAGAAAGGGTAAAATACGCGGCTATGAAGGCTCGCCATCAAAAAAAATTACTCCCTTGGTATAAAAAATGGTGGGGAGTGATTCTTTTAATCTTAGCCGGCCTCATTTTGATCGCCCTGACCGTTTCCAGCCTCTATGTCGTGAGTCGGGTAAGAGCGCTAATCACCGAACAGAACCAGGGTGTGACCGAGCAGGATTATAAAGACTATGCGCAATTTATCAAGGGCGACGGCACTAATTTTTACATGGGCACAAGCACGCCGCAGGCGACTATCATAGAATTCGGAGATTTCGCCTGCCCTTACTCAAAAGAATCTTATACGGCGATTAACCAATTAATCGCGCAATATCCGGATAAAATCAGAGTGGTTTGGCGCGATTATCTGCGCAACGAAGCTTCTATAGATTTAGCGGTCGCGGCTCGCTGTGCCGGCGCTCAGGGAAAATTCTGGCAGATGCATGACCGGTTATTCCAGGATCAAGATAATCTGACGACCGAGGACGAAGCGCGCCTTAACCGCTTAGTGGCGATTGCCGTCAGTCTGGGCTTAAACGATACGGAATTCGCGACCTGCCTGTCTAATCGCGAGGATTTGGATAAAATCAAACAAGATTATGGAGACGGTAATAGTTTGGCGATTCTGGGCACGCCGACTTGGTTCGTCAATAATTATCCGATTTCCGGTGCCCTGACTCTTGATAAGTTCAAAGAACTCTTAAGCGGAATCTTAAAATAATCCGGCGCAGCCATTAAATAATATGGAACAAATTCGCATTCACGGACGCGGCGGACAGGGCGTAGTCACCGCCGCCGAACTTATCGCTATCGCCGCTTTTTATGAAGGAAAAGAAGCCCAAGCGTTTCCGAATTTCGGTGTGGAAAGAACCGGAGCGCCGATTCAATCATACGCCCGCATTGCCGACGAACGCTTGGTGACTCGGGAGCAGATTTACGAACCGACGGTCCTGATTATCCAGGACGCGACTCTCATCGGCACGGTTGATGTTTTTTCTGGCAGCACCCCGGAAACCGTCGTTATTATAAACGCCCCGGAAAATAAATGGCCGGAACTGAACAAAAAATTCAAACGTTTATATTTTACGCCGGCCACGGAAATCGCTTTGAGAATCTTCGGAAAAAATATCGTCAATACTGTTATTCTCGGTGCCTTTGCCAAATACACTAAATTAGTCAGCCTGGAATCTTTAAAAAAGGCGGCCGCGGAAAAATTCGCGGATAAAGGCGAGATGATAATCAATAAAAATATTCAGGCGATCACTGAGGATTATGAAAACGCTAAATAATCTATGACCCTAGCGATATGAAAAATAAGAAAATAAGCTTGATAACCAAACCAAATACCACTTTAAGCAATAAAACCGGCCCTTGGCGCACAGCCAAGCCGGTGACTGATTTGAATATCTGCATCGGCTGCTCTTTATGCGCAAAAATCTGTCCGGAAGGCTGTATCGCTATGAATAATAACGCCAGTTTCGGAGAAAAACTCAAACCAGAAACCGATTATGATTATTGCAAAGGCTGCGCCCTCTGCTCTCACGAATGTCCGGTCAAGGCGATTAAAATGATTAAAGATTATTAAGGGAAAATCCGATATCAATATTTAAGATAAAACGAAAAAAAGGCGAAAGTAAAAATTATGAATAAAATAAGCCACCAACAAATTCTAGAAGGTTCGCGGGCGATTGCCCTGACAATAAAGAATATTGCGCCGGCGGTCGTTTCCGCTTATCCGATTACCCCGCAGACTCATATAGTAGAAGATCTGGCGAAAATGAAAGCTGACGGCCAGGCCGGTTTTGAATATGTCCGGGCGGAAAGCGAGTTCGCGGCCGCGTCCATTGTTCTCGGCGCCAGTGCCACCGGTGTTCGCGTTTATAGCGCGACCAGTTCTCAGGGTCTATTACTCATGGCGGAAGTCGTTTATAATATTTCCGGAATGCGTTTGCCGGTCGTGATGACAGACGCTAATCGCACGATTTCCAGCCCGATAAATATTTGGAATGACCATAGCGATGTGATGAGCATCCGCGACGCCGGCTGGATCCAACTATTTACGGCCAATCATCAGGAAGCGGTCAACGCCCATATTCTCGCCTATAAGCTGGCGGAAAAATTACAGCTTCCGGTCATGGTCAATGTTGACGGCTTTATTCTGACTCATTCTTACGAGCCCGTGATAATTCCCGAAGTGGGAAAAATAAAAGAGTTCTTACCAGCCTATCAGCCGGAAGACGGAACCTATTTAAATCCTAATAATCCGGTAACTCTCGGCGCCTTCTTTACGCCGGCGCATTATATGGAAACGCGCGCCGCCCTGCATGAAGATCTTATTTCCGCTCTGGAAACTATAAAAAAAGAATACCGCCTATTTAAAAAAATATTTAAAGACGAAACCGATTTGGCGGCCATGCCGTTTGCGGGGGATGTTTTCAGTGATGGTTTAATCGTCTATTACGGACCGAAGCGGCCGGAAACGATTCTGGTAGCGCTCGGATCGTTAAACGGGACAATTTTAGAAACGATTAAGGGCTTAAAAAATATCGGACTTTTAAAAATAAAAGTTTATCGTCCCTTCCCCGCCGCTTCAGTCAATAATATCCTCAGGCGCGCTAAGAATATCGCCGTTATAGAAAAAGCGATTAACTTCGGACAAGCCGGACCGCTGTATTCCGATATCAAAGCCGGACTTAATGCCGATGAAGCAAAAAATCTTAATATCAGAAATTATATCGTCGGCCTGGGCGGACGCGACGTCACTAAAAAAATGATTCTAAAAATAATTAAAGATTCCGGCCGCCGCGAGAGCGCGGTTAAATTCGTCGGTAGCGATGAAAATTAGAATTATAATTACACAGAAACAATTATGATAAAGAATTATTATACCAATAAATTTCTGGCTCCAGGGCATAACGCCTGCGCCGGCTGCGGCCAATTATCCGCGGCGCAAGCGGTGATGCGGGGATTGAATAAAGACGTGATTATCGCCAATGCCACCGGCTGTCTGGAAGTGACGACAACCGCTTATCCGCAAAGCGCCTGGGGTCTGCCGTGGATTCATTCTCTTTTTGAAAACGCGGCTTCAGTCGCGTCCGGAATCTTGGCGGCTTTAAAACAAAAGGGCGACACTAAGACTAAGGTTGTGGTTCAGGCCGGCGACGGCGGAACTTTTGACATCGGCTTAGGACTCATCAGCGGCCTGTGGGAACGCGGCGAAAATATCTTATATATCTGCTACGATACCGAAGCCTATTCCAACACTGGCATCCAAGCTTCCGGCAGTACGCCCTACGGCGCCAGTACGACGACGACGCCTGAAGGCGCCGCCTCTATCGGTTCCACCCAGAGAAAAAAAGACATGCTCGCTATTGCCTTAGCACACGGTCTGAAATATGTCGCGCAAACAACGGCCGGTTTCCCTGATGATATTACAAGTAAAGTAAAAAAAGCCTTGGGCGTTTCCGGACCAAGCTATATTCAAATTCTCTGCCCCTGCATGCCGGGCTGGAAAATAAATAACGATCAGGCGGTCGCGATGGGAAAGTTGGCGGTTCAAACCGCTCTTTATCCGCTTTTAGAATATATTGACGGCTGGCTGGCCGCTTCCAGCGTTAAAGAAGGCTTTCAAGCTCATCCGGCCGGAGAATATCTGAAGAGCCAGGGGCGCTTCAAACATCTTAAAGACAGTGATATCGCCGACATAGACGGATTGGCGCAAGAAAATATCAAAAAATATAAAATATGAAGAAATGGTCTCTTATAATCGGATTACTGGGAATAATATTTTCCTCCGCTCTGCCTTTAATGGCTAGCGCGGCCAGAGGAAACTGTACTTGGCGGATGGGAGATGAAACTTATAGCACTTCTCTTAATCCTGCTGGCAGTTATACCAGCGGATGCGCCTGGGGAGAAATCGGAAGCCAAAACGCTACTGATTGCGACGCTAATACTAAACCAGCTTCTAATAATTATTTGGGCGGCAGAAAAGTCGCAGAATGCTGTTGTAAAGAACAAACAGCCATAGTTAGAGAAGCTCCGAAATATAAAACTCCGAAATTACAGATAAATATCCCGACGCTTAAACTAAGCGATGCGGCCTGTTCGGTTAATCCGGACGAGTCGTACCAGTGTGAAATTCCCTGGCTTAGCCAGTATATCGTCGCGATTTATAATTACGGCTTAAGCATTGCCGGCATTCTGGCGGCGATAGTCCTGATGGCCGGCGGGGTGTTATGGCTAG
>Ga0172381_10000827_pt1 | contig 38523 bp, 35 predicted proteins | sample Leawel6488metaG_FD_119754 | JGI IMG/M metagenome (GOLD analysis project Ga0172381, IMG submission 119754) | Leachate microbial communities from a municipal landfill in Southern Ontario, Canada - Leachate well 64-88 metaG | ecosystem: Engineered > Solid waste > Landfill > Unclassified | place... | reverse complement strand
CCCTCTTCAAAAACATCAAGCGAAAACATTGCCAAAAACAACAGAAAAAGTATTGATAATATCCGCGGCAACCAATAAATAAACTTATCGATTTTGTTTTGCATATTTTTTTAATTAAGCTATCCATACCGCCTCGGCCTTTAAGAGTGGCCTCCACCCATATGTATAAGCAAACAACTCCCTTCTCATCCCCTCCATATGATATGGTTCTTTTGGCGTTAACACTTTGGCAATAATTCCCACCTTATTCTCTTCTTGGCCGATTATTTCTTCCAACGTCCCGTGATTATTATAATTTCCGTCTTCTTCCGTCCAATGATAAAACCACAAATCACAGCAGGCATAAATCAAATAGTCTTGTTGTATACCAATTTTTTTAGCAACATCCAAAAACATCAAACCTTCAATAATTATTGGTTGAGATTTCTCAAGCAAATTCAATAAATCATTCCTCAATGCTTCGTATTTAAGATATTCGACATATCCGCCCTTATTTTTAACCAAATAATTATCAAGACTAATTATTGCCCCACCCAATTGCTCTGAAAGAAATGGGGCGATTTTTGTGCTTTTTCCTACACCATCCTCCCCGTCTATTCCTATAATACTTGGACGCAATTCTTTTAATTTCGATAATAATTGATTTTTTATTGTCAAATCTTCGTTTCTAACGATAATTTGCTCTCGCATATAAAAAGAAAAAAGCTTTTTGGCTTACCATTTAATTTTGTTCAATCTTATGAATACAATAACTTTTAACTGGGCACTCCCCGCATAATGGCTTTTTCTTGGAACATATCGCCTTTTTTACGTGGTTATCGCCGCTTCCACCATACATCCAGAAAATCGCGTCAACAACATTTAATTTTTCGCCAATCACGCCCGCCATTTCCTTCGCCACCGCGATAACTTTATTGATGTTTTCCAAAGATTCATCCTCCGAATCAATCAACCCCAGCCTATACATCACTCGAACCACGTGCACATCCGGCTTGATTGCGTCTATCCCAATCTCTTTCAAATAATTCAAAACCAAAACTTTGCCCAAAAAATGAAATTTGCTTGTTAAAATTCCCGCTAAATCATCAGGATTATTCCTGTATTTATCCAAATAATTCCCAAAAGAACCGTTTTCTCGAGAAATTTGCTCCATAATCCTTGCGTTTTCAACGCAGGCGCGTAATTTCCTTTGATTCCTTATTATCCTTGGATTTTCCATCATCTTTCCTAAATCACTATCCGTAAACCTGCCAACCGCGCCAACATCGTAATTCAAAAATGCCTTTTTTATATCATCCCAACGACCCCTTAGCGTAGAAACCCTCATTCCTCCTACTTGTATGGTTGCCACAAGTTTCTCATAAAAAAACGAATCCGGCTTATTTTTATCAAATTCCGTTACTCTTCGTGTGTTTATTTCCTTAATGAAATTATCGCCTATCGAAATAGACTTTAATTCCCCAAACATCAATTCGTAAATTTTTTTTAGTTTTTCCTGATTTCCCATATTTTAGAACATTATATCTCTTTGCTATTATTAAAACAAAAGAAAAATCTATACCTTGCGATTAATTTATAAAAACATTGCGAAAAGTTTAAGAAAAAATAAGGAAAACCTTAACTTTTCCTAAATCTTTCCTCTTCCCTTAAAAGGTATAAAATAGAGTAAACTAACGGGACAAAACGAACAAATGACCAATTTGAAGAAATTATTTGCGATTGTTGCGGTTTCGTTAATTTTTGTAATCGGCGTTATCGGCTGTGCCAAGAAGGAAATGCAATGTTCGGCGATTATCTCCCAAGCACAAAGATAAACAAAAAAATCCAACTTCTTGGACTTTGCTTTAATACATTAGTAGATACTTAAAATGTTAAATATTATCCGGGACTTATCTGGCTTGAATGGCAGCTTTCCGGTATTCCAAAGAATATCGGTAATAAATATCATTCGTAAAATCAGTATTGCCTAAAATTTTCTATCCGGCGAATATCGTTAAATGCTACCCAAACGAGAATCTCAAAATCGTTAAACTCTCTTTTAGGTTACTCGGTTAGGAATACTTCATCGGAACAGGACGTTGATTTGACCGATGGCAAGTCCGTTTTAGGATGGACTTATTTCTTCCCGCTTTCCGCTCCTTGCGGAGAACGTCTCCCTTAATTCATCTGGACCCATTATTCTATGTCGCCGGTTTCCCGACTGCGCTTGTTTCGCCAAGCTATGGACACCAGTAAGCGATTATCAATCAACCCTTGTGCCACACAACCGCGTCCGCTTCCGAGCGATAAATTAAGTTTTAGAGGGGAGTCTGCTGCCAAAACCCACCCCTCCTTTCTATTCGCCAAACAGCATTGTTACAAAACCCGATACTTTACTCAGTTTTACCCGCTAACCGCTGCTACCTCCCCGTTTTGTGTGCCTACAAGCGTTCTAAATACTATACCTCTTAAAAAACAGGGAGCTAAAATCCGCAAACACACACTGAATCTCACGCTTTATCTAACAATATTAGCAGGTTCCCGACCATTGGCAAAATTCCTCCAAGTTCTTGTATAAACAATCAAATTTCGAAAAGTCGTCCTTGTCTCTGTGTTGCTTTTCTGAAATTCTGCTCCTTAATCTCTCTATGGCAACATTTCCTGCATAAAACGGCAAGATTATCAATTGAGTTATTGCGCTTATCTCCATCTTTACGAAAAATAAACAAATCCTTGCCATAAAAAGCAACACTCTGCTCTCTTGCCAAACCGCACGATTGGCAAATCTCCCCGGCTTGGACAATTGCGCGCTCCCTGTTACCCCCAAAATCCCTTAAATCAATCCTGGCCTTTTTCTTTTCAATAACCTCAGCTCTTTTATTATATTCTCTACGAGCAAGTCTTATCTTATCGGCATTTCTCAAGCGATATGATTCCTGTAATTTCTTAAAAACCAACGTTTTGGGAAAACATTTTACACAATATCCATAGGCTTGATGCTTATTAACCGTAAAACCGCAAGCCCGGCAAAAATCATAATGATTGCTCCATCTTTTTATCCTTTCCGTTTGCACAACAATCCCATCGCTTAAAATATCAAGATTGTATTTGTCTTTAAGCTGATAAATCATAATTTTCCCTAAATAAAAAGTCATTCAGCTCGTCGTTTATATTTGCGTATATTTTCGGCATTAATTCATTAAAAATACGTCCTTCGATATTCTCCGCGGTAAATAAATCCGGTTCCCTTCTTTGCAACTCAAATATCGCCTCCTTCACGAAAATATCCACATATCTTTGCAATAAATAATCCCTCCATTTGGTTGATTCCGAACCATACTTCTCAAGAATCGCGTGCGCCAAAGGCGCGGCGGTATTAATCCAATAAATCCCCTCCTTTATATCCGGTACCCTTTGATGGATTAAAGGCTGCTTTTCCGTCAAAATTACCAATCCGCCCGGTGCAATATCCAATGGGTCGCGGTCAATTCCCGACAAAAGCACTCTTGGATAAGCGGCTTTCCTATCCGATTTCGCCTGTTCATCTATAACTTCGATATTAATTTGAGCCTTAAGCTCCCCAACTTGCGCGGTAATCGTTCCCTTCTCGCCAACCTTCGTGCCAATAACCGAATTATTTATCACCGCCGTCATCTTCCCATCAGAAGATTCCTTGGCTACCGAAGAAGTTATTACCATCTCATCCTTTCCAATCTTTATAAAATCATTTGAGCTTACAAAATTAACCGCGCTGCCAAAGGGAATCACCTTGGGCGAATTAGTTTTTAAGGTAATTTTACATTCTTCATTAACCGAAATCTTGGCTTCCGGAAAACTAAACTGGATGCTATCAACCCCCTCCAATACCCTTTTACCAAAATCTCCATCCTCAAAAGACTCTTCGCCGCCGCCCATCTCCAAATCAACCTCGCTTTTGGTAATTGTTTCCCTCAACAATTTTCTCATAAATTTATTCTTCCACTGATTGAGAAAATCATTGTAAATCGAAGTTATTTTGATGTTATTCTTCTCCTTCTCCGACTGCTCCCTTGCAGCAATCCTTTCCGCCAATAAATCAATTTGCTCCCTAATCCACGGCAACAAAACTTTTACCCTCGGATTTTCCGAAACCAGCACCGTCCTGTCATTTTTAACCGCGTCATTATCCGGGTCTTCCAAAATCGGACAACTACACTCCCCATAAATAAAAGCAGCTTGGGGAAATTTCCTCACCCCAAGCTCATACAAACGATAAGACGCAATAACGCCGATTTCGCCAACAATATCAATCCTATTCAGCCCCTCATATCTGCCGTTCCTCTCAAACGCCATATTGGAAACGCTCAAAGTTAAATTCCCCGCCGAATAATTATCGTTGCATAAAGCCACTTCCCGCGATTCCCCCTCTTCTTTCATAATAATCTTTTCCGGAATAGGGATTACAACCGGATTTTCAAACCCAACCATCGGGGTTAATTCATCCGGCTTTAGCTGGCCAATAACAACTCTGTCATTATAAACAACACCCAAATTGATTCGTTTGATAATATTTCTTGATTGGGGATGGTTTTTGATTTTTTCAATAATCCTCTCGGCCCTGATTTTATTCGGCATCCCCGCCGGACAAATCCCTTTTACAACCGTAAAACCAACATTTTGGCCGGCCAGTTTATCACTTATCTCTGAGTATAACTGGTTTATCCCCGCCAGCTTTAGCGCGTCCGTAAATGACACTTCCTTATTCTTATATCCCTTGGCAAAACCATATTTCCTTGTCTCGCTAAATCCAAAAATACTTAAAAATCCATCCTTATAAGTAATAAAGCGGGATTTCTTAAACATCTGCCTCATATAAAATTTCCCGCCGTTGCCGTGGCCGCCATAAGTTCTCTTCTTTGACCCGCGCTTGGCTGCCTTCGGGTTGCCCCAAACTTTGAAAGCTTTCTGTATATCTTCTTCGTCCATCCCTGCAAAATCAATACACTCCAAACTTGCGTCATCCCTCAAACCATCGGTAAAACGGAAGAAAATATATTGGTCTTTATCCGGCGTATTATTTCTAATGTAAGCGTCCGCCGAGTTCTTCAACCATTCCGCCAAACCCTTCTCGTGGTCAAACTTAAACTCATTGCCGATTAAATCCAATAAATGGTCGTCAATAACATTCTTTTCCTCTAAAATTTGGGGATAAAACAAGGATGCTTGCATACTTATTGCTTCTTTCTGTCCCATATTGGGACATAATAATTGTTGCCGTTTAGACTATCTCATCCTCCCCTCATTGTCAACATTAAATCATTGCTTACCCCTTTACATTTTTCCTATCTTAAATGAAGCTAAAATCATTAAATTTCCTTTTCATAAGCCTCAAAAGTGCTACAATAACCAATAAAATTATGAAAAAGCTGATTATTTTACTTGCCACTTTTCTTATCGCCGGAATTGTAATCTGGCTCTTTATCTCTTCTAAAAAACCTGCACCATCAGATTTGGCCCAAAACCAAACTCCAGATACTCCCTCAACCAACCCCGAATCAACACTACGGGATAAAATCGAGCAGGTAAACGAAAAATCCGCGCAAGAAATATCAAAAATTACCGAACAGCAAAAAGAAAACGGCTGCATTAAATTGCAGGACGTAGAAGTAATGGAATCCGAAACCGGCAATAAAACCACCGAAAAACAATGGCGAACAGTATCGCACGAAGGCATTTGCAACGATTTGATGGCCCAAAAGAATGATTTACAAAAACAGCGCAGTTCAGAAATTGATAAATTACAGAGAGAAGCGGATTTATTAACCGCGCGCTCCGAACAAGAACGGACAAAAGCAATCCAAGCCATAAGGGATTTTATGGCAAACCCGAACCTTGAATTAGAATATATCGCCACCCGTTCGCCCTCAAATTTCAATGTTGGAATTAAAAAAGAAACTTATGGCAATAATCCGGCGATAAGCACAGGCTCCACAATGGAAACGCCCAAAGAGTGGGAAAGAAAAACGGAAATTTACCAACAAAAAGAATATATCAATGGTACTTGCGAAGTTTACGAATACGAAATTGACCCAAGAAACAATCAAATCATCCAAGTAAGTATCCGCTACCCCCAAGAAGGCATTATCGTCAACCCAAAAGAACAAAAAGATTGCGCCAACTCTCAATCATTGGAAACGCCGCTATTAACCTTGCCTGAATTAAAAGAAATCGCAATGAATTACGCCAAAAAAGGCGTTAATAATTTTGAAGAAATTAAAAATGATTTTGTTTACCAAGCAAGCACCGAAAACCCCAAAACCATTCCCGCCCAAAACACTTGGCTCTACCAAAATAAAGACTACAAGCTCCCGGACGGTCTAACCGCCCAAGAACCATCTCCATACCCGACCATATGGGCAACAATAACCAGCGGTGGCCATTTACTATGGTATCTCAACACTACCGGCCTTTTCCAATAAAAATTTTCGATTCAAAATTATGAAACCAAAAATTGAAGTTTTGCAAAAATTTACAGAAAAATATTTCGAAAATGGTCATTGCCCTACTGTTAAATGGAAAACAATGGGAATCATAAACGGATTGGCAAATTATGAAAATAATACAATTTGCTTAAATCCCAAGATACCATTAAGTAATTGCTTGGGATGCGCCATTATTGAAATTTCATATATTCCAAATAAGAAGATAAAAATGGACGAAGGAGAACAATATTTCCAAATATTACTCCACGAAATAGCACATTTCAAAATTATACTTAAGCAACCAGCAAAATTCATCAAACTAAGAAAAAAATTACAAAAGGAATTTCCAAACAATTTGCAAGCTCAAATATACGCGTCTGAAGATTATTTAAGAAAAGAAAACGATATAAATGAATCGGAAGTATTAGAATTCAGAACTTTTATGGCTGGGGATTTAATAAAGGAACATATGAAAGTTGAAGATTGGGCAATAAAAGAATTTGAGAAACAAAGAAAAACAATAAGAAAAATCTTAAACCTTCCCGATTTAACAATTAAAAAAACCGCCAAGTAACCATATGAATGAAGAAAAAATCCAAAAACAAAATATCGGCAATGCCGGAGAGTATTACTTAGCGGCGATATTATCGGCAAGAAATTTTATCGTAACGATAACATTAGGCAGAGCGGAAAGATACGATATTTTAGCGGTAAATCAAAACAATAAATCTCTTAAAATATCCGTCAAATCGAGCTACTTAATAGGTGGAACTGGTTTTCCCCTTTCCAATAAGGACGAAATTAACGGATGCAATGATTTTTATTACGCCTTCATACTCTTAAACGAATTCAAATCAGAACCAGATTTCTGGGTAATTCCAAGTAAAAGAATCAATGAAATTTTATATAACTCCCATCACACCTGGTTAGGGCAAGTTAGCAAAAAAGGGAACAATCATAAAGATAGTACTTTAAGGAAATTACCTATAAAAATAACCGAAGGATTAAAAAGCCTCTATCCCCAAGAATGGGAAACAGAATTAAGACAATATTATAAAAATATTGAACAATTGGAAAAAATTTAGACCAACTCGTTATTTTATTCGGAATATATCCTCAATTTTTCTAGCAAGAATAACGGAATCAAAGTGTCCGTGGTTTTCCAACCTCATCAAAGGTAACCCGGCACGACTCAGAATACGCTCAACCTCGCCATCCCGCTCTTTTCTATCCTCCCGTTCGTGAGTATGGTCATCCAGCTCAATAGCCAGCCTTGGCTCTATATAATTCTTATCGCACAAAACAAAATCTATGGATTTTTCATCGATGTGCCTAAGCGCACCATACCAATTCTGCCCCTTAATCTTATGGTTAAGAATAACCGAAAGATGAACTTGCGGAAAAACATAATAATCCTTGCCAACTGCCGCCATCAGCGCGTCATAACATTCGTGCTCTGGCCGCGACATAAAAAACCGCTTCTTTTCGTATCGATATTTACTTAAAACAGCTCGGCCATTCGAAGTATTGCCATAACTATGTTTATTTTTCAAAAATTTAGCCACCAAAACGACCCCGATAAATAAAACTGCAACCCAAATTAAAAAACCTGCCATATTCCAAAATATTAAGATAAAAAATCAACTATCGACTATTTGATATATATTAGCAAATAAACAACATTAACCCCAAAACAAACTCATCAATAGAAACAAGTTCACTTTTCTAAAGGCAAAATATAGTCGCCTTTATTTCTTAATTGGCGTGTAGTTATAAGCGTCAATAAGCTGAAAAATCCAAATTATTATTCCGGGAACAATAAAAAGGAAACAACCCACCACAAAGCTCACAAAAGCAAAAATTCCTTTCCAAATCTCTCCCTTCACGATTTGCCCCATTCCAGGAATAAAAAATGATAACAATGCTGGCATACCATATTTTTGCTTTATATTCGTAGTGATATTTATGCTTTGCGTTGGAGCATATTTTTCACGCTCCTGGGCACGCACGCGCTCTTCTTCCTGTATCTTTGAAATTTCTTCTGGTGTTAGTGTCATATTTTTATTTGGTTATTTTTTATAAATAAAAACAGCCTTATGCTGGCCGTAGAAGTGTATATAAACACTAAGCTCCACGCCAGCCGAGCCTTGCGGCCCCATACCCGTTTCCAGGTATGGCCCAACGAAGAGCTGCTGAACGTGGAGTTCAGTATCTTCGTTGGGTCTTTTGCCATACCTTGCAGTTTTGCCCGCAAGGGTTAGGCCAATATTCAATTTTGCTTTATTTTACTATGAATTGCTCATATTTTCAACCAACCTCACTCTTTTAATGGAATAGCAAGCAAATTAATTGTATAATTAATTAATTAATAGGAACATCGCCTATGACTGAAAAATCCTTTGTCGACCAATTAGAAAAAATATTTGCAAACGAAGGATTTTTGACAAAAAAAGAACTCGGCGTTGGCTATGGAGTTGCTGATTTGGTTTTATTAAAAATCGACCCAAAAAAGACTGCCTTACGTTATGAAAATAAACAATTCAAACCACTCCTTAATGAAAGCTATTTTAAGGTATTCCAATATCTTCCCGACATCAAAGAAAAAAAAGAACCAATCAGCATTAATAAACTGATAAGAAAAACTGAGCTATCAGACAGCTTCTTAAAATACAAAATCCTAAAAAAGCTAAAAAAAGATAAATACATTATCGAGAAGGGAAACAATCTATATTATAAAGTTAATGGTTGGGTTCCATTAGCTAAAGAAATAATTGCGATTGAAGCCAAGCTTAAAGATTGGAAAAGAGGATTCTACCAAGCAAATAGATACAAAGCTTTCGCAGATAAAACCTATTTAGCTATCCCCTCAAATATCAGCCATTTGGTTAATCGAGATATGCTCAGAAAACACAATGTTGGACTAATTACGCTTGATGTAGACGCAAACAAAAAAAGAACATTAATTGTCCCGAAGAAAAAAAACCCTCTTAATGCAGATAAAAGGAACTTTGCGGTAGAATTTTTTTGGACGCCCAACTTAAAGAAAAAATTACTTACGAATATTTAGAAAGCTATCTACAAATAGCTTTACAGTAACTACACGCACATCCTCATAACGTTTTACCCTTAAAACTGCCTTATCCCCTGTAACCAATATTTTTGAACCGCAACCTTTTGCGGTTTTGAAATAAATGTCATCATCCGGGTCTTCCTTAACAACTTTCAAATCATTGTATTTATGGGATGGCTCTGCCATATTAACAAACGTCCTGTAATCGATAATTAGCTTTTCTGGCGTAAAAATATGCCTTTGAATATATTTTTGAAATTTTGGCATATTTATCTTCTCTATAAACTCCTTATAAGTCTCTTCCGAGCCATACATAACAACCTTCTTCATCAAAGCTAAATTGATTAATTTCCTAGGATAACCATCGTGGCTTAAAAAACCAGATAATATTATATTCGCGTCGGGAACTATTTTTATCATTGATTTTTATCAATTTCTCCTAAAATATCCGCAAGCTCTTCATCCTCTTCTCTGCTATATCTCCATCCCTTAGAAACCCGCAAAACATCCATCCATTTAGGCAAATGATTGGTTTTATACAATAAACCATACTTGCCCCGACAAGAATTAACCATATCTTGCGCTTTTGTTAACCGCTCCATCATATAAGAAATTCTATTCTCTCTATCGAGCTGGCCAAGAACCTTCATAGCGTTCAATTTTGAATACAAAATATGCAATTTTTTATCTTTTTCGCTAGTTATCAAAGAATTCTTACAAACCGGACAATTACATCTATATCCTATTCCTTTCGCTTCTTCATCGTTTATATAATCAAAAATTTCCGGTATATATATCCTCTTTATAAATTTTCTCTTCCTCTCTTCTTCTGATTGCTGCAAAGTTCTTATCGAGGAACTTTCGGATATTCCCAATCCGCTACTATATCCATAAGCACCTATGGAACATAAAATTTCACCGAAAGCACCAATTCTTTTCACAAATACTGGTTTTTTCTCTGACAACCGAAAAATAAAGTTGGATAAACCAACCAAAACTTCCAAATCTGCTTTTTCGCAGTCTAAATCATTAATGTTAACAAAATACCCTGCAAGACTATTTGCAAAATCATCGTTATATCTATCAATGATGTGATTTACAATTGCTGGTCTCTTAACTACGGTATTACCGATGTGTATCATCGCAAAAAGAGGTTTATCTATACTATTTTCCTGAATATATTGAATACTTTCTGCCAGAAGCGTTAGATTAAGACTAAATTTAGTATCATCCGTATCCTCTGCGTAAAAATAAGGTGCTATCAAAATAGTAGATTGCTTAGATATTTGGTCATCCAAACACCTTTTAATAAGCTCTTCTTTACGAAAACTCTTATCACCGTAAACTCTTTCTGGTTCAATTGGCGGATAACCAATTTTCTTAAAATTATTTTTATCCTGAGATTCCTTATACATTAAACAATGGGTGGCAGGATTTACTATAAAAAATCCCGTCAATTGCGACAGCTTACTAACCAGTTTTGGTCGCCAATTTATAATGTTAGTATCGACAAGTATTGCGGGAAAATCAAAAGGTAATGATGATAAATTCTTATCCATCACTTTAGGAATAAAAAAAGGCGATCTGGGCAATTTAACCTCATTTTCCATAAAAATATATATTATCGGCAAACAAATTCATTTCTGCTACTATACCCCATTTCCATTAGATTGTTAAGCAATAAGTTAATAGCAACCTTCATTATTAAATTAAGGCAGCATACCGCTGAATTGCTGGTAATTTTCAACCTCCTTATAATTCACTTGGATAACTTCAAAATGCTTTTTGGCGGAAGCAATCTTTGCTTGCTCGTTAAAACGCAAATTGGCAAGATTACCTTTTGTTTCAATCACAAAATACAGCTTTTCGCTTTCTTTACCTTGCAAATCCCTTTTAACGCTCACAATCGCCCAATCCGGGTTATAGCTTCCCATCGGAGTATCAACCTTAAACCATCCCGGCAGCTTGATAAACAACTTTATTCTTTCATCACTATCCAGTTCAACGGCAAACTTCTTTTCTACATCAGATTCATAAACAATCGCGTCATAGATAGACCGCTCCACCTTTTGCACCGAATCTTTATAACCGGAAACATCCTCAAACAACCTATCTTCATATCTTTCCGGGATAACCTCATAAGCAATTTGTTCAATATAAGCCTTCAAAATCTCGCTTTTGATTACCTTTACCGCTTCGTATATAAATTTCTCCGGGTTATTCAAAAACGCGGTAAAATTGCCCGACTTCTCCAAAATATCCGCCACAGTTTGCCGCGTAAGCAATGTTTGACCCTTAATAAAATCAATGCAATCAACAATTCGCTTATCTTGCACCGCCGCCTCTGTCTCCGTCCCCAAAATCATCTTGCCAACCTCCTTTTGTCCAATATTCAATCCAACCCTATCAATCCTTACCTGCGGTTTTTCAATCACAACACCCCTCAAACTTTGAGCGCACGCATTGATTAACCTTTCGCTGTTTATATTCACGATAAAGCGCGTTTTCTTGGAAATCTTTTCCCAGATTGCGCTAAAATTATCATCTTTGGCAAAACCTTTTTTCAACCTAACAGTAATTCTCTTTTTTGCGTTGCCAGGTATAACCGCCTGGTATATTCCATCATCCGTAAACTCGCTTTGCAATTGCCCCACATAATCCGCATAACTTTCATTGGCAACCACCGACAAAAGATTAACATTCTTTGCGAATATCCGCTCTCCATTTTGATTAACGCACAACCTCATTCCCCGGCCAATTTCCTGCCGTTTCTTCATTGTTGAAGCAGTAAGGTTCAAAGTGCAAATATTGAAGATATTGGGATTGTCCCACCCCTCTTTTAACGCTGAATGAGAAAATATAAACTCAGTCGGTTCATCAAAACTCAAAAGCCGCTCCTTATCTTTCATAATCAGTTCAAAAGCTTCCTTATTTTCCGCAATCGCTCTTTCTTTTTCCAAATATTGCTCGCCCCGCTTGGCAAAATATCCCTTATGAACCTTATCAACCTCCAAACCACTCAAATTATACTTCTCTTTGAGACGATTAAATTCGCCAATAAATGTTTTTCTGATAATTCCATCCAGCTGAACATAATTATCAACCTTATCAATAAAAAACAACGACAAAACCTTAACCCCGATTTTTGCCAACTCTGCCCGCTTCTGAAAATGTAATTCGAGAGTTTGCCCAATCTGCGTTTTAATAATCTGCTCCCAATTCAAATTAACATTATCCTCCCTTGTAATTTTTACACCATTTTGAAACCCAATTTTACCCACACTGCCAAAATCTGGCGCGTCCGCCGTCATTTCGCTCACTACAAACCCATTGTAAACCACGTTATCCGCCCTTACCGCCAAGTTATCGCCTTGACCCAATGAAATCACCTTCTTCTTGATATTCCCCTGCTTATCGCGAACCATCGCCTCAATCTTGGCTTTTATTGTTTTCCCCGGCGTAACCGTAATCAGATTCAAATAAGGCTTAATTGTCCCATCCTCATTATCCGTAACCGAGAAAACCTCAATCTTTTTCACCAATCCCAACCTATAAGCGTCATAAGGCATTAACTGATACATCAAATTGTAAGCGTTGCGATGGGTGGCCGAATATCTTAACCGAAACAAAGAATTGAATTGCTTTAATTTTTCCTTGGTTGCGTCGCCTTCCATATTCTGCGGCTCGTCCAAAATAAGAATCGGATTTGTCTTTTGAATATAAGTTATCGGCTGTTCTCCCTGCATTTGGTCCCGCGCCCCATAAAGCACATTCGCGTCCTTATTGAACGCCCCCACAGTCATCACCATCACATTGATGTTACTTGAATCCGCAAAATGCTTTACCTGCGTAATATTCTTTGACTGGTATTCATAAAATCGGCAAGGCACATTCCCATAAAGTTCAGCAAAATGCGCCTTGGTAATCGCCAAAGTTTTCATCACCCCCTCCCGAATTGCCACCGAAGGCACCAAAATTATAAACTTCTTCCACCCATACCGCTTATTAAGCTCAAAAACAGTTCGCAAATAAACATAAGTCTTACCCGTCCCAGTCTCCATCTCCACCGAAAAATCAAAATCCTCCGCCATCCCGCCATTGATAATCTTATTCTCTCCCTGAATCTTCTTAACATTCGCCAAAACCTCTTCCTTTGAAAGAGTTAGATAATTCGGATAAATCCCAAACATCCCACCGCCCTTAACAATCCGGTTCGCCGAATTTCTTTCCTGCCCCTCAAAGATTCCCACAATGGAATTAACCGCCTCTATTTGAAAATTTTGATTAGCGTCAAATTGAAATTTCATTTGTTTTTATGTCTTTGTTGTTCACTTATGGTATCACTAATAATTCTAATGTCCTTTTCCTGAATTTCATTCAAAAAATCATCAAACTTCTCAAAGTTTATAACATCCATTAAAAAATATTCAATACGCCGAAATTGCCCGCCAGGAGGTGTAATGTGCAAATACGCATAGTTAACCTCTAATTGAAAATTATTAATTATCCCTTTAGGCTCTCCTTGGAGATAACCAGTATCGACAGAATAAAAATTGTTAAAATTGTTACAAACAATAAGAGGATAGTTTAACTTATGAAGTATGTTAACCTTCCACCCCTTTCTTTCCGGCACCATCGAAAAATCACTTTTGTTTCTATAATAAACAAGCGCATTTAAGTTTTGGTTTAATGCTTTATAGATAACATCATTGTTCTCGTTATTCTTGCCAGACGCAAAAAGTTTAGCAACTTTTTCTGCATTTAGATAACGATGCTCATTTATGGTTATGTTTTGGCTCGGCGGCTTAAGCGGCGAATCGGCAACAATCTTTTCTATTATTTTATTTTTATCTCTATCATCTAACCAAAAAACAATGTCTGAATTTATATATTTGCACTCAATAAATAATTTAACATTCAAAGTTCCATACCAACAGTCCATAAAAGGGTCTTTTATATCAAAAGCCTTTTCAGCAATAATATCAATCTCTCTTGGTTTGTCAGTTACATTATCCGTATAATAAGGGCTCACTAATAAACTCCATCCCTTTTCACGCAAAAATTTTACAACTTGGTAATGAAAGTTATTTCCGCTCCGATTAATAATATCTTTTATCGAATCTAAACTTTTTAATTCATCTGCCATATAAAAAAGTTAATTTCGGTTTTCGTGCAATTTATGCAAATAATCAATAAAGGCCACTGAAACATAAAGGCAAAAATCACCATCGGCAAGTCCAATTCTTGAAGAAATTGCACCTCCGTGTCTCACCCCAGGCTCTGACGAAGCGAACGCATAAAATTTTTCCATCATATTAAGAATTAAGATGGGAAAAGGCTTCTTTTTAAGCTCTTTAATAACATCTCCCAACGTTGAAGCGTTAGGATATAACACTCTTCCATAACTTTCAACCGAGCTAACCGCTTCCTTAATTGCATTTTCAGGGTCAAGTGGTCGATTAGTAATAAACCGTTGCGCCTTTTTCAAATGCTGCAATGCCGCTGGGAACCCTTGTTGCAAAATATTTTCCGTTTTATTCATTTTATCCTGCAAATCGTCTAATTTCCCGCGCTCCAAAGTTCCTTTGGCATTCAACCTCCAGACAATTACATTGTTATCGAAAGCATTATTCGTTTTTTCACGATATGAAGCAAAATCCTTCTCGCTAAATATAAAATCAGACAACAATCTTCCAGCAACATATTCAACAACATCATAAAAATGATACCACGGTGAATCCATTACCAAACTTTTTAGTTCATCATTACAAAACCAAGAATCATTCATATTCTCATTTGGTTCGGTATGGGTTAGTATGCATAAATTTACAAGCAAATCTTTTATTCCCAATAATCCATTATTTTGCGAATATCTACTATCATTGTCTATATAAGTTATCGGATTAAGAACGCGTTCCCAATACTCTATTCTCAATAGTTTAGGTGCATCCTCTATTACTGGCGATTTAGGAATTTGTGGGTCAAATTGATTCCTTTTAGAAAATGTATCCATAAAACTTTATATCGTTTTCAATTCCACATTTAACGCCAAATTCGCTTTAGTGGTATCGTCCAAAGCGTTATCCAAGCAAATAAAGATTTTGCCTTTATAATCAACTTTCCTAAATTCATTTAGCGCGTCCAGCGAAATTTTATTTTCCAAACAAATTAAAAGCTGCTTTTCTCCATCAGCAACCTTATAAACTTCCACTCCTGCAATTCTCTGCTTTTCAATCTTGGCATTAAGCGATAATCCCTCTTTTATGATATTTTCGTAAACAACATCAATTTCCTGCGTTTTCTCAAAAAGTTTGACCTGCCGCGCCTTATTAAGATATTCTAAAAACGCTTTTTTATTCTCCTCTTCTGATTTTTCCGGGTCAAAATCAAAATTATTCTCCAAGTAATTGGACTTGTCAAACTTGAAAACTTTATATCCATTTGTGTTTGACGGCAAACGATTTCCATATTGGTTCATTAATGAATGAAGCCTATCTTTTGTAATCTCTATAATTGTTTTATATTTCGAATCATAATTACTATCTCCAGAATCAATTTTTTCCGGCAACTGGACTAAAATAAATTTTCTCGTCCCACCGTCCTCATCATTTTGCCTTAAAACAGCTTCTGCTGTTGTTCCCGAACCAGCAAAAAAGTCTAATATTAACCCATTTTTATCATTACAAACTTGAAGCAATCTTTGAATCAACTTAAAATTCTTACCTCCATTTTTTACCCAAGTCGAATCAGATTCTATCAAATCAGTCCAATTAGTATCTAAATTAGTTTCATCGCTTGCAGCTAATCTATATTGTGGCTTATTTGCCCCCGTAGATAATTTCAAATCGCCCACTTTCACCATTTCCAAAGCCCGCTCCTTTTCATACATCCAATGTCTTCCAGCTGGCGGTTTCTGGCCGAACAACTCGTATTCCATCGTTAAACGAATACCAGGCGCATCAAATGCGTGCCATCTTTCTTCCTTTTTCTGAAATTTGGTAGCAGGAACAATTAAAGCGTCTGCGCTTTTCGAATAACACAAAATATAACCCACTCCTTGATTCAAAGATTTTACCGCTTCGCGCTCCTGAATATTCTTTTTGACCCGAGAAACAGAAATAGTATTTCTAAAATTTTCTTCGCCAAAAATCTCATCCATTAACATCCGCAAATGATGGACTTCGTTATCATCAATACTAATAAAAATCACGCCATCGTCCCTTAAAAAATTCCAAGCCAATTTTAAGCGCGGATACATCATCGAAAGCCAATCACTATGATAGCGTCCATTGGTTTCTCGATTGGTTTGCATTTTATTGCCATCACCATCCACCTGCCCAGTTTGTTCCAAATACCCCCTTAACGGAGCAGTGAAATCATCTTTATATACAAAATCCCCGCCAGTATTATAAGGTGGGTCGATATAAATCATTTTCACCTTCTCAAAATACGCCTTTTGCAAAAGCTTCAAAACTTCCAGGTTATCGCCCTCGATAAAGATATTCTCACTCTCGTCAAATTTAACGCTCTCATCCTTGGCAGGTTTTAGCGTCGCTTTGCTCGGAATCAAAACATTCTTTATGGCATTACCTTTCCCAGCCCACATAAAACCAAACTTTTCCACCATACTATCAGCCCTATCCCCCAATACTTCCATTAATTTTTTAGAGTCTACCTGATTTTCAATAAACGCTTCGGGAAAAATTTTCCGTAGCTCATCAAGCCTTTCCGCTAATAAATTAGAGGAAGCCAGATTAACTTTACTATATTTTTTATTTTCCATTGTAGCTTTTTACAAATTCAAATTACGCAAGAAAACCAAGATATTTTTAACAAAGTTTACCCTCAATAACCCTAATTATTCCCAATTTCAAAAACCCATCAAACTCTTAATAATCAATAAAATAAAGCTAAAATCAACCATTTACCTTCAAAATTTATAAATTAGGATTATGCGTATTTTTATTCAAGAATTCCTCAAGCGATTTTTCCGAAATTCGCCAATAGCCAACCTTCACCGCCTTAAGCCTACCCTTATGAATGTAACGAAAAACCGACTTCTCGCAAACCCGCAATTTCTGCGCCACTTCCTTCAAAGTAAAGAATTTCTCTTCCATATCCATATATAATAACTTCAAACCTATCCTATGTCAAAATGTGTCAAATTGTGATAGTTTATAGAATAATAGTATTACAAATAAAATGGAAAATGATACCAATCAAAGCCAACAAGAAAAAAACGCAGCAGGCCTACAATCAATCACTAAATTTCTTTCCTATCTTGAGACTCTTAACCAAAACCCTGATTTCATAGCAGAGTTGAAAGAATTACGTAAAAAGATAAATATTCCAAAATATTTCCAAACTATAACGGAACCATCATCAAAAAAAGACAAAATTTATTTGATTAAATTAGGGAACAAAACAAAAGTATACGATAGCAACCCATTCGAACCGATAAACAAATCAAATTTAGAATTATTTGATAGTTTCGCAAAAAAATACGGACTTAACATCTATCAAGATATTTCTTATCTTTTATATTTAGGTATTTTGCTACACTCTAATGATTCCATAAAACACTTCATTTTGCCCCGATTATCTCCTAATAATATCTGTTTTGATTTATCCGATTGCTTAGAAAGAGATGAATACATCAAAAAAAACATACCCTTGTTAAAAGAAGAAGTTATTGATAAATACCCCATCGCTATACTTATTCATCCCTATATGACCGAGAGGGACATCATCGATTTAGTCAAAAAAACATATAAAAGCGATATTGAACCATTGCAGAAAAAATACCGAAAGGAAAATATAACTCTGGGAAAATCAAGAAAAAAATCAAGAAAAATCGCCGAAAGGAATAAGCTAATATACGACAATAGAAATAAACCAATATCAGAGATAAACACAATCATTAATACGAAATACGGAAAATTATTAGAACACTCGCAAATTAGAAAAATTATCAAAGACCAAGAAAAGTTAAACGATAACAACTAAACATCTTACGATTCCAGAGCATAAATAAATTAAGTGCGCTCACTTAATTTTGTTTACCCCATTTTAATAATGTCCTAACCTGAACAACACAGGTTATTTTTTTATAAATGGACATTTATGAATCCAACGGATAACGACGACAACAATGAAGAAATCGAAGACCTTATAGAAGAGGCCGCCGAAGAGCTGGCCGAAATTTTGGTCGAGCAAGTCCTTTCCGGTAAAAACCCTCCAAATAAAAAAGGATAATTTATGGCTGGCAATATATCAAAACAATATAAAAATTTCTTCAAAGTCCCACACGGCTTTGAAGAACGATACGGAGACGAACTCAATCCGTCCGAAAAATACTTTTTCACCATACTGCTTAAACTGGAAAATCGTTGCGGTAATAGAAATGGATGGTTTTGGCACGTAGACAAATTACATCGCACTCAAAAAGGCTATATTATCGGCCTTGAAAAGTATGGCTTCTCTATTTCATCCTGCAAACGAATCCGCAAAAAATTGGTTGCGTTAGGGCTTATCGAAACAAGGCTCGAACGAAACCAAGCTGGAAACAAAGCTTTCACATACTACCGCATCAGATGGGAAAACATCCTTTTGCCAGAAGATTTCGAAGAATCAAAATATGCCACCGAATGGAAAGATATAATAGCTGATTTTAGACGCGATAATGGCTTACTTTGAACCATAGCCACGGTTCAAAATGAGCCCCATATTAAGAATTATGAATTATTAAGAAAGAAAAGAATAAGAACCGTCTAAAACGGACGGCGAGATAAATCTCGCCGTATATCTCTAATCCAACATTTTCCTTATGAGCAAGCATTTATCAAACCCACCCCCAGCCCCCTCCCGCCCGCAGACCCGCCCCGCCCTGCGTCAAATACAAGAACTTGGATTCGTTATCGTGACTAATCCACATAACGAGGTTAAAATCAAAAAGACCAATTTTAACCGCCAAAACGACTTAAAAAGTAAGTTTCGTCTAATTAAAGCCAAAGGGCCTCACCCGAAAAGTAAAAGCCCTTGGTACTACTAAATAGCTTTCGCTATCAGTACTTTTCTCTTTATAGCATATTGGGGAAACGGCGCAAAAGCGAAAGCTCCAAATCCGTGAAAAAAGTTATTATTTACTGCCGTGTTTCGACCGAGGAGCAAGCCAAATCCGGCATCTCGCTTGACGCGCAAGAACACACCTGCCGGAAAGCCGCTGAAACCGCCGGCTATTCCACAATAGAAGTTATCCGCGACGAAGGAAAATCTGCCGGTTCGTTAGACCGTCCTGGTATTCAAAAGATAATCAAATTGTGTAAAGAAAACAAGGTTGAAAGAATTTTTTCTCTCCACAGTGACCGCTTGGCAAGAAACGTGGAAGACCATATTGCATTAAGAAAATTGTTTAAGGAAAATGGCGTAAGCATAACCTATGCACTCCAGCCAGGAATGGATAATAATACCGCTTTCGGGCAAACAATGGACACAATGACTGCCGCTTTCAACGAGATGCAGAGATTGGTCGTTAAAGAGAAAACAAAAGGAGCATTGCTTGAAAAAGTCGGCGAGGGCTGGTTTCCCGGCGTCGCACCCCTCGGCTATAAAAATGTCGATAATCCCAATTTCCGCAAAGGTGAAATAAGCCGCCGGATTATCGTCCCCGACCCGGAAACCGCCCCATTCGTAAAAGAAATGTTTGAGCTCTACGCCACCGGCAATTATTCACTTGAAGCCTTGGCCGAATTAATGGCAAAGAAAGGATTGCGCACGCGCCGCGGTAAAATGATTCATCATCACAAACTGCCTGAAACCTTACGCAATCGCCTTTATATCGGCAAATTGAACTGGGGCGGCGTAAGAATCGAAAAAGCCAAACATCAACCAATTATCGGCAAAAACCTGTTTGAACGAGTCCAGCGGGTAACTGTCCGGCGCAACAAAGGCGCGGAGCGAAAAAGAAAATATAAATTCCTTTTAAGAGGAATCGTCCATTGCGCCAAATGTGGACGGCGATTGTGTGCCGAATGGCACACCAAGCCGTCCGGCTTGCGCTTTGGCTATTATCACTGCCCTAATAATTGTTCCGAAACCTATGTACAGGTATCAGATTTGGAAATTCAGATAAGTGAAAGATTCAAAACCCTAAATTTCAACGAACCATTCGTTGAAATGGTGATAAACAAATCCAAAGCAATTCTTGCGGATAAAAGCGGTAAAATCTCTTCAAGAAAAAAGGGATTGCTCAACCAAAAAACCGCCTTGGAGCAGAAAAGGGACACGGCCGAGGAAAAATTATTTAAGGGCGTTATTGGCGACGAAGATTTTACCCGAATCCGCCAAACCATCAAGGAAGGATTGGAGGCAATCGAAACCGGCATAAGCGAGTTGGAAAATACAAGAGAAATCCACGTTGATGTTTTTCAAGAGCTTATACTTTTGGCCCGAAACATCCACCAAGCCTTTACAAAAGCAGGCGATGACCTCAAACGCCGCTATATTAACCTGTTCTGGCAAAAATTCGAGTTAAAAGACCGAAAAATCAGCCTTGCCGAACCCAGTAAACTGTTCAAAACCCTGTTAAAAGCAAACCGAGGTATAATTTCTCTACAAATGGGTGGCCAACGGGATTCGAACCCGTTCCGAGAATTCCACAGATTCTCATGCGAACCATTACACCATGGCCACCATAATTAAACTGTTCCGAATTTGTGTATTACATAATGGCAATTTCGGCAAAGCCATTCAAGATTATCAATGTTTTTATTTTTCCGGTTGCAGTCTTTATGATGCACAATCAATACTCGTTCCTGATCATAACCGCACTTCACGCAAATTTTTGGCACATCGATCGATAAAAGGATTTTTCTATATTTATCATGCCCTCCTTTCCATAAAGGATGATTCTCGCCGGAATAAACCTTATTCCTCCACAAAGTTTGGCACTTTTTACCACAAAAAAATTTGCCGCTCTTAGAATGGTTTAATTGCTTCGGAGCCCGCCAAATTTTTTCTCCACATTGACCGCAAAAAACAAATTTCCCCTTGAGCTGGCCTTTTGCCAGGCATTGTCTTGAACAATATTTGCCCCAGCCAAGCTTTAAATGACTAGGCTTTACGTAAAAAGGGTTCCCGCAAATGTTACAAATCGCATTTTTACTTTTTGTTTCATGGCCATTCATAAACTAATTATACCAAGTAATGGTAGATGATCAATCTGTGGAACAGTGCGAAGCTCTAACCGTTGAGCTACGCCCACCATTACTTTGACAAAACGATATTACCTTATTTTCCTCATTCTTTCAACCGCATTTTTCTAATTACTCATCTACTAATTGACTATTCACAGTGCCCCCAACAGGAATCGGACCTGTATAACCTGCTTAGAAGGCGGGTGCTTTATCCATTAAGCCATGGGGGCGTAATAACAAGCGAAACGAAGGCGGGTGCTTTATCCATTAAGCCATGGGGGACAATCAAACCAAAACTTCCGGACGCTTGTCGCAAGCACGGGGCAATTATGACTTATTTTTCCTATTCGGTCAATTCCCGGAAAATATGGGGATATTCGGTCATTGTCGCGGTTTCATTGTCCTTGCGGCGCTGTTCGATGACCGAGAAAACCTCCTCGTATTCCTTAACGCGATTGGCACCAAACAACCCGCCACCTTCCGCGCCGGTTAACGGCAAACTACCCGCCGCATCCGGCGGTACGGAATTAAAAACTACCAGCGAAGCCCCCGCCGCCGCTAAAAAAAACAAGGACAAAAACACCAAGAATGACCGCCGGGCCATTTTCTTCAAAATGACCGCTCCGGAAATCGCGATCTTTTTATTTTTTGACATAGGCTTTCAATGAAATATGCGCCATCCCGGGATTCTCCCCGACAGCAACGGGAATTTTATCCTTGGCCGCCGGGTCCTCGGTAATCCCCGCCTGGATGCTAAAACCATCGATGCCAACCAGGTAAGGGCCGATCTCGATCTTTTTCACGAATTTTAAAATATTATCGATGTTGCCGGTGATATCCGCCTGGTAATTCATCCAAGACCAGCCTTCTTCGGAATCGCCCTGGGAAATCGAAGGTGAAAAAACAACCTCCACCCCGGACGAAGTCGCGGACTTTTCCATATAATTGATGAAATCCGGCATTTGCCGGTCGGTCAAAAGATCATCCAGCTTGCCAAGGTTTGATTCTTCTTTTTTGGCAAATTCCCGGTATTGGCGCACCTTCAGGATGCGGCTGTCCAACTTCAAAGCCGCATCCTGCTGGGCGGATATTTCCGCCCGCACACTTTCGATCTCCGAAATGAGAGGGATGGCGACAAAAAAAATCACACCAAGGATTGCCCCGGAAAAAGCTACCGCCGCCAATATTATTTTACCGTCAAGGTTCATATTGCAAGTTGATATCAAAAATTATGTTCTGCGCCACCAGCCAATTTTCCGGCGGGAAAACCACGTCCTTGAACGATGGCTCCTTTTCCAGGTTGCTCTTCAAAAGGATCAGCGAATTGCGATCCGGACTGAATCCGGACAGGTTGACGGTGTTGTTATTGGCCAAGCTCAATCTCGATAAGGTAACCCCTTCCGGCAAAGTCTGAGACACCCGCGCAACCATTTCCGTCGCCAGCACCTGGCTTCCGTAAAAATCTTTTACCATCAAAACAAATTTATTACTCGACGACATCTCTCCTTCGGCGGTTTTAATCCTGGATATTTCCATTTCTTTAGACTTCTCCTCGGCAATGACCTGAACATCTTTTAGTTCGATGGAAAAATAAACCTTGACCAGCATCAGCATCAAAACAAAAGACAGGGACGCGGCGGCGGCCACCGTACCCAATATCATCACCGTCTTGAAGAACTCTTCCTCTTCCAGTTTTTTTTGCCAATATGGCGGTATAAGGTTAAGCATTTTATACCAACTAATTTTTTTTAACTTGTACCCGCCGCTTTGCGGCGGGAGGTTTGGGAACTGAGACAATCCTCTTGGTTTTTAAAACCGCGGGAAGTTCCCCGCCCCACCCCATTGCCCTTAAAGCCAGTCCGAAAGTCACCGCAAAACTGCATGGATCGCAGTGGCCGTTTTTTTCTTCAAAAATATCGAAAATGTCTTTTTTTAACGGCAAACCGGCCACCTCCACCGAAGTCCCCAACTTCATTCCTATAAATTCATCGAGTCCCTTTAAATCCGCGCCGCTGCCGCAAAGCAATATTTTGCCGATATTATCCTTGGCGGCACTTCTTCCGCCGTAATGCGTCTGGTAATAGGTAATACATTTTTTGATCTGCTGGATGAAATCGACCAACCCCGGGACCAGGGCTTCAAAAATTTTCTGGCGGTCATAATTTTCTTCCTGGCGAGCGCGACGAATGATCTTTTGCCGGTCGCTGGCAACGACGACATCTTCAGGCTCGGTATCACGGCTTAAATAAGTGAATTCCTCAATGCCGCATTCGCGTTTTAAAACCGCCGCCTTATCCAGGGTTGCCCCGACGCTCTTGGCAATCGTTTCCACAAAATAACGGTTGGATATTGGAATGGAAAAAGTGAAACGAATGGAATTGTCCGCGTAAACGATAATATTAGTCTTTGCGTCCCCAATCTGGATCATTACCGTCGGCGATTCAAGCTTGCGCCCAAACGACAACGCGCGCAGGATCGCGTGCGATTCAAGCTCCATGGCCACCGGCACCAAGCCAGCCAAAGTCGCCGCCCGGATAAGGGAATCAATCGGTTCGCGCGGAAAAGCCGCGATCATCACCTCACAATTGGCAGAATTTTGCGAATATGCGTCGGCAACCACCTCAAAGTCAAGGTAAACTTTCTCCAAAGGCAGGGGGATGTAATTTTCCGCTTCAAAAACCACCGCGGCGTGCAAATCCTGGTTCTTTAATTTTGGCATTTTTATCACCTGTAAAAATGCCTTGTTCTCCTGGAGGGAAAAAACGACGTGGCGCGCCCTTATTTTATCCCCGGCCGTCTTTCCCACCGCCTCTTTAATGGCGGCAACAAGCTTGGCTTCGTCCTTGATATCGCCACCCTTAACCGTTCCAGCCGGGATTGGCACGATGTTTGCCGAAACGACGCGAACCTCGCGGCCGCGGCGCGCAAGTTTCATCACCCTCACCGAGCTGTCGGTGACTTCCAACCCGAACATTTCGTTTGATAAGCTGAAGATTTCCATCATTGGGCAGTTGGCCGGCAATCGCGCGATGCCGAAGTTTACGCAAAAAAATTTCCTCCCGAAGCTGTTGTCATACAAGCAACCTCATTTTAATTTTAGTCTATCTCTTGCCAGCTTACAATCTCAAACTCATCGCTCATCCCCGCAACAAACGGCGGCGGATTATAAACCTGGTTTTGGTCAAAAAAAGTTTCGCGCTGGTTGTACCCCGAAACAATCACCCCGCCGCTGGTCCACTGGGTTCCAACGCGGCCGTTACTGATGACCGATCCGTATATTTTTAAAGAATTTCTAAAATTCCCGACGTAATGATCGCGGCCAAACCTTCCTTTTTGCGCCACAATTATCGAATGCAACTCCATATCGTTGGGCGATTGCGGCCCGATAAGCACGTTTTTTTCGGCGATTATTGCCAATCCGTCGGTCTCGCTGCTCGCAGCGTAGGTGATATTTCCGGGAAGCACAACGCTCGTATCAACCCCGGCGGTAATAAGATTGGCAGACGCAACCACCACCTTCCCCTTAACAGTTCCGTCAACCCATAAATTGTCTTCAATATATATCACCGAACAATCCGCCGGGATTGTATAGGTGCCGTGCAGCAATTCATTATTGATAATAAAACGGTCATAATGCCAGTCCTCTTCTTCGTTATACCCGTTGGTTTGCTGAAGTGCCATAATCGTCCAGACCTCAATCTTTCCCGTATTCAAAAATTTAAGATGGTAGCCCTTACTACCCGCTTTTAAGGTAGTCGAAACCGGAAAATATAATCCGCCGCCGTTTTTTGCCTTATCTTTTATCTCGGCCAAGTCCATGGTAATGGCGTTAAAGTCAAAAGCAGGCACCGGATAATCAAAAAGGCTGGTTGTTGGGTTGGAAGTGGTTGTAAAAACGCCCGGACAGATGCAGTCCGTGCCCGACACGCGGCAACCGTCGCTTGTCGGGCACGGACTGCACCCGAAAGACGAAGTGCACACCCATTCGCCGACGTTATTGCGAACCGCCGCACTGGTAACCAGCGACCCATTACTGCCGTCCATCCGTATTCCGCCATTGGAATGGTACGGCCCGTTAATAAAATGATCGTCACCGATCCAAACACTGCTGTTGATGATATACGAATATTTGGCCACGGATTCCTGGCCCAAAAATACCTGGACCTTGCGTTGCATGCCCGGATAATCAAGGGTCCAACCGGTCGAGGTTACGTGGCGGCGGGTGGTCATCCCGCACGCGATCGTCGATTCGGACTCGACCAAAAACTTTCCTACCGTCGCACCGTCGTTATCGTAATATTCCCGCTCTCCGATGCAATCGTCCTCGATCCCGTTGCTCAAACACCAGCGGTAATAATCGATGCCAGCCTCGGAAATATCCAACGCCTGATTCCAGGCAAGCTTTTGCCCGGCCTGGCGCAATTGCAACAAAATGTACCCCATCAACCCCGATAGAATCAATAAAAAAATCGACCCAAATAACAAAACATAAGTAACAATCACCCCCTTTTCGTATTTTCTTTTTTTGGAAAAATTACTCATGGATTATTCGTTTTTCAAATTGCGCAGTTGAACGTATTGCTCCAACTCATAATCTCCCGGCGCCCGGTTAACATCGACGTTTATCACCATAAATAGCCGCATCATTTTAGTATCCGTAAGAATCGACGGATCACTGGTTATCTGGTCGCCGTTTTTGTCGTAATAAGTAAAAATTGGCGGGGCGTTACGAACATAAGTGGTAATAACCGTCGCTTCTTCATTGTCGGCCGGATATGTTGCCGGACTTCCCGAAGGCTGGGTGACCCCTTTGCGCAATTCGTTTCCCAATTCCGGGATTTCCTCTACCCACGACAATTCAAAAGTTGCTTCCATGGCGTGGTTGGGAGTCTGCCAGGGACATAAATTACGCACACTATTATTGCTGTCCATAAGCAGCTGCAAAGTCCCATCGGCGGCGCGGGATGTAACATCGAAAGTTTGCGTTCCCTGCCACGCGCCGGCACACTGGGTGCATCCGCTGGCACACATAGTAGCGATATTCGCGCTGTCGGCATACAATTCCGAATACCGGCTCGTTACGCCGTAATACCCCTCGGTAGAAACCACCAACTGGGCGCTTTTCAAAGTCCCGGCCAAAAAATTGGAAAATGTCACGCCGCAAGATCCTCCCCTTACCGTCGTTACGCAACTTTTAGTATCGGTTCCGGAGCTAACCGTGGCCAAGTAATAACGCACCCGTTCGGCATCACCGTCATTATCGATGTCGCTGAAAAAAATAAATTCCTTGCCCGCCCCCTTTTCAATCGGAAAAGAGCCGTCAACGCCATAGCGTGCTTTCCTTATTTCTTCGGTCATGATATCCACGCCGCGGCGCGCTTCATTAACCGCGATCGCCTGGTCAGTGGAATAACCTTCTGTGCGGTAGATCATGACGATCGAAGACATTATCGCGCCAAAGATCAAAGTAAACACAAATATCGCCACAATCATCTCGATTAAAGTATAACCGCCAACGCCATCTTTTATTATTGATTTTTTTGCCTTCATACCGCCGGTTATTCCTGATGATGAATATTAAACAGTTCGACGCTCTCCCCCGACACCGTCACGGCCCCCAAATAAGCTTCGTATCCCGAGGCCGATATCTCGACATCGTAATTACCGTTATCCAGCGGCGCAAAATACATCTGGCCATGGGCATTGGTATACAAAGTATTGTCATAACCCGAAGTATCGCTATGGATACGGACCGCCGCCGAAAATACCGGCGCCAGGGTCAAGTCGTCTTGCACCGTGGCCAAAAGCGCGTTTTGGGCCCGCAGGAATATTTTTACTTCGGTTGCATAGCCCGACGCGGCATTAACCGGCTGGGGTGCCGGGTCGGTGGAGACCAGCGAAAACCCGCTTGCCGGGTCGACTCCAAACGTATAGTTATCTTCGTCCATGTCAACGATATCGATATGCCCCGCACCATCCAAAACAAGGTCTTGCGAATATTTATATACCGGTTGGCCGGCAGCATCTTTCCCGATAGTTTTGGCGCCCTGCAAATTAAACCCGACATCGGGAACCGCCGCGCCAGCACTCGTTGTCCAAGTAATCTCCCAGCCAAGCACCGCCGGCGTCGAACCCGAATCGGACGATTCCAAATTAGCTTTAAGTTTCAATTGGGGGTAAACATCCTTATCAACACTGGAAAGGTTCACCGGCGAATCGGAGAGTCCGGAACTGTTTCCCGCCAGGTCAAGATCAGGCACCAAAACCCAATCTAACCCGTCATAATACAAAATCTGATAGGTCACATTGGTCGCCGCCGGGGTACTATCGGTAAAAATCAGCTCATTCCAAGCCACAATATCGGCGGGCGCAACCGCCTCGGACAACGCATCCCCGTCGGCCGGATAAACCGGCCCGGAAAGGGTCAGGCTTCCCGAAATTACCTGCGCGCGGTAAAGGTCGGAGATATGCGTCCCGTCATCAAACGGATCGGCAAAATAATCCATTCCTGTGGGCGAGATGCTGCCAATCGAAATCTCGGCCGCCGGATCGATCGAAAGGCTCAACGGGGTCAACCCACCGTCAAGGATCGCCGGATTCGGACTGTCGGGCACCGCGACCTCGGACGTATCATAGGAACGAGCATGACTGTACGAACTTTTAGAAACCTCAACACGGTAAGTCCCCACCTCCAAAGCAAATAAATACTCCCCGGAAGACGGGATTGCCGAATCAATGAGGTTGGCGCCCGCCTGGTCGTAAATTTCGATCGTCGGCGACGGCACGGCAATCCCCGAAGAATCAAAAACCGTCACCTTTAGAACTCCGCCCGGTTGGTTAAGGCACGTTTGTATCTCCTGCACTAGGTTTTTGGGGGAAACATTGGTGGAAAAACCGACTTCGCCCAAACCCCAGGAAATATTTATATCAACTTTTTTATAATCCCAGTTACAACTGTCGGCCGCGCCGGTGCCGTCGGCCGGATCGATCACATAGTTTACCTCAGTGGTTATTGTGTAGGTAACATCATTTATGGTTTGCACTTCTACTGGCTCCAGGCCGCCGGCCGCCGCCGGCAAAACCGCCCCCACAGTACCTACCGATTCGTAAAAAAGGTTGCGCACCATTTCGATGCGCGAATTGGCGATCGCCGTCGCGGTGATCTTATTTTTGCTCATCTGCACCACTTTCAGCGAAAGCCGGTAAGCACCGAATATCCCCATAAACACAACCACAAACAGCGCCGTTCCGACAAGCGCTTCAACAAGAGTAAACCCGCGGTTATTTGTTATTAATCTTTGAGTCATCCGATAAAGCCTCTTTTTCACGGAAAGTGCGGCAAGATCAAGCTTCATCAAACGCTATCAAGCATCGAGTACATCGGCTGCATCATGGAAATCGCAAAAAAACCCACCACAATACCAATCAGGATCATCAGCATCGGCTCGATGATCGACGCAAAATTCTTGGTTTCTTCGTCAACTTCGGTTTCATAGAATTCCGCCAGCTTGATCAAGATATTGCTGGTTTCCCCGGTTTCTTCGCCGACTGCGATCATCTGGATGGCGGTTTGCGGATAGATTTTGTCATATTCTTTGATCGCAACGGAAAATTTTTCACCTTTTTTGACCCGCTCCTTGATATCCAAAAGTGCGATCTCATAATTGGAATTGTCCACCGTTCCCGCGGTTATTTCCAAGGCCCGCGGCAAAGAAATCCCGGCGCCGACAAGCGCGCTCAAATTCCTTAAAGTATACGCCGTATTGATATTGCGCACGATCACCGATATCGCGGGCATCCGCAACGCGGCGTCATCGGCCACCTTCTTCCCCTTTTTTGTTTTTAATATCCGGGCGATGACCGCGGAAATCGCAAAAACGACCATTAACGCCACCCACCAAAATTTTTGCATAAACCCCCCCGCGGCAATCACAAATTGCGTGGTCACGGGCAGCTCCACCTTCAGGTCTTTAAAAGTCGCCGCCAGCTGGGGCACCACCGTGGCCAGCATCAGCATCCCGATGCCCAGCATCGCCACCAAAATCACGGCCGGATAAACCATGGCGCCTTTAACCTTCGCCCGAAGCCCATATTCTTTTTCCATCTGCGACACCGATATCCCCAGGACATTTTCAAGAGTTCCGGTTTCCTCGCCCACCCGGACCATGCTGCATAAAAAATCGGAAAATATTTTGGGAAATTTGGCCAGCCCCGCGGAAAAACTCTCGCCGCGGGTAATGCTTTCCTTCACTTCGTTTAACGCGCTCCGCAAAATCCGGTTTTCCGTCTGGTCGGCCAAAATACCGATCGCGCGCGGCAAAGAAAGGCCGGCGGCAACCATTACCTGCAAATTTTTACAAAAGAATATCTTATCCTTCAAGCTTACCCCCAAAGACGGCAAAGATACGGCCAATTTCTTTTTGCCCGTTCCCGCGGCGACCGCCTTCACTAAAATAAAACCCTCCTGGTGGAGGCTGTGCGCCAGCTGGCTTTCGTCCTCGGCCTCACAAACCCCCTTTTTCTCCTCGCCGCCGATCGATTTTGCTACAAAATAAAATTGGGCCATTGTAAAAAAATCTAATCCATATTACCAGCCCGTCATATCCAAACTGTTAAAAAACTCCGCCGTTTTTTCAACAAATTCCTTGAGGCGATCCGAAGAAAATTGCTCTTTAACATCTTCGACCACGGTACCCGCATCGACTGCCAAACCGGCGGCCGTCCCGGAACCGTTAGTATTTTCCACAACCGCCAGGCTGGCATTGGCCTGGGCAAATTTTTCCGCGGTCACGGCCAAATCGACCCCGCCTGACCCCGAAGATGCCGCCACGGCAAGTATCAGCGCGCTCAACGCGCCGGACACCAAGGCCCCGAACCACACAAAATGATTGTCGTCCGACTCGATCTTTGTTTCCTGCGGCACCGGCAATATCTGGCCGGTCGCAAACCTCGCCAGCGGCATCCTTGACGGCATTGTCGGCAAATCATCTTCTTTGGTAAAATCCCATACCGGGGTCGCGGGCCGCATCGAAACAACCAGCTCCTCCTCCCGGGCTTCCGTTGTAATTTCTGATGAAACCTCGTGCACCAGATTTCCCGTCAATTCCTTGGGGGCCGAAACAAAAACCGCGGTGGGTACAATCTTTCTGGCTTCGGAAGTTTCTTTCCATACCGCCACACGTTTCTCATAATCGGCAACCCAGGCCGCGGTAGTCATCCACTTCTTTCCCAGCTTTATCGATTTAAATTTCCCCTGGCGTGCCCGCAAACGCAAATACGGCTCCGAATACGAACACAACTTAGCCGCTTCGAAGAGAGTGATATAATTTTCTTTTTTGTTTTTCGTTTCCTCGTCCATACGTTTATTATACTCCGATTTTGAAAATGTAAAAAATTGCAAAACTAAAAAACCATTGTTTCCAATCAAAACAAATGAACAAAACCGCACCTAACCCCAAATTGACTATTTTGATACCGGCATCACCCCTTTTAATAAATCGGCACCGCCGTCGTCAATTTGAAAACCATAGTTTGTTGATTCTTCGGGCAAAGAGCTTAGCTCAATTTTCTTTGTTGTTCCCGGCGCGATTTGGCCAGTATCAACCTTAAGAGCGCCAATCGCGAAAGAATGAGGATTAACACCTTTATTGTTAATTTCTAAAATCAAAAATTTACTTGCTCCCAAACTTATAATCCCCTGGGTCGAATACCCCTTATCGAAAATATCTATCTTAAAATAATTCTTCTTAATCGGCGAAGGTTCATTCGCGCCAGCAATAATATCTTCAACGGAAAAGTCATCAGGCAAGCTAGAGCTCGCCGTCTCACTGATTGCCATGCCTTGCGGTATCGCGGCATCATTCGCCGATAAATCATCGCTTGCAACATTCTTCACTTGACAATTTTGACTTGCCGCAACAATTTCCGCCATTTTTCTTTGTTGCGACATCGCCAATAATCCAAGAATGATAATAACCAAAAACATACACACCGATAAAATTGGAAAAAATTTATTCATTGTTCCTTGTTGATTAATTATTAACAACCCGGCGGCAAACAAGTCGGGTTCGAACACGGACACCGCCAAAAATAAGTGCCACCAGGATGTACGCACCCTAAAGCAAGACAGCCGTCACCGCCGCAACTCTTATCTATCATGCAGGGAACGCACATACCGCTACAATATTGACCGCTAGGACAACCGCCGCAATCTATTAAACTGCCGCACCAATTCGTCCTTGCGCCGCAAACATCCCCTTGTTCGTTAGTATCACAAGCGCTTGCCGGCACAGGGGGGCAGTAACACGCTCCGCAATCCAATGTTCCGCCGCAACCGTCGGAAACCGCGCCACATCTTCCGTTGCAGCCCTGGGGAACGCAATTATTAACGCACACATTATTGGTACAAGTCTGGTTGGCCGCGCAATTGCCGCAATTCAATGTGCCGCCGCAGCCGTCATCCGCGATCGTGCCGCAATTTTTTCCCAAGCCCGCACAAGTCTTTAAAACACAGAAAACACAGTCGCCGAGAGCGGCACATTCTTTCCAGGTGGAACAACACTGGCCGTTAAGGCAAACTTTCCCATTGCCGACGGGAGCTGCCGCGCCAATGCCGAGATTGCCCAGAATATTAAACCCTCCGGCTTTGGTTTGAGAGACATCTCCAGTATTAACTGGCGCGGCAACATTGCCATTCGGCGCCATCGAGATCGGTTCCGACCACGCCAGGATCGTATATCCAAGCAACACTGATATTACCGATACACACGCACAAATTGTGAAAGTTTTTATATTTTTTTTCATTTTTATTTTTTAAACAAAACTAAAAAAATAATTCGATATACTTATCAACGGTGTCTCCCGCGACAAATACCGCAATAAATATCATTACCGCTACAGCCATCGACAACATAACCGCATCTTCCGTTGCATCCCGGCGCACAATTATTAACGCAAACATTGGCCGTACAAGTCTGGTTGGCCGCGCAATTGCCGCAATCCAATGTGCCGCCGCAACCGTCGGAAACCGTGCCGCAATTTTTTCCCAGACCCGCGCAAGTCTTTAAAACACAAGTGCTCTTGGCGCCAACAGTAACAAACTCTTTCCATGTCGAAACACACTCGCCGTTAAGGCAGATTTTGCCATTGCCGGCGGGCGCGGGCACGCCAATACCAATATTCCCCAGAATATTCAAACCGCCGGATTTGGTTTGGGAGATTACCTCGGTATTTATCGGCGCAGAAATGTTGCCCTCGGGCGGCATTGCCCCCGGCTCGCTCCAGGCCATAATTACAAAACATAATCCCAGTGAAGCAACCAGCGCGCACGCGGCTACAATGAAATTTTTTGCAATTATTTTCATAATATATCTTCTAAATGTTTTTATTATTTAATTATACATCTGCATCAACAAAATTAGAATTGCGAATAAAAGTATTGAATTTAAGTTATCCGTTGCTATTTTTCCAGAAAATCAAAATAGTTTTCTTTATTTATTGCCTGAAAACTGGAATTGGCGTAATTTTCCGAAAATTCTTTTGGCATCGCCGCGCTGCCGCTCCACTTAAATTCAAAGCCATGCATCGCCCCGTCGTATTCCTCAATCAAATCAACTTCCTCTTGCTCGTAAGTCCGCCAAAAATACAACAATTGCGCCTAATTCAATAATTCAAGCGAGGAATCACCAAAATTTTGTTCTTCTGAAGCGCTGCTGCTCGGAGCTTGCGCTTCCGTACTTACACTCGCTTCAATTTCCATTTTTACTTCCTGACCCGCTTTTACCTCTGCCGGCAAATCCGCATCTTTATCATTATTGTCAGCCCCGCCCGCGCCGGAAAAACCGCCCTTAACATTATCATTCAGAATCAATCCTTCTGCGCTTGCGCTTGCATCCGTACCGATACTCGTGCTTGCATTTGTATCGGAAATAAAATCTAATCCTGCACCAATCGTCGTGCTCGCGTTTACTCCTTCGCTTTCCGTTTTGGTCGCATCGGCTTGGATCTGAACCGTTACGTCTTGGATTTTCTCGGCTTGGTTTGCTATATCTCCGCCCGCAACCGCTTCGTCGCAAATGCCTTTTACTTTCTGCCACTCGCCATTGGCGATCCATGTGCAATATGTTTCGCCGGTTGCCTGGTCGGTGATATTCATTCTCTGGATATTAATCTGGTCAATGGTCGCTTTTTTGGCCGTAAATGTATCCACGACCAATTCTTTTAATTTCGCCACCCCATCTTGCACGAATAATCCAAGCCTTTCCAAAACCGATTTAACCAAAACCGTGAATTTACTGATAAGGGAGGTTTCTTGAGTAGTTTGTTCCACGGTCGTGGTAGCAAAATTGATTCCGCCGTCATCCGAAATTATCAAAGTTGAGGACGCCGCGGCCAGCAAACTGCCAATGCCATTTTCAAATGTTGTGGTCGCCATTTGCGGAAAAAGCGAGAAGCTTTTGATGTAATCCGACAAACTGGCGCCATCAATCGTTAATTCCCGGGTATCCAGTTTACCCGCGCGTATCTGGCCGGCCACCAAGTCGGAAAACGCGCCGACGCGGGTGATCGCAGAATTATCCGCGCCAACAATTTGATACGTGGAACTGGCATTTTGCGACGCGACCGGCGAAAGCGAAAGATCAGTCATCAACGAATCAAGCGAAGGAATATAATAATCGGCGGCCATTTCTTGATTTGTTTCCACCGTGGTCGTGGTCGTGGCCGAAATTTCCGTTTCAATTTTCTTAACTGATAATTGGCGGGCATCCTCAAGATAAACATCCGGGTCATACCAAGAAAGATTAACGAAAACCATGGCCGTAGTTTTACCGGATTCAGGCATCCACGATTCCAACGCCTTGCCGATCACCTGGCCCGCGCGCGTGGCTTTCATCGCCATGCCCGAAGTGCCGCTGCTGGTAACATAATCGCCAATATTAATGGGCTGGCTGTTCGGATCAATTTTTACCGGCACACGGCCATTCAAAGCAATCGGCACCGCATTGCCATTATCCGGCCCGATCACGATTGCCGGATTAGTGGAAACGATCCCTAAAGTTAATCTATCATAAGACAATTTAGTCTTGCTCACTGCGTAGCTGGGTACGCTCACTGTGCTTTCAGTGCCATACAATTCACTCAATCCGGAAGAATACGCAGTTGATTGGCCAAGTGTATTCGTTTGTCCAAACACCGACAATAAGGTTTGACTGGCCACCGAAACCACATCCCCGGCTTCAATCGCCACCATCCCCCCGTTCTCATCCTTCTCTTCCGCCACCGGATAATTCTCCGCTAAATCCGCGCCGACAACCGAGTAAGTTGTCGCTGTACCAACTCCACCGTTACCCGCGGACGGAGAGTTATGGCAACTGCTGCCAACGCCGCCACTCGCTGTCAATGTTCCCGTAGCGGTCAAAATAGTTCGATATAAACCATAAACCAAACCGCCGCCGCCGCCGCCGCCCCAGCACCCGCCACTACCGCCGCCAGCCGAGATCGTGCCAACATTATTAAAATTATCCGCCAAGACAACCAATTGGCCGCCGCCACCGCCGCCACCGCCGCCATAAGAACCTCCATTACCGCCATTATAAAGCGTATTAATTGTTAAACTATTGTAAAATGTTTTAGCAATAATCAACAAACCGCCGCCACCACCACCGCCGCCGCCACCACCATTACCACAGCCGCCGTAGCCGCCGCCGCTGCCGTAGCCAATAGGAAAAGCAACCGTAGCTGTCGGAGTTTTGCTGGCAACACTAACCAGCCACCAATCAAGCGCCGCCTTTCTGACGGTATTGTAAAACACAGCAGCGCTTGCCGATGTAACATAAGTATTCACCGCGCCATTACCATAGCCCTTACAACCGCCGCCGCCGGGACCGCCGCCGCCACCACCGTAACCGTCACAATAAGCGGCTGCATTATATCCCGCAGCGCCGGCGCCCACCCCATCGCTCCCAATCCGATAAATCGTACCGCCACCACTACCGCCCAAAGCGGCTTGCGATATGGTACCGCTGTTAGAAAGCGCACCAGTAATCACAACATTGGTGGCATTGGTATTAAGAGTCAATGTTTTTCCCGTGTTCACGGTCAAACTGTTATAGCGCAAAATGCCGTGATTGGAAGTGTCGGCACTAATAGTGACATCGGAAGCACCATTAATAATAATGTCTATCTGCTTGTTATAGTCCGCCATCACATAAAAGATACTCTGTGTGCGATCCGCCATGATATTGGCATTACTCATCACCGAGGCCGCGCGAGCCGCAGTAAGATTTGAAGAATCTAAGATCAGCGCGGCGGTAGCCGCGGTGAGATTAGCGGAGTTGAAAACCGAGGCCGCGCGAGCCGCAGTAAGATTTGAAGAATCTAAGATCAGCGCGGCGGTAGCCGCGGTGAGATTAGCGGAGTTGAAAATCGACGCTGCTTTGGCAGCCGCCAGGTAACTGGAATCAAAAGCCGAAGCCCAGATCGAGGCGGTATATTGGGAATTTATTTCGGTGACCGCATCGGCCACAGTCAGTGAATCACCGTCCAATAACGCGGCAATTTTTTCGGTATCGGTTAAGGAATTGGTATCAATAATGGCTTTGATTTTGGCGGAAGTCAGATTGTCGCTATCGGCAATAGAGGCGACTTTGGCCACGGCAAGATTAGCACTATCAATAATAGCTTTTGCGTTATCAATAGTGAAATTGGCATGGTTTAAAATAGTGGCCGCTTTCCCCACCGCCAGATAGCTCGAATCAAAACTGGAAGCCAGCAAGGCGGTGGAATAGGTAGTGGTATTGGCGAGAGTAGCCGCGTCGGCGGCAGTCAGGGAGGTTCCATCCAGCAAGGAAGCGATTTTGTCGGCGGCGGTTAAACTGCCGGTATCGAGTACGGATTTGATTCTGGCCGTGGTAAAACCGGCTTCATCGGCAATGGCAGAAACTTTTGTTGCGGTGAGGTTGGAAGAATCAAAGATACTGGCCGCTTTGGCCGCGGTGAGGTTGGAAGAATCGAAAACCAAAGCCGCTTTGGCGACAGTGAGATTGGAATTACTCACGATGAATACCGCATTACCAACAGTGAGATTTGCATGATTAAAAATCGCCGCCGCCTTCACCGCCGTCAGATTCGCATTCTCCACCACCAGCGCCGCTTTGTTGGTATCCGCGCTGGTACCGGAACCGTCAACCAGATAATTCAGGAAGCTGGCGGCCTTTGCCGTGTCCATTGTGTTCAATGCCGCGGCGGCGGCATCGGCGCTCAAGCCCTTCCATTGTTCAAAGGTCATGTCAAAACCGCCTTGCGCCACTTTAAGAAATACATACTTGGCGGTGCCGATGGTAAGCTGTTGCACCGCCGGTGTTGTTTCGCCGCTGTTTGTGCGGTTCAAATAGAATTTGATTTTTAAAATTGCGTTGTTGGGGCTGCTTTCCAGTTTAGCCACATCCGCGATCCACGTGATCCGCAATTTGGATTGGCCCGAAACTATGCCTGTACCGGAAGTTAATGTGATTACCGTGGCTTTGCGATTCGCGGAATTGATTGTGTAATCCGTGCCTTCAACCAAAACCGCGGTGTCGGTGAAACTGCCGTTAACTGATTTTTCCACGGCCAATACCGAACCCACGCCCACTTCCTGGGCCAGGATGGTGCCATGCGCCGCGCCCGAAAGCGCGGGCAGATCGCCCGCGCTCGTCATTGTCCAAACTGTTTGGCTGCTGCCCGCCGCGCCTTTTGTGGTATCCGTGCGTTTGAAATTGATAATCGGATTGGCCGGATCAATCGTGAATTTGGTCGTCGCGTTCAATGCCGCGGTATAGCCGTCGGCATCGCCGTAGATCTCGGCTTGCACCGGCGCGGCTGCCGTGGAGGCGCCATTGGAAACTTTGAATTGAATTGAATCAAAATAGGAATAGGTTACCACTTCCGGGGCAATGGTATTGGTCAACAGATTGCCGGTAGTGTTGGCGCCGGTTAACACATAATCAGAACCGGAAAGCTCGGTATTGGAAAGCGATGTGCCATCAACATCCGAAAGTTTCTGCACCAGCGGAATAATCTGCGCCCACTGGTTGCGTAAATTGGTGATCGCCTGCTGGACATTGCCGGCCCAGGTTTCGGTCACGCTGGAGGCCGCGCTGGCCATGGTCGCCCACGATAATGTTCCACTGCCATTGGTGGAAAGCACCTGGCCGCCGCTGCCATCACCGGAAGGCAAAGTGTAAGTCGTAGAACCGGCTATCGCCGCGGGCGCAAATCCAACATAACCCGAAGTCGCGCCTGACAACCGCAACGCTCCCTTCACATCCAACGCGCTTCCGGGCAATGTCGTCCCGATGCCAACATTGCCGTTAAATGTAGATGTCGCATTGGCGATAATCCCATTAGTAAATGTTTGCGCCTGCGAAGTTGCGCCGGTTGTTGCGCCGGTAGCAAGCAACGCGCCGGCAAGTGAGGTCAGATATCCCTCTACCCCGTGATCGCCCCAGCCATAGGCGGTATTCCAATTGGTCAAGTCGCCCGCGGCAATGCCGTGCGCCGCGGAAGCGGTGAAGCCCGGATCGGTTTCCGCGGTTAGATAACTTCCGAGCGGCTGGTAGGTTGATGACGCGTTGGCGATGGTCAAATATGATTGCAAATTGGAAATTTGGCTTTCTGTAATAGAAATGCCGGTAGATTTGTCCCAGCCGATAAACACCGGATCGGTTTCGGTGTACGCAGTCAGATAATTTCCAATCGGCTGGTAGGTGGAACTGGCACTGGCAACAGTAAGATAACCGGCCAGCGAATGATCTCCCCAGCCATAGGCGGTATTCCAGTT
>Ga0172381_10000826_pt1 | contig 38530 bp, 55 predicted proteins | sample Leawel6488metaG_FD_119754 | JGI IMG/M metagenome (GOLD analysis project Ga0172381, IMG submission 119754) | Leachate microbial communities from a municipal landfill in Southern Ontario, Canada - Leachate well 64-88 metaG | ecosystem: Engineered > Solid waste > Landfill > Unclassified | place... | reverse complement strand
GAAACAGCTCAGTTGTAGCGTGGGGAAACAGCTCAGTCGAAGCGCGGGGAAACAGCTCAGTCGAAGCGTGGGGAAACAGCTCAGTCGTAGCGCGGGGAAACAGCTCAGTCGTAGCGCGGGGAAACAGCTCAGTCGAAGCGTGGGGAAACAGCTCAGTCGAAGCGCGGGAAAACAGCTCAGTCGAAGCGTGGGGAAACAGCTCAGTCGTAGCGTGGGGAAACAGCTCAGTCGAAGCGCGGGGAAACAGCTCAGTCGAAGCGTGGGGAAACAGCTCAGTCGAAGCGTGGGGAAACAGCTCAGTTGTAGCGTGGGGAAACAGCTCAGTCGAAGCGCGGGAAAACAGCTCAGTCGAAGCGCGGGGTTTGGTTTCTGTACGTATTTTTAGTGCCATCAAATCACTTTCTTTATTTGGATTCTCTGTCCTGTTTCAACCTATAAAATTAAAATTTAAATTTAAGAAAGAAAAAACGTGCCTCGTTCAAAAAGTTCCCGATCAAAAATATTTAGATCGAGAGGGGATAAAAATAGAAAAAGGTTTCGTCATTCTATTTAAAAAAGTTTCTAAGAATTTTTACACTCAGGAAAATACAACCAATCAAACATTATGGGAAGTTTCATCAACGGTAACCCATCACGATTGGCGACCTGCGCTGAGGGAATGCGGAGAAGGAAAATTCCATGCCTGCTCTCGCCCGTATTTTTGCGATGAATTTAGAAATAAAAAAGATGACAGATATGTCGCCATAAAAATTAAAGTTTCCGATTTGTATGAGTGGAGCAATCCCGAATATCCGCACAAAATAGCGTTTCGAGAAGGAAAAGTTTTATACGAATGCGATAAATACGGAAAGAGGATTTAATAATTACCCTGAAGAGCCGGTGAGATTCCGGCGAAACGCCGCTTACATAGGGCGTAGGTAACTAAAAGCCCCATTTCCACACTGGCAGTTTATGAACGCAGTGGTCGAAGCCGGAAACAGTTGGCGGGAGTAAGGGAACGGGGACGAAGGTAGAGGCTGGGAAGCAGGTTAGATTTTGTTGCCGAAATAAAAGGCTCACATTAAACGACCTTACACGCAACAGCAACGGCCTACCGGCTGACGAGAAGCGATTTAGCAGAGCGATCTTTGAATTTCGGGGAGTACGTTTATGGAAAACGGCAAGGTCGCACCTTGAAAATGGTTTCGATTACCATCTCCCCGACCAGAACATGATCGTCCGTTTAGTGCGGGGAGTTAATTGGTATGGAAGCCCCATGCTGATCTAAAGCGAGCCAGAACAGTATTACCTACTCCTAAAGGTCTGGCGGAAAAAATATATTAGAGGACGGGAAAAGGCATTCCCGCCTCGCACTAAGCGGATGATCGAAACAGTATTAAGAGTGCTGATTAAATCAAAAGAAGGAGGTGCAGCGTTACCGATGAAATAACAAAGGGTATGCTCCGTCCTTATGGGCGGAGCGGTAACGCGAAAGGAGAGTATGGAAGAAGAAGCAAAAAAACTTTACGAAATGAAATTATTTGAAACATTCCAGATACCAAGCATTGGAGCGTGGATAACTCGAGTACCCGGTGGGTGGATTTACGAAAATATATTTGAGTCTGGCGTGTCTGGCGTGTTTATATCATTTCACAATGAATTTATGGACAGGGATGAATAAATGGACTTAATAACCGCACTCAGCAAAGACACATTCGTAGTAATCAGCGTGATTTCTGGCTTCATCTATATGATGGGACACGCACTTTGTTTCTGGTGGAGGGAGTATCATGCGTAAGAAAACATTACATGACGGTCATAAAAAACTTTGGGATGATTTGGCTAAAAGCGGGAGTTTAAATAAAAAATCATCATCAGTGTGGGAAGACACGAAATATATTCATCTTATAGATAAATGGATAGACTATGCTGCTTGTTTCTGCTGTCAATATAATGACTCCCTTAATGGTTGCCCTAATTGTCCGATAGAATGGACAAAATCACAAAATAAACGCAATTCCCCACCGTGCCTTTCGGAGAGTTCGCCATATCACAAATGGAACCGTTCAGTAACAGCAAAAACCCGAAAGAAGTACGCCGCCATTATCCGTGATTTACAGTGGAGGGAGAAATGATAACCAAACTCGTACCACGCAATCAAGAAGAGGCCGACAATATTATGAAGGGAATCAGGGTACTCATTACCACGGCACTAATTTTAACCGTGATTTTAATAGCGGGACATTACTTTTTTTAAGGATGTAAATGATTCCTCTTTGGTGGATTACAAAAGACGGTGACGAAATCTGTAAGGAATTGCATGAAAGACATTATTCAAAATATCACTACAAAGACGGAAGAAAAACAAAACTATTTGCCGGAGTCGGAGAAAAAATTGTCCTCAGAACATGGGACGGGGATGCTCTCTTTGTTTGGAGAAAAGGAATTGATGATTCTGGACAACAAGGAGTCAACTGCTCAATCTTCAGAAACGAAAGCAAGTATCTATCGAGTGAGCTTATCCGACAGGCTGATGCAATCGCTGATTTCTGCTGGCCTAGTGAAAGGCATTATACCTACATCAATGCGAGTAAGATCAAGTCAACAAATGCTGGATGCTGTTTTAAGAAAGCAGGGTGGCGAGAGTGCGGAAGAAGTAAAATAAAAGGATTGATTATTTTAGAACACAAGGAGGCCACATGAAACTTTTTAACTTATTCGCAAAGAAGAAAGAAGTTGCAACTAATGTCCGTCCGGCAGACCAACTCAAAAGCGATCTGCTTAATTGCTGTATCAGGTACGATCACGACACGCAGCTTGAAGCTCTTACGTCTGTTGTCAAAAAGTTGTTTCCGCTGACGTGGCGCGTGTACCGGTTGCACGTTATCAAGAAAATGAAGGCGGCGGCGTGATGAGCGCAGAAACAAACGAACTGAAAATAGGAGATCGCGTAAGGGCTACAATGAACGGCGAGGATTGGCGGACTGGAAAGTTTGTCGAAGAAAGTGAAACATTTGCTAGATACGGTGTTTTGCGAGACGGACTAAATGAAGTTAGATTTTTTATTAATGCGGAAAAAATTAACGACACATCCTACTCGTCCACAATGGACACGGCGGGAAATATAGAAAAGTATAGGGGGTAGAAAATGAAAGTTGATGGATGGAATAATTTTTGTAGAGTGTTTGAATTACCAGAATCTTACCCAGAAGATTTTTGCTTTAACGGTGGTCATCTGACAAGTTTTAAAATTGTTGATTGGTTTAATCCAGTTCCCGAACTTGGAACTCCGGCGATCAGTAAAGAAAAGTGGATTGAAAAATATCAAACACTTTCCTCAATGGAAAAAGAAATTGATTTTGAGGAATTGGAAAAATCCATCGTGAGTTTTCTTCGGCAGAAAGTTTATATAAAACACGGCAGAAAATATCTCGTGCTGTACGAATTTAACAAAGCAACAGTATTTGTAGCAAACTAACACCCCCAACGCCCGCTAATCCAGACCGGAGGACATAGCGAAAGCCTCAGGCGAAGCTAAAGCGGGCGAGGAAGGAGAGATAAAGTGGCAGAAGAAATAAAAACAAAAACAATCTGCGAAAATTCAACGTGCGATAAGGGTAAAAATCTATGTTGCCACGAATGTGATGATTTTCAGAAATGCACCGATAATTGGAAATGCGAACATACTGATTTTTATGAACAGTGCAAGAAAAATAAAAAATGTGGTGAGTTGTAATGCCCTGCGAAAGAATAATTCTTCTTCCGTATAACGGGGAGAATCACATCATCCATAATTGCGAATCATCGGATGCAAGAGCGGTAAAGCAAGCGTTGAGGGACTGATGCCGGCGAGAGGGAAAGCAGGTAGGCAGTATCAAGATCAACATGGACGAAGTTTTAATTAAATTGAAGCGAGGGGGTAATCGTGGGTATTGATTATAGTGGCGGAATGATTGTCGGTGCACTTGGAGCAGAATTGTCTGAACAAGACGGTTTTGATAGTTTGTCAGAGTGGGCAGAAGAAAATGAAATGGTTACGATGTCTCTATACTATGACGCTGCCGAGTCAGATTGTTATTACGGGTTTGCAGTTAAAAACGTGCCTGTTAGGGACATAGACCAAAAATGGATTGATGATTTAAGAAAGAAGGCCGATCAATTTGAGAAACTTTCGGGAGTTCCAGCCAAACTAGTTGGAACCCAAAACATTTGGTAACAATTAAATTGAAATAGGCTGTGCCGGAGTAACCGGAGAAACTAGGGTTGATTGGCCCGTTCTTAGAAGTTTCCAGTCGCACACAGCCGAATAAAATAAAAGGGGGAAGTGATGACAACAGAATTAGCAGTAGCAACACCGATACAGACAACACCAGCAATGCTCTTAAATATTGCGATTGAAAAAGGCGCCGAACTGGACAAGCTCGAAAAGTTAATGGACTTGCAAATCAAGTGGGAATCAAATCAGGCCAGGAAAGCCTACCATATCGCCATGGCGGCATTTAAGGCTAACCTTCCAACGGTTATCAAGGATAAGACGAACTCCCAATACAAGTCAAAATACGCTTCGGAAGATGCCCTGATTAACACCATTAATCCCGAATTGAGCAAACACGGATTGAGCGCAACTTTCGATTTTAAACAAGAAGGCGAAAATATCACAGTCACTTGTAACATCACCCATGCAGACGGTCACAGAGAATCCGTTTCTTTGTCCGGTAAGGCAGACGGTTCAGGCTCCAAGAACCCCTTACAGCAGATCAAAAGCACTACGACCTATTTACGCAAGGCCACTTTTGAGGCAATCACCGGAATAGCGTCAAGTGAAAACGAGGGTGACGATGACGGAAATTCAAGTAGCGCGATTGTCTACATTTCCGAAAAGCAGAAAAGCACCATTGTCGATATGTTCAATTCCCTGGAACTTTCGGAAAATCAGAAAGCAAATTTCTTTAAATTGATGGCTATCGAAAAAGACGATTTCGACAAGATAAAAGAGGCCGATTTTGCAAAGGCCATGAACACGTTGAAAGCAACACAACAGGCGAAAGGAGCGAAAAAATAATGGTAGAGCAAAGCATGATTACAACAGCATTACAGCAATACAATGTTACTGACGCAGTTATCGCAAAATATAAATCTGACTACATGGCGTTAACCGTCAAGAGCGTAGAGGATAAAGAGGGGTACGATCTTTGCCATGCCGCCAGAATGGAAGTTAAGGGAAAACGTGTTGAAGTAGAAAAGACACGCAAGAAATTAAAAGAAGATGCGCTAGAATATGGCAGGGCAGTAGATAAAGAAGCGAAGCGTATAACCGCATTACTTGAACCTATTGAAGATCATTTAACAGCGCAAGAAAAAATCATTGACGATGAAAAGGCGCGAATTAAGGCCGAGGCAGAGGCTAAAGAAGCCGCACGTATTCAGCTAAGGATTGATTCCCTATTCGACTTGGGAATGAACTTAAACAGAGGTTATTTCAGCCTTCCTTATGCCCCCGAACAGTCTATTCCAGAGGCCATAGTAAAGACATGCCCCGATAACGAATATGCGGAGTTATTGGCAAAAATAACAGTGCTAAACGATATTGAAAAGAGAAGAATCGAAAAAGAAGCGGCAGATAAAAAAGTAGAAGAAGAACGCCTTGCCAAAGTTCGGGCGGAACAAGAGGCAGAGGCCGCACGACTGAACGCTATTGCCGAAGAACAACGGAAAAAAGAAGCGGCTATTAAAGCAGAACAAGACGCTATTGAGAAAGAGAAGCTGAAAATTGAGCACGAAAAACAAATCGAAATAGCCAAGAAAGAGGCCGCCGAAAAAGCTGTTAAAGATGCCGAGGCAAAAAGATTAAAAGAAGAAAAGGAAAAAGCTGAAAAGGTAGAACAAGAAAGAATAGAAGCAGAGAAGAAAGCGGCACTTGCTCCAGACAAAGAGAAATTAAATACTTTAGCGGCCTCTCTGTATTTAATGCCAACTTATCCAGAAATGAAAACAGACGAAGGGAAAGAAGTTCTGTCTAAATTTAGAGGCATGATTGACGAGGCTATAAAGTATTTACACAAAGCAACGGAGAGCTTGTAATGCCGATCATAATTGACTGCGAACAGAGGTCGGACGAGTGGTATTCCGCTATATTAGGTAATGTGGGCGCTTCGTCCATAGACAAGGTTATCACCACAAAAGGCGAACCGTCAAAGTCAAGGGATGACTACATGATGACGCTTGCGGCGGAACGGATTACCGGAAAAGGCGAAGTAGGATTTACGACACAAGCCATGCTGAATGGAATCGAGAGGGAAGCCGAAGCAAGGACTTTTTTTGAAATGGTTCGTGGCGTTGAAGTCAAGCAAGTTGGTTTAGTCTATAAAGACGAATGGAAGTTGTGCCACTGTTCGCCTGACGGATTGATAGGTGACAATTCAGGATTCGAGGTAAAAAACCCCCTGAGCAAGACTCATATCAAATACCTTCTTGGCGGTAGGCTACCCACGGAATACTTCTGTCAGGTTCAGTTTTCGCTTTACGTTACAGAAAGAACAAGTTGGTGGTTCATGTCGCATTATCCTGCAATCAAGCCGTTTATAGTTGAGGTTTATCGTGATGAGAAGTGGATAGAGAAGTGCAAAACCGAGCTGAATGCTTTTAACGAAGAACTATTAGAAATGGTCAAGAGGTTAGCATGAATGTAGAAATAAAACCAATACCGGATTTTCCAGATTATTTAATTTCTGAATCAGGAATCGTTTATTCTATTGCAGAAAGAGCAAATAGGGGTAGACCGAAGAAACCGGTAATTAAATCACAATGGATATGCTTTGGTTATAAGGCGGTAAGCCTTCAAGTGAATGGAAGGTCATGTAAAAGATTTGTTCATAACTTATTGCTTGAAACTTTTGTTGGTTCCAGACCCAAAGGCCACCAATGCAGACACCTAGACAGCAACCCCCTCAATAATAATCTATCCAATTTAAAATGGGGAACGAGATCAGAGAATCAAATGGACAGATTATCAGTCGGACGAGACAACAGAGGGTCTAAACATGGCATGAGCAAATTAACAGAGAGTCAAGTAAAAGAAATAAGAGATATGGGAGTTGCGGCTAATAAAAATATTAGGAAAATTGATAATGGTGGTGATTACAAAAGAATTTCAGAGAAGTTTAATGTTTCCAAAACGACAGTCGAAAGTATTGTTGTTGGAAGAACGTGGGGGTGGCTAAGATGATAAATCCAATACTAACCGGCAAGATCGAAAGCGGTAAAAAGATTTACGACAATCCTAATAGACTTCTTATGCAACTTTCCAAGTTAGAGGGAAAAAGATTTGAAGAAGTTTTAAGACAACAAAAAACAAAGAGAAGTGAAAATCAATCACGATATTATTTCGGCGTTGTTCTTGATATTCTATCAAAACACACTGGTTATGAATCTGACGAAATGCACGAAATATTAAAATTCAAGTTTCTTCGGAAACGTATAAACAATGATGTCGAATATGTCCAGAGTACAACGAAACTAAACACGGCTGAAATGGAAGAGTACCTTGAGAAAATAAGACGATGGGCGGCAGTAGAATTATATTGCAACATACCCTTGCCTAACGAATGCGAGGCCACATGAAATTGCACCGTTACCGTTGCCAGAAGTGTAAAATCCTGATCGGAGCGTTGACCATTGAGGCACTACAGGCGGCGATTGAACGCCATAAATGTAAGGTGAAAAAATGAAAAAGTTAATCAGCTTTGAAACATTAAGAAGATATTGTGTTTACAATGCTTTATCGTGCCTACAGGGGAATAAGGAACAGTTTTGTCATTATATAATAGACCACAGACGAGAGTGCAAGCCCAAGAACTGCCCCGTATGGAAAAGGCTAAAGGAGCAAAAATGAAAATTGAGGAAATGAGCATCCAAGAGCTAGTAGATAAATTATTAGAGTTTCCTAATATACACAGAACTAACTTAACGGCAGCAAAAGCCGAAATCCTACGCCGTTTCGCTGAGAAGGACGAGCAGATAAGGGAGTTGGAAGAAATACAAAAAATGGACATTGAAAAGGCAAATAAAATATTATTTGAAAAATTCTCTGAATATTTTGCAGTTAACGAATGGACTCCCGAAAGTGGGTTTGAAAATCAACTTGATTTCTATATTCACGAGAGCTGGAAACGTGAACCAGTAGCATCTAATTTAAAAAAGCAGATTGCCGACCCACAAAAGCAGATTGAGGATTTGAAATATACTGTTCGCTTGGCTTATGGCTGGGTAAAAGAATATAGCAATGATTCTGATAATGCTACTCACGCCAAAAGAGTATTGAATAATGAAATTATAAGTTGGCAATTCGACAACCTGACACAGAAAGAGAGGGGATAATGGACAAGATAAAAATAAACACTTTATGTTCAGAAGAATTTGCTAATTTATTTCTCCCTAGAGTTGACACCGGTTACAGGCAAAGCGAAATGTTTGAAGAACTTCTCCATCGCCTCGACAAAGGCCGGAGAGCGATACTGGCAATGGAGAAGTTTGAAGAATTATCATCAAGAATATCACCGATAGCCTGTATCAGACCTGAATATATTGAAGAAGCATGTAAATGGGAACAGGAATATGTAGACATTCTCGCAGACTACGAAAAGGAGCCAAAATGACCTACAAAATGACACCCAAGTACCAAAAGGTACTCACGGAACTTATCGGGGAGAAGTGGATTAATATAGACTACAGCGAACAATACCCTCTTAGCAATAAGATGAACCGCACCTTCACCACCGACCCCGACATGATGAAGGCATTCCGATGTTTGGTGGATAATGGGAAGTGGGTTGATTTTTTAGATTGGGTATATTGTGAAAGGTATGAACAGCACATTGAAAAGTTGTTTGAAAATATTTGCTTATTTCATGCTTGGTTAAAGTACGATGCCGAGCGTTTCTGCTGTCTGGTTGCGCAGGCGAAAGAGGAGGTCGTGATATGACAACCGAACTAAACAAGCGTATTTGCGAAGAGATGGGGATTTGCTGGCATGAAAATGTCTTTGAATGGGAAAATTGCGATAAACCTCATCATGGTAATTGTCCCAACCCCAACTTCTGCACCAATGCCGCTGTGCTTCTTGATACCTTAAAAGACGAAATTTATGCTGTAGATTTTATGGATTCTATTTGTGATTATGACGGAAAATATGATGATTATTGTGTCCCCCTGAAATACATTCTCAACCCCGTAGCGTTGTGCGAAAAGTTTTTGGAATGGAGGAAGAAATGAAACACTGGCTTTATTGGGTACTGGGCATTGGCGGTCTTTTCTGGATGATGCAGGCTATTTTATCAGGAAGCGACATTATTTTCATTAAAGGATTACTAGCTACATATGTGTCGTTGGAATGGTGCAAGGAGTCCTCATGCAAAGAAAAATAGCAGTTACAATTCAGGTGAAATAATTGTTGAATTGCGCGGAAAATAAACGATGGATGAGGTTGAAGGAAGCAACTAAATACGGTTGCCTAGGGAAAGCTCGCCTTATCGAATTAGCGGTATCTGGTAGGATACGGGGAGCCAAAGACGTTGATTCTAAGCGCAAAGATTGGATTTTTGACAGATTATCAATAGACGAATACAGAGAGTCACAAATGACCGGATTTAACGCGGAGCAAAAAGCTATTGAAATTTTAAGCAGGTGAGCGTATGTCTTTTGACATGAGACTATTTCAAAAACGCGGCTGGTATCATGCGGAAATTAGCCGCAATAAAAGCAGGGCGCTCAATACGAAGGACGAGCAAAAAGCTAAAGCCATTTTCAAGGCAATGGAAAGGGCGCAGCTAAAAGGGAAACTGTTTGACCTTGAAAAAGTATCACGGGTTACTCTGTCCGATTTTAGACGAGACGCGGAAGAAATTGAAGAATTAAAAGAGAAGGGCGAATATTGCAACAAAGAGCTTTCCTTTATTGCCTACCGCGAAGGACTTAATGATCTTTCCATGGAAACGATCAAGAAAGACAAATTGTCATTGAAATTACTTTCCGAAGCGAACGGCGGAAGCACCTTGCTTGTGTCGGTTGATATTGAAAAATTTAAAAGCAATCGCCTTACCAACGGCGCGAAGAAAATCACAATCAACGGCTATCTCCGCCATTTAAAAACGGCGTTCAAATGGGCGGTCGAAAAAGGCTATCTTAAAAAAGTCCCGAAGATTGTCATGTATAAAAGATTACGGAAACCGGAGGCCGCATTATTGGAGCATATCCTTGAGCCAGAAGAAATAAAGGCCTTCTTACGCAAGGCATACAAACGAGGGCGCGACTGGGGGGATTATTGCCTGATTACTTTATACACGGGCGGGAGACGACTGGAAAGTCTTGACATTGAATATCAGAAATCCGATTTTAGAAACGATAAAATAACGCTTGGCGAAACCGGAAAGACGGGAGCGCGGACTATCCCCATACTTCGACCCGTCAAGGTTGTTTTACAACGTGACAAAAAAGATATAGGACGAAAATTCCCTAACTGGCACCCTGACACCGTAAGCCACTGGGCACAAGAAACATTTAAAGACGCGGGTGTAATCGGCCATAAACTGCACGACCTTCGACACACCTGCGCGACTTACCTGTTGAAAAATAAAGTTCCGCTAGAAGTTGTCCAGCGCATTATGGGCCACGCCAATATATCCACAACACAGATTTACGCGAAGGTGCTTGATGGAATTTTACAGACAGAAATGAAGAAGTTGAGGTTTAAGTAATGCGGTACAATTGCGGTCCATTCTTTGTAAGTATGCGAATTAATTATACCGACAATAGGACTTTTAATCCGTTGGCCGTGGGTTCAAATCCCACACGGCCCACCAAAGAAATTAAGGGTTTCAAGACTTTATGTCCTGAAGCCCTTTTTTCGTTTCTCGTCCAATTAAGCCAAATTAAACCTTTTTGCGGTACAATTGCGGTACATTTAATGGATAAAACGGGAGTCGAACCGACATCCCCAAAGGAGTCCACATGAAAAAGCTACTCATTATTTTAATACTTATTTGCGGTTGTGGAAGTGGAAACGAAAAGACGGTTGTAGCACCAACCTATTCAGATACCGTTTCCGAATGGACGTTTAAAGGCGATTCGATGGCTTACGATTTAGGTATCTATTGGGGAGAAGGAGAAAATAACGGCTCTGGTGGAGCGTCAATAGAATTTCTTCTTAGCTATCCCGACACAAGGCCACTTAAAAATGTTGTTCTTTGGGTAGGCGTAAATTCTATTCATGCTGGAACTCCGATTGATGACATTGTAAGTCATCATCAGGAGCTTCACGACTCGATCAAAGCTGAAAGAATATACTGCGTAGGAGTACCCTATGTTAACGGCATAAATGGGTACGATTCCAGTTTGTGGCCTAATATTGCAATACTAAATGCGGCTATTGAAACAAAGTGTGGCAAGGAAAATTACGTTGATATAGAGAGTATTCCTGTGGTATTCACCAGTGACGGAATACACCCTGACGATGCCACGAATGAGTTGATAAAGGGAGAGATATTGTCAAGGTAACATCAGAAAGCGGTTTAATCAGCAGGTGGGGAAATGAATAAAAATATAGCACAAGATTATTTGAACGCATATAAAGAACAGATTGAAAGACTTTTCGGCAAAGACATTGCCGATAAGAGTATATTTGAATACGAACACGGATGGTTTCGCACTGGAATTGCCGCAAAATATAAGGACGGTTCTATTGGAAATGCTCAATTTTACATTCTGTCTGACCGTTTGAAATCGTTTGAACAGAGGATAAATAGACTTAAAGAAAGATAAATGTCCGGTAAAATGTCCGGCTATTTCAGGCTTCTCTTATAGCACTCAACCTGTTCCGATTTCGCCAGAAACGCCTCTGTGGTGAGGTTAAGAGCTTCTAGGATAGATTTATCGTCCGTTATCGTGATAGGTTTGATAACGGGGTCTGGACAAGAAATATTTGGTTTGATATTGACTTTACTGCAAGCTAGAGTTGAACCTATCAGCAATACGGTTAGCAATAGCGTAATATTCTTTTTCATGTGCTTTTCCTTCTTTTAATGGTTTGATTTGTTCGCTTATCTTGTTGGCTTCCAGAGCGTTCTTTTTTAAAGCAATGGTCATATCATTAATTGCTTTTTGGTTATTTTCTGCCATAAGAAGCTGAGCGTCTTTCTGTGCGATAATGTCTTTCTGGTATGTAATTTGAAGATTGTACTTACTATATGCAAAGTAAACAGCGAGAGCCAGCAAGACAATTATTGCCAGATTCTTAGGGTTTTTAACGACCGCCCAGATTGCTTGTAATGCTATCATAATTATTCTTCCTCTTTAAATAATTTATACTTACAAACTGTTTGATGAAATTCTACATAGTACGGGAAATTATCATCAAATCTGTCTTGTACGCAATTAAGCCATGCTCCCATTTTGTCCGTTGGTTTATGCTTCTTTAAACAGTCCGCCCCACGCAAAGCCCCACCTAAATAATAATGGTTAAGTTCTTCCTTTGGAAGAAATGTATTACAACTTCCGCAACCAACAATAAATAATAAAAGGATAAATAATATTTTATTCATAATTATTTCCTCAAAGGATTAGTTTCTGCGAACTTCTGTAAACTTTTCGGGATAAAGGCACCGATCAGAAACGCTGTAAAAATGTAAAGTCCTGTAAACGGGTCTGCCGGAGGCTTAAAGAATACCAATCCTGCCGCCACAATACACGCTACAAAACTACACCACGACATCACCCTCATAGTTGAGGGATTTCCGTTATCATCGGTTAATAAGGTTGCTTTGTTTTCGTCCATTTATTTTCTTCCCCCATCGGTTATGCTGTAATGATTTCCGTCATGCTTTAGACCATCCCCTTTAATACCATCACCACCCCAAAAACATAACTCGTGTAACCCTTCCCAATACATGCCAAAATCTCTATGCGCTTCCGTGTCGGACAGATAATTACCGTCTTTATCGTATAGGTCTATATCCACAGCCAGCCCGTCATAATGCAGAGAGTTTTTCATATGCTTGAGTCCGTCCCTACCCAGACATGGTTTAAATCCTGATTCGGTCATTCGATTAATCAGTAAGGCAACGCACTGCGTTAATAGCATACGTTTTTCTTTGATACCCATATTAATCACCCCATAACGTGTTTAACGAGAATGCCAATGACAATCACGCTCACGCCTGAAAATATCCCAAGAACCCAATTCAGCATTGAACCCTGAAAGGCTACTTTGTAGCAGACACCTTTTTTCGGGTCGCCATTGCCAAACAGAGCCAGTCCTTGTTCAACCAATGTCTTATGGTTGGCAAATGCAATTTTTACCAAGATACCCAACTTTTCAGAATCAGACTTCCCTTGCACATCTTCCTCATTCAATTCAATTCTAACTGGTTCCATGATTGACAATTTCCCCTTTTCTGGTATTTTATATCGGGCGGCACGGCGTTTTCCCTTTTGCCGGTCTGCACTATGTCCAGTAGTCAGACAGCCGCCTAGCCTTTACTCCACATACGCCATCACACACGCCCAAACTATAATGATGACCAAACCGGTAAATGCGTATTCAAGTAATTTCATGGTATCTCCTTACAGACAGCCGCATCTCATTACGGATTATCCGACAACGCAACCAAATCTTCGTAATAAACAACCGCACGAATAACCCCCGCTGTGAAGTTGCCAGCATTAGGCGCAACCGTGATCGTTACCGTTCCCGTGGCGACCTCATAAGCCGGATGAACTGCGTCGAATTTTGTATTTTTTGCAAATGCCTGACCTGAACAAATTGCGGTTGTCGGGGTATTAACATAAGCCGCAGACCAAGAAACGCCAGTGTCCGAGGTAATAGCCGTATCAACCCTTAATTGAATACCGTGTATTCTTGCGCCAGAAGGAACATTGACAGCGATTGAACCCGTTGCCCCCGATAATGCGCCACTGGTTGCTTCCACCAATGTTCTTCTAATGCCCCCGCCTGTGTTTGCTGTGGGACTTTTCTTTATGATGCCACCAGTGATAGAAGTGGCAGTAGTGTCTATAGTCATTCTATTGGCACCACCGGCAGTAAATCCCAAAGAATCTGAACCGACTCTATACATTCCAAGGTTAGAGTTCGATACAAATGAGTAGGTTGCCGCACCATATGACCCAGACTGTCCGAGTACAACGCCACTGGTTGCAAAATTTAAATTGCCAGTCAATGTCAGTCCAGCCAACATAGTTACTAGGCTGTTAAATTTATTCGTTCCGTAAAAATCCCCATTGGAAGTTAAATAATGAAAGTTATTGCTTCCCGCATCCACTACAGATGAAGCGCCCGATGTCCCAACGGAAAACTCACAACCGTAACATGAATTTAATGTTGACGTACCAACCAACTTGACCATGGATTGCGTAATATATGTCGGGTCTATAAATTGTAAGCCAAAAAAATTATTACTCCTCGAATTTGTTAAAGTAATTCCATTCTGATAATGAGCCATTTCAACAAGTGCATAAGCCCATGTATTATTAGTTGCAAATCCAACAGTCCCACTAATTTCCATAGCAGTAAGGCCACCACTATCACTGGACCATGTATTGTTTAGTGCCATTGTATCGTTGGCGTATGTTCTGCCGTAGATGCCACGAACCACTTTTCTAAAGAGATTTCGTTCAATTACAGAACCAAACCCCTGAAATGCCGCATCTTCGCTACTGTCAAAGACAGCAGTCGTCCCACCTAGTACGATTGCATCATTTTGGGATACTTCTCTACCATAGCCACTTCCAATCCAAGTGTTGTCTCGTAGAAACACACTGGTGTTTGTAGTCTGTAAAAACGGTAATGAATCATACCCCCTGTCCTCTATTGATAAATTTTTAATTGTTAAAGAGCCACTTCCTCTTGTATCTATTTTAGCCACTGTTCCGGCATACCGAAGGTCTAATGCTGATGTTGCGGGCGGAGAGATATATCCAAATAAAGTTCCATCCCACGAGCCGCCCTCGCCAGTTAATGTTAATGGCGGTTGTTGCGGTACATTTGCTCCATTGTTCGGAATAGCTAATTGTGAATTGATAAGGTAAGTTCCTTTAGGGAAATATATTGTTCCTCCGCCAGCATCATATACTGTTTGGAGCAATGCCAGCATAGCAGTTGAATCATCAGTGCCGATGTGCATGGTTGCGCCAGTAACGCTATTGACAGCGTTTGCCCCTAAAATAAGAGTGGTGCTATTTGAATATGTTGCCGTTGTGGTAATTGGCTGATAATATAATTGTGCGTTTGTTAGCGTTGCGGTACCACTGCACGTTGCGGTACCATTTGTTAGCGTTGCTTCTGTTATATTGCCACCAAATCCCGTTCCCTGATTTGTAATAATTATTGTAGAATTTGCGGCAATAGTATCTGTTCCTGTTAATTTTACAACTCCCGTTGCGTTGCTTCCATCACCATTAAACGAAGATAGCAAACAAGTTGTATTTGCCGCGCCAGTTATGGTGCCCCCAGATGAATACTTTATGGATTGTATTCCGGCAGTACCCGCCGATAAGGTTACTGTTTTCCCTGCATCTAATGATGTAAAAGAACCAGTCGCAGAAGAAACAGAATTTGACCCTGCGGTTATTACAGCATCGGTCACAGTACGCTCATCACCCTTTAATCCATATGATTTAGCGTTGTAACCAATAACTCCCATTACATTAGCCCCTGTTAAATTCGCCACACCCGTTACGGTAAGGGTGTTCGTTGAGAGGGTGGTAAGACCGGTGATGGAGCCGCCGGAACAAGTTCCGTCTGATTTGAGGTAGCCAGAACACGAGCCGGAAGCGAATTTAGACACTATATTCTGCCAAGTGAACGTGTCCCAAGAAAAAACAGGAACAGCAAAAATTGTTATTAATAGTAATGATAAAATAATTCTTTTTTTCATTTTAATCTCCTTACTGCACGTTCAGTTTAAGCGTTAATACAGTCTCCGCACTGTCTGCTTCAGTTGCTACAATTTTAATGAACGGGAAGAGAGGCGGCGCGAAAACATAGCTTCCCGTTCCAACGGTCACACCCGTAGCGATTGAACCGCCTGCTGTTGGCGCGAAATAAGTTCCGTCTTTCTTGCTACATACAGTGTAAGAAAAGGACAAACTGCCAGCCGTAGTAGTGTATTCAAGGCTAAAGACACCCGCTTGTGCCGAACGCCTTAAATCTATTGCGCTTGATGTTGCTGTACCTTTCTTGTCTATTGCCTCTGCGTTAAATAAAGTGTAAGTTGCTATTGATCTTCTGCTCATATCTTTTCTCCTTTTAACTTTGTCGTCCGAATAATAATGCTTTATTTGCGTCCAATGACGCTCTTGTTACAATTTCAATCGTGACACCGCTTGAAACTAATTCTACGATAGGTATTACTGCCGCTTTGTCAGAATTAAATATAATTCCTAAATCAAGTATTCTATGTCCTGTAGATGGTGCGGATAAGATAGTTGTGGCAGTCGTTCCATTTAAAAAACCCGAAGCCTGACCCGGAACATCGTCCGTGTCGACAAATGAACAGGTAAAGGATGGTTGATAGATTGAGGTAATGTTGATCGTGCAATTAGAACCACCTGCGGCAGAAGTAGCTAAACCCGAAGCAACTGAATATCCTGTACCTTCAGCAGATATAGAATTAAGAGAAGTGATAACCCCGCCCGCAGAAGCGGTGGCCGATATAGTCCCCGAAGCCCCCCCGGCTTGAACAACTGTTAGGGTAACAGTTCCCGGTGTATAACCCGTACCACCTGTGTTTAAGATAGCAGTCTTTATCCCGCCACTGACAGCCGCCGCAGTTTTGGCTTGTATGTAATCATCTTTGCCTAAAACTATCATGCTACATAAACCTCTGTGATTGTGATTGAAGATAATAAGACCCCGCCTAATTTTCTTGCGGCGGCGTTACCGTTGATATACATAGTTCCACTATCAGCACCAAAACGAACTTTAAAAGTTGTAGAACTCGTGGTTGCAGAAGTCATCCAATGTCGCATTACAAGTGTTTCGTGACCATAATAGGAAAACCAGTTGTTAGGTACTGTTATCCCGGCACACAAAGCACCTGCGGTTGAATCCTGAAATATTGCCGCCATTAATGTATTGGCAACTCCGATTGCATTACCCACTTGGAGAACGACATCTATAATTAATTTGCTATCGTTTCTCTTGGGGGTAATGGCTAAAGTAGCCCATTCTTTTCCCTCTGAATTTTGGGGAATAGTATCGTCATAAGGAATGACCGTTGTGGAAGTGTCTAACGCGCCACTTGAGTAATTAACCACCTGAAGAACATGAGGGGTATTGTCAATAACGTAATCCAGAGAAGCGGGGGAAATAGACCTTGAAGCGTCAGTACCCGCAAGAGCCTCGGCATTAGTGGCGATTTCAACCGTACCTGCCGTTGTGGTAGTCGCCGCACCGACTATGCCTGTAATGGCTTCCCTGATACCTTGCTCTGTAACTAATGTAGTGTCGTCACCTGCCGCACCTACGGTAGTAGAGACCAGAAACCCATCTTCCAGTGTGCCGGAATTAGCACCGTTCCATTTGGGTACATAGTGGTCTGTATTCGTAACTGGAGCAACAACGTAAGAAGAGCCGGCATTTAAATTTACGTCTTTGTCGTATTGAGATACATCGTCAGAGTCTTTTACTACTACTCTGTATTGACCTATTCCGTAAACTTCCGCAGAACCGTCAGCATCTAATACGATTGAATAAATGGTAGCCGTAGCCGATATGTCGGTATAAACCGCTTTGGGAGTCGTCCCGCCGATTTCGTAGAAGTAAGCCGTACCACCCGCAAGAGAAGTTTCAGCGTCCCTTAATTGTCCGAAAAGAAATTGAAATGATGTTGCTTCAGCCATAATTCCCCCTATGTTTCAAGGGAGGCCAAAGCGTTCCTTGTGTCCTAATGCGCTAAATTGAGGCAGTTAGAATTTTAGTTTTCTATAAAAATAGACCCCTCTCTGTTGAAAGAAAGTATTCTGTTGTAAGCGTTTGAAGCCCTATCTCTTAGCAACTGCTGTTCTGCCAACGGGAGTTGATATTCTGGTGCTATCCTGTCAGCTAAACACACGCAAATAGGTTCAATCCATTCCGCAGGTACATCTAAAGTTTCCGTGTCGTTCAGCAAATCGTCAATCGGCCTGTAAATAGACAGTATGAGTTTATCCCCGCAGTAATCAGCGCAAGGCCAGACATAAAGTTTTCCGCAGACTAATTGCGGGTCATAATAAGCCTGTACGATTTTACCTTGTGAAGTCTTAGAAGGAAGTGCGGAGTAATCGCTATTGCTTATGAGGTCAATAGGGATTTCCGTTCCGTCCTCTGCGGTTGAATCGTAATATTTTCTTCGGGCATCTTCTATCTTTGCGGGTCTTTGTATCTGACTCGCAAGAGTATGTGAGTAAACCAAATTACCAGAAGCGCAAGCAACCCCAATCGTAGAAGATAAAGTAACATTAAGCCCTGAGATAGTCCCTGTAAACCATTCAATAATTCCATTATCATTTTCAATTCCAATATAATCTCCTGTTGTCATTCCCGTAACTGAAGTCAAAGCGGCGGTTGAGTCACCCACAGCTAAAGCTGAAGTCAAGGTGGTCTGAATACAAGAAGTCGCACAATGAGAAAATCCCGTGTAAGTCCGAGGAGCGATATTGTAAACCGCCTGTCCCTCATTCAAGAAAAGTGTAGCGTCTTGTTTAAGCCACAACAGCCCGTCCATTTGCCAAGCCTTTAACATGGCATTACAGGCGAACCTAGCGTCAATAAGTTGCTCTGGTCGGGGATTGCCCGTAGCCGGATAAGCGTGAACTAATCTTAAAGACCGTTTTAACAACTGATCTCTGGTCGGATTCCAAGTCTGTACGTTTGATGTGGTCATTGGTTAACCTCATTTTGTTGTTCTTCTGGATTCATCTTGTGATAAATCGTATTAGCTAAAGCATTCGCCATAGCATTTGCTTTTGTACCGTGTCCGGATTTCTTAAACATCAAGGCTAACTGTGATTGCATATACGGGGATTTTAAAAATCTCCACATTACAACCGCCTCTGTTGCCTTGGTTACATTACCCGTAGCACCACCAACTATTGAACCAGCCATGCCAGCCGAAAGGCTAAACCAATCCCAATTCCCCGTTCGATTGACTGCCCGTTCAAGTGCCGTTTCCAAAGTTTTGAGTTCGCCGTATTTTAAATTAACACCGGCTATTTCAGGTATCTCTTTGACAATTCTGTCCTTTAATCCCCTGACGATGGCTTTTGTTGTTTCTTCACTTGCCGTTGATAGTTTACCATATGATTTTTTAAGGAAAGCGTTTGTATTCTGCTTAATGGCCTGTGCCTGGTCAACCGTGATAACATCACCATATTGTTTTTTGAAATTATTAACTACAATGTCAATTTGCTTGCCTAATTTATCTCCATTAACAGTATTAATAAATCTTCCCTTTAGGTCGTTAATGGGAAGAAGAACATCATCGATTTTTATTGGAGCATTAGGGTTTTTAGCAACAACCGAATCCATTTGATTTTCTAAATCTGTCAGCATATCCTTAGTTCGCGCTAACCCGTTTTTGGTAATGGGTATCTTTTCCCTAAGCATTGTGTTGATTGCCGTGTTTCTTACTTTTTCTTTAACTGACGGTGGAACTTTTAATGATTTTTCAGCTAAGGTGAAAGCCGTTTTATCCATAATGCCCGTACCTTTGGGGGTCACGCCGACATTAGCCGCTTCAGGCGATAATATTCTTTTCACGCCCGGTATCTTGCTTATTACCTTTCCTACTCCGGCCTGTGCCGCACCGAAAGCAACATCTTTACCAATCCCCCCTGCCGATGCGTCAACGTCCTCGCCTAATAAAACATTGGCAAGGCGTTTACTGCCAGCAAAACCAACTCCCCCTCCCACATAAGAAGCACCGGGAACTGGTACTAATGCGCCTACCGCCTCGCCTGCCGTTGTTCCAGCAGTTTCAATTCCCGTTCTCAATAGTTCCCGTCCTGCACCGTACACCCCGTAAAGGTTAGGATTTTTTCTGCCCCATTCAGGTACTTGATCTGTAGGTATAGTGGCTGGTTTTCCATTTTGAACTGTGTCAAAAATATCTTCATTTCCCGCCTTGTCAAAAATATCTGCCATTAGAAACTCCACCCATCTTCTTTTGCAAGTTTACGGGCTTTTCCCTTGTCCCCGTTTGCGGCCTTTAAATAATTTTTCGCCATATCAGTATCGGTAAGTTTCGCCCCCTGTGTCGGCGCTTTTTTAACTTTAACCTCAAAAAATGGTTGTGGGCTGTTTGGTGCGTTGATAATACTATCAACATCGTACCCCTGCGATTTATAAACCCTTGTCTTTTCCTTCATGAGAATATCAACCTGTTCTTCAAACCTGCTCATTCTGGCCTTGAAGTTTTTAGCAGGTAATTCGGCGGTAGGAAGAAACTTAACAAGTCTTGCGTATTCCTGTTCGTTGATTTGCGCTCCCGATCTGGCACGAAGCAAAGCGTCTTTTGTATCGTTGACGAATGAGTAAAATTTAACCTGATTTTCGGGAAGATTTTTCCAGTTTTCGGCTATGCTATAAAACCTTCCGGCAACGGGGCCGACATAGTCCTCTTTGAACAGGTTTTTTGCCCTGATTATGCTCTCCCTTAAACCAGAGTAAGCTCCGAGTTCTTTTTCTGCTCCGTCTGGCAACGGTTTAGATGGATTACCTTCTGGGTTAGGTCTAAACTCACCCGCCTTATCACCCCTCGCCTTAAAGGGGACAATGCCGGTAGAGGTCGGAACTGCCGTGTAAATATCTGGTGTTTTAGACTTAGCGTACTCTGCGGCGGCTTTTTGTATTTTAACAGAACCTTCAGGGGTAGCGTAATACTCAAGGGCTTTCTTTCTTACTTCCGAATCAGTGTAATATCCGGGGAACATACCGCCTAGAATAGTATCTAATTCATTTGCGACATTTACCTCTTTAGGTTTATCGCTGGTCAATTTAGTAACCTTGCTTTCCCTGTCAATAGCAAGTCCCATGTTCTTTATTCCCATGATACCCGCAGTAGCACCTGAAAAATCAATATTGTCCAGATCGCTATCAGAAGCACCATATTTACTCTTTAATATTTGCTTGGCTGTTTCTTGATTCCCCTTTGCTTCGTCATACGCTTGCCATACAATAGGGTTGACTTTTTGAAACTCTTTCATTTTTACAGCAAAGTCTAAAGCATACTTGTTGTTCTCAAGATCAAAGTGCTTATTTTTCATATCCATTTCTTTTTGTGCAAGGGCGTTTTTATCCCTTGCGTTCCAAGCGTCAGATAATATTTCAGCACTTCTATCTGGTGTGATTTGTATCATATTACCACCCCATTCCTGTCGCTTCGTTTACAACCGGTTCATACCCACTACCACTTCCCGTTCCAGAATTTCTTATGAAATATGACCCTGTATTAGCCATTGCATTATTCAAACTGTTTGAGGCGTTCTGATAAATGCTTGCCATGTTGTTACCCTGATTCGTGTAAATCTGGCCTAATGAATTAGCGTTCTGTCCAGACTGATTTCCGTAATTCATTCCTGACTGATTCATTGAACTAGCCGCACCCGTACCTAATTTAAGGGAGTCAACCAATCTTGCGTAGGAGTTTTGCCAATCCCTAGCGGCCACACCCGCACTTAATTCTGAAAGTCTGTTTGCGGCTGTACCACCACCTAAAAGACCCCTTGCGGCTAACTGGCGATTCATGGTCTTAGTGCCTTGCTGAAGTTCGTACTGCGCGGCGGGGGATTGTTTCATATCGTAACCGCCCTTCAGCATTTTAGCGTAATCTTCTAATGAAGAAATACCCTGCTGGTAGAACGGTTCTTGACGGGCAACACCTTCATCATAAATTTTCTTTTGAATGTCTGCGGCGTACTTTATCGCTTCAGCAGATTTATCAGCCGCATTTTCCGTTGCCTGACCCTGTAAATAAGCAGTTTGTCCAAACTCTGAACTCATAATCTCCCCCTATATCCGTTCCTCAATAATCAAATGAGTAAATTCCTGTCCTTTGTTCAGTAAGACTTTAGAGTGTTCCTTTGTTACTTTGCGGACAACTTTTTTTACTCCAAGCTTATGACCAGTATCTAAATATTGAAGGTGCAACTTTTTGCCTATGTCTGTTTTGCGTAGCTCAGGTTTGACGTAGAAGTTAATTCCGGTAATCACCTTATCTCCCGTCAGTTCATCGTAATCCCAATAACCGGACACAAACCCGACAATCTGCCCGTTTAATTCGGCAACGTATAAATGATTGTTTGCGTGTTTGATAAATTCGCACATCTTCGCAGTCCATATTTCTTTTTGAGGCGTACAGTCCGGCATTTCTTCTTTTGCCATGTTAATCCACAAATCAGCACACTTCGGTATGTCGCATTGAAAAGCCCTTCGGATATTGAACTTACGTTTCTCAATTCCCTCATTGATAATAGCCGAAGTGACAAAATTATTTACCGTCCCGTCATTGGCTTTCCAGTAGGGAGCGCAATCAATGTCCCACAAATCAATATTGTTTACGTCATACCAAGACACGACTTTAATATCTAAACCGTCATGCCATAATTGAGCGTAGGACACTTTCTGATTCACCGGCTGAAATTCCGTTTCGTCTAAAGTGAAAAGATATTTTATAACATCAGATACGAATAATTTGTTATCAGCCTTTCCCTCGACACCCAAATTGGAAGCAACTTTAATTCTGAAATTGTCTATCGTGCCGACATACGCCCTGAATATTTCTATGGCCTCGTCAATCTGTTTCAGGTCATCAATGACGTAAAAGCAAGTCCATATCTTCACGCCTTTCTTTTTACAAAGTTCCAGAAATTCCAAATCTTTCCCTTCTGATTCTTTGTGAAATGAAAGACTGATGTTGTGTATTCCGTTTTCCTCTGAAAGCAGGGGAACAATTTCATCAAAGTACTTCTCGTCACATAACTTTATCCCGTTGGTTAAGAGATTGACCTCGCCCAAAGTTTTTAGCTTGAGGATAATCTCTTTTAAATCCTTGTGTCTAGTAGGCTCTCCACCGGTCAGAATGAAGGGAACAAGATGTTTGTTATCAAGTGCCTCTTGATAAATGTCCTCAATAGTCCGCTCGATTCCGTTGTTGTCGTGATAGCAATATTTACATTTAATATTGCATCTTGAAGTTACGTCTATCAGATACCCATTGTATATTTCTTTGGATTGAGCCAACTTAAACCATTCGGGGTCACGTTCCACCATTGAAGTAAACTCACCGTGGACAGGACATTTCTTCGTCATCATCACATTCTGGTCAATGTAAATATTAGCCGGTATTCTCGAATAACAAACTGGACACAAACTTTCAGTTAGCAATTAATCCACCTTAAATATCGCTTTGATGTTCCTATTACTGTCTGTTCTATTGTCGTACTGGAACTTCCGTAATTCTTGGTTACGTTTGTTACTTCTGCCTCTACCGAACTGCTAGAACTTGACGTTGTTGTTTTTAAATGCCTGTAAAGGTCATCAAACCAACGGCTCAACTCCCTTTGGTCAAAACCTTCTCCTTTTTGTCGTGGCGGTTGTCCGATCATAGAATCTCCTGCACATTCACTAACGCCATATCCACTTCATCGGAAAGCCTGAACTCATACTGTCTTGCCCGATAACTTCCCATTCTTGATAAGTGGATTATGAAATCCCCGAAGTATTTCGGGTCAAGTTCCAACTCGATAAAGTCCGACCAGATAGGATAACCGTCATCACGCCACCTAAAAAGCATTTGAGGAGAATCCACGCCGTTATCAACAAAGGTCTTTATCTTGATGAACAGGTCTTTTGAGAATTTAATCTTGGAAGTGTCACCCCAATCTATCCAACCCGTCCTGCGATAAGAAACCATGTCATTACCAGCGTCATCAAAAACCTTTCTTGATAATTCGTAAATCTTTCCGTCAACTCTCGACATGATTAAGTGCTTATTCCATCGTTTAACAAAACAGGAATGTTGCCCTAAAAATCTTTCATGCTTTCCCTTGACTGCGTTGTAATAAGACCACCTTAACCAAATATCGTTCTTGTAGTCATACGCCCAAGTCTGGTCTGCTGAGGGGAAGTTTAAAAGGTAAATCGCAATTCCACCCACACAAATTATATCCCCGATTGCATCTGAAACCGTGTCCATTTCAGCAAGGACGTTTGCTATCGGTTCGGAAATAACTACGGGTGAACGACCTTGAAGTTTAACTACGACTCGCTTCTTATCCACGACACATAAGGCGAATATAGTATTGTCTATTTTCTGAGCTGAATAAACAGCTTCCAGCCCTGCCTCGCCTGCCGCCCCTGGGACGTTCACAAATGGCGTAGAACCGTCATCCTGAAACACCTGAAGCCCTTGTGTGCCCCATGCGTAAATCTCTTGCCATGCCGTGAATAAAGCCGTTAATTTGTCGCCTTTATAGTCACAGGTAACGGGATTGTCCGTTGAACCCCAATAATTGTTTTCGATTGAAGATGTAAAAGGATTGGTATCTGTAAAGTCAAACCTGTTAGTATCAACTTCATTGGCTATGAATCTTGAATTTATCCAAGCAACATGAGTCGCGTCTGGTGTATTGGTATCTAACGGTGTGCTTAAAGTTGGTTCTGCATCGGAAGAAACCGTACTTGATGTAATCGAAGCAAGAACAACATCACCGTAGGCCGTTCCTGTGGAGTTTGTGGCATAAGCCCTTACATTATAATTCACTCCCGAACTAAGACCTGTTATTTCTTTTGTATAAGCTCCCGTTGACGAATACGTGCCGGTATCGTATGCTACGGAATCGGAAGTAGTGGGAGTGCCTAATACTGATTTCTTATAACAAAAACCTCTCACGGTAACATCGGAAGTTCCTAAATCCGTGATATTGCCGTTGCCTGTAAAAGAAGAAGTCGTTACTTCACTTACCGCTTGTGTCGTGACAATCGGAATATTAGCGGCGGCGGTAGTGAGTTGAATCGTTGTTCCATAAGCGGTATCAACTGAATTGGTTGCGTAGGCTCTAACTCTGTATCCCGTTCCTGCCGAAAGTCCCGTAATGTCTTTTGTATAAGACCCGGTTGAGTAATCACCGTCATTGTGAACTTCGCTGTCTGCCGTTGTCGGGTCACCCGTTGTACCGGCTTTATAGCAAAACCCTCTTATTGTCGGATTAGCACCGCCTGTCGTTACGATTGTTCCGTTTGCGGTACATGAGGTCTGAACAACAACTGTGCAATCTTCTGTAGTAAGTGTAGGTGCATCAGCACTGGTTGTGACCTGAACTGTTGTTCCGTAAGACGTCCCCATTGTATTTACCGCATAAGCCCGTACCCTGTACCCCGTACCTGCGGTAAGCCCTGTAATAGATTTAGTGTATGCACCGGTTGAGTAATCACCGTCATCGTAAGCAACTGAATCAAAATCGAAAGGGTCACCTACCGTTCCAACTTTATAACAAAACCCCCTACGTGTGCAATTTATACCACCAGTAGTAACAATAATCCCATTACCGGTGAATCCAGTGATGGAAACACCCGAACCTGCCTCGGTAGTGACAGTGGGAGCAACTAAAGACCAAATAACATCACTGTCCGCAAAGATTACGTCACCATCTACGAAAATGACATCCTGCATTTAAACTTGCACCTCGGTTATGGTTATAGATGAATAGCAAACCCCGCCAAAAGCACGAGTATTCGTAGTATAAGAATTTATGTAATACGTCTGACCACCGGAAGTGCCAAATCTTACATTGAACGTAGTTGAAGATGTTGTTCCTGCCGCCATGTAATAAGTCATTGTCATTTCTGATGGTACATAACTGATTGTTGTTCTTGCATCCAAAGCGTTTGATGTAGAGTCTTGAAATAGAGCTATGCTATTGGTGTTGCTGGCCGACTGAAACTGAACGCTGACATCTATCCGTAGTTTGTTGGTGGCTAATTTGGGAGTAATGCTTACGGTTAAAATCTGGTCGCCTTCTGTTTTTTGGGGTATCGTGTCATCAACCGGTATTGTACCCGAACCTGAAACTTTATCGCTTCTCTGATAATTAACAACTTGGACAACCGAACCGGCAGGAACTAGAGAAGGTCTTTGCAATATCCATCGTTTTGTTCCTGCGTTTGCTGTGGGAGCAATGATATTAACTCCATCTGCTGTAGCACCAGAAGAAGCGTTAAGAGCATACACTCTGAAAATTCCAGTGGACAAAACAGAACCTACGGCTTGATCTTTATCTGACAATAATGCACCATCTATATAATCAAGACATCCAGTGGTTCCTCCTGTTAACGCTATAAAACCATAAAACGATGTACTCATTTTCTATCCCCTTATTCCACAACCTTCAAATAAGTTAAATTACCACTTGCCATATATAACCACGGATTACCCGCCGTGTCCTGACCGTCATCAAATATAACCGGTGTTCCAGAAATAGGATAATCCCTTGATGCTAATTTTGCTTTCCACGAAAAAACTAAAATCATTCGTGAAGTATTTGTGGGAGTAATAACCAAACCCTCGGTAGAAATAGTTCTTACTGTGTCAACAATCGTATCAACTCCCGTTATCATAGAACCTGTCGTGCCACCCAAAGTATAAGTAGCTGACCCTGAAGTGACGTAGGGTTTAATTGTCACCTCGTAATCAACTCCCTTTAATGTTGTATTTACAGCAACCGGCGTACATTGCCCCGTCCCGTCTGAAATCTTAGCCAAAGCACCATTTTCAAACGGATAGGTCGTTTCAAACGTGGTTGCATTATATTCTGATTTATAAGTTGAATAAGCAATCGGCGGGGTGTCGTCTGATTCGTTTTTCAAAGGACTCTGCCACCCAACGCCTATGTTCCAATTTTCGTGATTAGCACCGGAATATCTAGGTGACTCATCTTCGCCAAGTCCAGTTAATTCAGCCTTACTCCCATCTTCGTAAATAACAAAGACTCTCCCACCTGACACAGCTATAACCTTGTCAGCGGCCTCCCAATCGTATATTCCATCACCGGGCATATCCGTACCCAAGTCAATAAACTGTGTCATCCCCGGTCGTCTGCGAGTGATAAACCCCTCGCCCGGAACAGGCTCAAGATAGCAGTCCATCATGTCGTCAGTAGCAATACCTTCTGCTATTGAGTCGGTGTTATAATATGGTTTACTGTTTAAGGACGCTATCTTCATAGCAAGTCTGGATTCCTTTCTGCCACGGGCATAAATTTATCTTCGCCCTCCGGCCTGGTAAACGGCAATGTCCTCGGCTTAGAGGGCTTATTCGGTGTTTCGTATAAAGGTCTTGCTTCCCAACAATCACTACACGCATAAAGACCGTTCCACATTCTGCGTAACTCCGAACCCTTAAACTGAAGGGAACAGAGGTCGCAAATTGCGTTATAATCATGCGGAATGTAGTTGTCGTTTTTTAACATTTTAAGTGGGGTTAGTTTTCGTCCAACCCCAAAAGACGTTTTGGTTAGTTAAGCTGATTATTGACTTCTTGAAATGCACCCGAAATCTGAAGTTGAGCTACTTTTCCGTCAGAAATCTTGCGTTGTTTTTCAGCTATTTCGGCCTGAAGAACTTTGATACATTCTCCAAGATAATCGAACTGGCTCTGTAACTCCGCTTTTCTGGCTTCAAGTTTCTCTTTCAATTTTTCTGTCATTCTCTAATCTCCTTTTTATTTATTAACTGGCTGTCGTAAGGGTAATGCCACCCGTTGCATTACAGAAGCCATACGCAAACCAGTTTGTTCCGTTACAATAGAGTTCAACCCTATCACCCACAACCGAGGTTCCACCAACAAAACTGATAGTGTCACAACCAGACGTTTCGGAATCTTCGTCAGTACCGGCGTTGCAATAAACCTGTCCAAGAATAACATTCGCGCTAGAGTCTGTTGTGATTGTGTAATCAGCACCGGAGGGCGCGCCGGTTACGATGAACGTATAATGCAGACCTGCCGCCACCGCAGGAAGCGTAGAGGCAAATTCCGTAGCATCGTTCAAGAAGTACACCGTACCGGATTCGTTAGAGGCAATAACATTAGCCGCCGCAACTGTTTCGGTCTTATCCCTGTAAGTAATCGTGGAAGAAAACGTACAGGCACCGGTTACGGTAAGTGTTTCATCAAAAACAACATTACCATCGTCAACTTTGATAGCTTCTACATTCGTGCCGGAAGCACTGATATAGAGGGCATTGTTTCCGACCTGACCCGCACCCGTTCTCTGGATAATCTCAACGATGTTTCCGTCAGCGTTGGCAAGGTTAGAAGTCGAATCAATCCTGACAACCGTACCGCCCTGAACCAAGTTGCCCGTATGGGCGATATTGATTGCAGAACCCTTGTTGTCAACACCGGTAGCCGCAGAAGCTATATCCAAAGCAATACCCGCTACGTTTGTACCCATATTCAAATCAATGGCGTTTCCGGTAGCCGCCGCCGAAGCGTAGGTGATATCCAAACAGTTTCCTGCATAGACACCGGAGAAGTCGATATCGAATGTATGGGAATTTCCCGTAGATGAATCAACGACCTTAATCAGATCGTCAGTCCTTGCACCTGCCGCCGTAATCACTAAAGCGGAAGCCGCAACAGCATCAGCCGTGACGATGTTGATTGCGTCATTGGTAGCCGCCGCACTGTAAGTAATGTCTAATACAGCCGCCGTTGTCGCTATACCACTTACATCAATGTCAATGACACCACCGGAAGAAGTACCGGTATCAGCAATGTGAATAGAAGGTGCTGTATTAGTACCCGTTCCTCTGGCAATGTAAAGAGGCTTAGCACCGACAGTCGTATCGCCGGTAGAAATATCAATGACATTTCCTGTGTAGGCCGCAGTCAGATTAATATCAAAGATATGAGCATTGCCCGTTGAACTATCATCAATCTTGATTAAGTCATCAGTTCTTGAACCTGCTCCCGTGATAGCCAAAGCAGAACCGGCAACATTGGTTCCCATTGTGATACCAAGAGCATCACCATCGGAAGCCGCCGTGTCGTAGGTCAACTGAATCATGTTAGAGTTCAGAATCGCACTCTGGGTAATCAAGATGATGTGGTCGTCAGTACCGGCATCAGTCCCCGCACCCACAATGTTGATAACCGGAGCAGTTCTAGCCCCTGCCGTGGTGATCTGCAAAGCATTACCGGCAAGATTTGTTCCGGTGGTAATAGCGATAGCGTCACCCGTTGCCGCCGCAGTTGCATAGGTAATGTCAATAACGTTTCCTGTGTGAACAGCATCAACGTCTATATCAATGATATTGCCCGAACCTGTATTAGTAGCGTCAATATTCAAAGCCTGAACATTACCGTCACCGTCAAACTTAATATCAATAGCGGGAACGGTTCTTGTTGCCGCACCACAGTCAATGTAGAGAGCCTTGGAAGCGACACCTGCATTAAGGTCAATGTCAATGATATTCCCTGTTACTGCCGCACCGATGTCAATGTCCACGATGTTCCCCGAAGATACGCCGGTAACAGCTATGTCAATCAAATCCGAAGAACCCGTACAGTCGGTAGCAACTTCAATCATGGGCTGTGTGCGGATACCAGAACCCTCAACGTGAATAGCTGTCATAGCTACGGCGTTGTCCATGTTGGCATTGAAAACATTCCCCGTTGCCGCCGCAGACGAAGCAAAATCAAATACGTTTCCGGTGTAAATGCCGGTCAAGTCTACGTCTATGATATGAGCCGAACCCGTAGAGCCATCGTCAATATTCAGAACGGGGCCAGTCATAACGCCAGTACCCCTTGTGACCAGAATACCGCTGGTATCAAGCGAGCAACCGTTTCCGTATGTTAAAGAAATCATCGAACCGGCAGGAGAGCCAGCGTAGGAACTGGTGATGTCAATCGCCGTAGAAGCACCCGCACCACTCTTGTCAATGTCAATAACAGAATGTGTTCCCGTAGAGTCATCTTTAACTTTAATGTCTGCACCGGTTCTCGCACCGCCTCCGTCATCAATGTATATACCACCGGCGGCAACGCCCAAGTTCATGTCGATATTTAAAGCGATACCCGTCAGGACAGCGTCAACGGACAAATCAAGCATATTGCCTGATTTAGCCCCGCTCTGCACAAAACTCATTGAATCCAATGCACCCGTAGTAGCGTCAGTAAAAACAATCGCACCTTCATCAAGTGTGACCAAGCGACCATTGGAATAAACACCGTCCAAATCGCCAACGCCCGTACCACTTCCACCACCGGAATAACTCGCAGTAATAGACTTTTCAGTTCCGTTGTACGACCAATGCAGACCGTCCGACTCCATCCAGAAACCGCCGAAGTTAGTTAATCCAGCACCTACATAGGTCGAATAATTTTCCGATTCCGTAGCAGTAGGCTCGGAAGTCAAAATTCCCAAAACAAGACCGGCTTTAGCTCTGATTCCACCGGCTTTATTTGTTGATCTCATTTATATTCTCCTCGGATAGAATTTCACTACCCTTCCCATTAAAGGGATTATAAAGGGGTGAGTTTCCCCACCCCTTGTTAAATCTTAAACACCAGCCGAACCGATAATTCCGCGTTTGTCGGTGCAACCAAAACTTACTCTGAAGGAAGCCTTGAACTTCGCATTGGCTGTATCGAAGTCATTGTCAGCCCCAAAAGAAGTAGGCTTGCGGTCTTTCATCTTCATTCCGTCCGGGCAGTTTGTCCGTGCGAAATAAGCGTCAGCGTCAGTCAGGTAATGATTGACTTTCACGCCGCCGGGGAAAGCACCCATATCTCTAAGGGCGTTGGCATCGTTGTCACCCGTACCACTCCGCAGAACGGATTTAAGAATACGATGTGCCTCAAACTCATTTGAAGGTGTCACAATCAAAGAATCGAGTTTGATTGCAATCTTGTTTCCACGGTCATCAGTCCAAGAACTAATGTCAACATACATCTGCTCCAGAGCCGCTTCGCTCAAGTCAGAACTGATTGAAAGGACATTAGACCACGTTCCACCGCCGAACAGAGGATTGGAAGCGTAGCAAAGACGCTGACCATCACCGAAAGTATAAGACGCATTGAAAGCCCTGTTGTAAACATTAGCCGCCAATGTTTCATAGGTCTGGCGCATCGCAAAAGCCAAAGCCCTCGCTTCACGTTTGCCCAAAACGGTGATGTCGTACTGGTTGTCATCAATCGCTTCTTCAGTGATGATGTAGCCCTTGGTGTATTTCTTGTGGATATAACGAGAGGTGTAGGTCTGACGGGCTTCATCGTAAGACACGTTTTCACCCTGACCGGTTTCCTGCGCTAACCCGAAACCCATGATACCGGTTTCTTCGTCATACGCTCTGGTGCTTTTTTCGATTGCAAAAAGTGCGGGGTATTCCGCTTTCCACTCGTTGTAAACTTCGTTGTACCATTTCACCTGCAAAGGAACTAATGAGGCAGGGAAATTTCCTGTATTGATTATAGCCATAGTTCATTCCCTCCCTTATTCAATTCCCAATGCGCCGTTGGCGTACTGGTTCAGATTCATTTTCACTAAGAAACGACAGTATGCACCCATCTCATTACTGGGGTCGGGTGACATACCAACAATCAGAACGCTTGCCGAGGCCGATTCTGACGGAGAGGTGATAACGGCATTACTCAATCCGGTAGTAGTAGAACCGGTAGAAACGGTAATTGCCGCATTGGTTCCGATGTCGTCAGAAGTCCAGACGGTAGAATCGCCCTGCACTTCATAAAGGTCCATCGGGTCAACATCAACAAACACATACTGCGCTGTTGAAGAGGTGTGATAACGAAGCGTAGGACTTGCGGGAAGTATCTCAAAACCGACAACCACGCCAAGAACAACACTTCCATTAGCCGCTTTAACAACGGCGGGACGGGGCATATCATCAGCATTGACCTGACCATAAGTCCCCTCTGTCATAACGGTGTCACCGACATAAAATGCGGTGGAGTCGTTTGTATAAAATTTCTGGATTGCGCCGCTAATAGGCGAACCAGAAAGACTGCCTACTTTACGGAATCCAAAAGGCCGATTTGTATTAGCCATTTTAATCTCCTTAAATTTTTAAGGAGAGAAACGGATTATAATTTTTCAGTTACTAATCCTTCGCCGTATTCCTTAATGGTCTCCGAGCCCGAAGCCAACGCTTCTTTCGCTGATTTTTTAGGTGACTTGATAGCCTGTTCAGAATCATCAACCAGTTTAGTTTTCGCTTTCTGATCTTCTTCGTACCATTCGTTTTTAATCCGCATCAGGTAGCCGGTAGTTCCATTTCCAACGGGCATTGAAACTCGCTTGCCGACTTTCTTTGCCGTTCCTACAATGGGGTCGCCTAAGTTTCTGTCTGATTCGACAAATTCATAACCACCTTCTACTGCTTTCTGAAGTCGTCCATCTTTGTCATTGATTAAATGATAGTGGAATCCATCTTCAGTTCTGAATGATATTCTGTTTCTCTGGCTAAGAGGAGTACGCTTTCTCTCACTTCTGTCCGGTCTTTCATTCTTCAATGTTTCGTCTGCCATTATTCTAATGCTCCTTGTGCCTCTAATTGTTTAACGTATTCTGTCATGTCGGGATAAACGCCGTGTTTCTTACACTGGTCATAAACCATGCGCTGTTCATCAGTTTTCAGTCTGTCCCGACCATACCCCTTGACTTTTGTTTTCCCCTCGCTAGAAGGTGTCTCTACTGGTGAAGCTGACTCCTGACGAGCCGTGTTACTCTTAAATTCATCTGGAAATCTTAGTTTTACTGCTTTCTCCGTTTCTTCCAAAACTTCCGACAAAGAGGCTTCCTGATTGTCGGCGGCATAAGCCTTGTTGAAAGAAAGAGCGAATTTCTGTAATTTAGGGTTTTCGTCAAACCACTTGTTCTTAGATACCCATTCCTTGATTTCCGGTTTAATCTCTACTTGTGCCGGAACGTCTTTTTTAATCTGTTTTTGTGCCTCTATCTGTTCGTCAATCTTTTCGACCTTCGCAACATCGCCTACTTCGATTGCTTCTTTCTTTTGAGCTTTTAAATCGTCAATAGCCTTTTTAACTGCTACGTCCTTTGCCTCTTTAAATTGTTCGGTCATCGTCCTGACAAGCTGTTTCATTTCAGAAAGGCTTGCGTGTGTTTCTTTTACTTCGGACTTCAGACCTTTAATCTTTTCAAAAAGCGGTTCACGTTTTACAAACTCTTCCGCACCTATCCACGCTTCACCTGAAAAATCGTCTTTCGGTTTCCACCCTTTAGACTTCGCAATCTTTTCATAATCTACTTTTTCAGGTTCTTTTTTCTCTACGGTTTCCTCTTTGTCTGTGTTGCTGTTATCTTCCATGTCTATTTTTCCTCCTCACCACTAATGGCGCACATTTCTTCAAAAGAATGATCGCTATCATTATCGAGAAATCTTACAATAGTATCTATGTTATGTTTTTCCAGTGTAATGACATTATCATCCTGTTGTATTTCAATGCACAACACAGGAACTATTTTCCTTCCGTAATTATCGAAAACTTTACTTTTTTTCGTAATCCTGGTAATTTGAGAGCACCTGACATCACTATATTTTACTTCCTCTGTCATTACTCTTCTCCCTTCTCTAAGGTTGCGCACACGTCTTCGTCGTTCAATAAAATGAACTGTTCTTTGGAATCGGGATCTGTGATTTTCCACCCGCCGTTTCTGGCATAGAAAACCCTCTGACCAACTTCAGCCCACGGCTCGCCTTTGTCAAAAGCTAACCAAGCTGTTTTGCCTATCGCTACGATAGTGCCAATAACCTGCTCGTTCTGTCTGCGTTCTTTTGTTTCAACTGCTAAAAAAATACTCCCAATTTTTTCATCTACTGTGTCGGCCTTAACTAAAACTCTGTGACCACTCGGTACAATCATCTATTCCTCCTATGAGTTATCTTCTTCACACTCCACTTGGATTTCCAGAAGCAAGTTCATTGCGGAGATTCTGCCCAATGCTTCTGCTGTCGCTAATGCTGTCTGCTCCATCGAGAGCCGATTGTAAGTCGAACCCCTCGCCAGACTGTCCTTGTTCCACTCCCTGACTTCCCTTAGGAACTTGAACACTTTCACCGTTGTCGGGTGGAGCTTCCATTCTTCCAGTTCCTCCGGTGGTATCACCGCCGTTATTTCGTTCTGCATTCTTCGCTCCTATCTCTTTTTTTCTAAGTTCAAACTCTGTTTCTTGTTTCAATCTGTCTGATATTAATTTGTATGACTCTATGTTGATTCCCTTCTCTACCGCTTCGGCCTCTGCTATTGTTTTAAGTGTTTGTGCTTTCGTTAAATTAATATCCTCTATAATCTTTTCAACTCTCGCTTCCATTTCCACCTGCTCACGCAAATCTTTGTTGTGAGCGTGTTCGGACTGTTCTTGCATCTGAATAACTTGTGCCTGAACTTGAACCATCTTCGGGTCGGGCGGTGGTGACTGAAGTGCTGATTGAACTTCATTTGCGGGTAAAAGTTTATCCATGTTCGGAACGCCGATAGCTTCAAGGTAGTATCTGTAACCTTCAATTCTTCCTGATGGACACGGATTGAATTGCGAACTATCAAGAACTGCTCTTGCTCTGGCTAATCTCTGCGCTTCAGAGGATATTGTTGGGTCGGCGGTGGGAACTATGTCTAAATCATCTAGGTCGTAGTCTTTCTGGAATACAGCCTGTGTATCATCTAGGACTCTGATATACTCAACTTCGTCCATGTAAAGACGATTCAAGCGGTAAATCTTTTTGTATTCGGATTTAAGGGAGCGATAGACTCTCTTGTAAATCGAACTAAAGACTTTCATGCCCTGTTCAATCATGGCAAGAACGGTTGTAGCAGGGGTGTTCTGTCCGGGCATTTCACCGGTCATTGTTTCGGAAACAGACGAAAGAGTTTTCCCTGTTTCGATTAACAGACCCAAAAGCTGGAACAAAACCGTAGAAGGTTCGTTAGTCGGAAGATGAACAATACCGTCTTTAAGAACAGCTCCGGGGCAGTCAACTACCTTCCATTCATTCGGTTCAAAGGTGAGCTTACCACCCTTGATTCTTATGCCCTGTGCTATAAATCCATTATTGGTATTCGCCCTATGACCCGCGTCAAGAAGCTGATTTATGACCGTAGAAATAGACTCGTTAATCGGGCCAAGCAAATGAGAAAAACCTAACTTGTAGAATCCACTGCCGGGGTCAGGTAAGAATCCGTAATCGGTGTAATACTGAACAGGGATTATTCTCTTAATCTTTCCCTTGTCGTTTAACTCTATTCCCTCTTCGTCATATCTTGCGGTGATACGGGCAAGTTTTCTCTGTTCTTTGTGGACGGTGACAATGTACGGTTCATCGTAACCGTCCTCGTCTAAGTCCAGCCAAGTATGCTGTTCAAGAAATAATTCAGATTTGTTTTCGTCATCGTTGGTGTCCATGACTTCGGAAACTTTTTCAAGATACATTCCGTCACGTTCGCGCTCGATAACGTCATTTTTATAAAGATATATTTTTTCCGTTGCCCGTCTTGCACTATCCAAATCTTTAATGCTCTGATTGACAACGAAATCCAACGCCTGTATTCCAAGGCTTCTGTTTCGTTTTAAAAGCGGGTCGTAAAATGATTTTCTGAAGTGCATACCGACACAAGGAAGTGATGTAAGCAGTTGGTCGGTGTCCGATTCCCATTCGGTCATTTGTTCAAGGTGCTGGAAACTCATGTGTTGAGAAACACGTTTAGCCCTTGCTTCTTTTTCGGGAGTTACCTTGCCGACTATTTGAGCTTTGATGATGTCGCTTCCCTGAATAATCTGCGGATAAACTCTGGCGGCAAAGTTAATCGCTGAAATGGCAATTAACGGATATTTGACATTGGCGGCATTTTTAAAGGGGTAGTTCTTTGTTTCTGTGACCTGACGGGCGATTTTAAGCCCCTCTTCGGCTTTCTTTTCCCATTCAGCACGAGAGGCTAAATCTATTTCGTAACCACGAACAACCTTTTCGGCAATCTTGTTGCGTAAATCTTCATCAAGGTCGCTGGCTATGTTTTTATTGGATATATTTTTTTTGAGCCACGCTATGTCTTTCAAATAAAAAGCCTCCCCGTTTTCAGAGGAGGCCATTAAGACGTTCACTGACTAAATCTACCGTTCAATTAAGGAGGGTGGATTAAATTTATTTCTTGTTAAACAACTTACAAAAATAATCAAAAAATATTTTAGCTGATTCTTCAGCATTACCGTCAAATTTCATAATGCCATCATCCCAACAAAGAGTGCCAATGGTATTATTATCTTTTGTAAAAACAATATTATTATATATGGGTGTGGCTGAGATACATTGCACCGCATATTTTTCATCAAACGTACCAAAGTTTTCTTCACTCATACTTCTTCTCCTTTGAGAACTTTCTCTAATAAACTTACCGTAAACTTTAAGCCACGAATCAACGCCTTTATTAACTGTTTGGTTTCGTTACTCATCAATACCCCGCTACGGCTGAACGACCTGTTTGTGGTTCGGAATAAATCTCTTCATCTTCATCAACTTCGTTTTCCATTTGCATAAAGAATGAGTATTTCATCTTTTCCATTAACTTATAAATGTAAGAAATCATGTCCAGTATATCTACATGGTGAAACGGGAACTTGTCGCACTCTGATTTAAGTTCGTCCAAAATTCTCTGCGAAAGAGTAGTGACATAATGAACTTTCCCGTTGTTCCAAGGCCACGCCAGAGTAGTTTCAATCCTGTATTCCTTCTGTTTCCCGTCGGGTGACAACAAAACAACATTCCCTGAATCACGCTCCGTTTTTTTAATTTCCATTCTTCGTTTAGGAGCAAGACCGTCCATAATGTGTTTATAGGTCGAATCCGTCCCGACTCGTTCAATACCCATTCCTAAGACTCTTCCGTTTCTCAAATAAATGGAAACTCCGGTGTCGATCGCCCTGTCCAAAGTCATTTTCCCGTACTCAATGTCCTCGATGTAAACATTCGACAATCCCAAATCGTCCATTACTGGTTCTACCGATATGCACCCAAAAGCCCAACCGTCATTATTCTTCCCTCTTGTAACTGCGTCATCACCGGCAGGGTCGATAATGACAAATTTAATCCTGTTCTTTGGCAAATCCTTCATGTCAACGGGTTTAAGGTAATTAAAGTCTATCTTGACTTCCGACCTGGGAGTAGGATTGCATAACTGCTGTGTGTTGAATGAGTACGCATCAGATTTCAGTGAATCCAACTCCCCCTGTGACAGAAAGATAGGTTTTCCCGTCTTAGAACCGTCATGTGTAGCCGGGATTATCCTGACTCGGTGCATCGGGTTTCCGTTCATGTCTTTTTTCTCGATTAAATGGCTCAAGAGGCCAGTATGAGAATAGAACGTACCGATTACCCTTCTTCTTGTTGACCCGTCCGGCATACCCAAATTCTTGGACATTTCGTAGGAGTCTATAACGTCCTTAGTTACTTCTACGGATTGAGCCGTATCTTTGGTTTCCACATCGTCATAATCCAAATCGTCCCAATGTCCACCTGTCGGCATACCGTCTGTAAGGCCAGCACCCTCTAGGGTCTTTTCTTTCCTCGAAGTCGATCTCCTCTTGACGATAATTCCGTTCTGCACCGACCAAGAAGGGCTTTGAGTAGAGGGCTTGTCATACAGAATATCGGGAAATGACTGTATCAAGATAGGTTTCTCAAGGGTCTGCATGACGGAAAAAACAAACTTATCTGAAGCCGGTTTCTTATAGGACAAAATCAATGCGCATTTTTCAGGATTCGTCAAAATCCTCTGCACTCTCTGACCCTGTGTCATAGAAAACGACTTTAAATGTCCCCTTGCCCACACCTCAACATCATATCCGGTATAAGGGTCGTTCTGCTCGATTAGTTTACAAGACCTGACCCCAAACGGGCAGTTCATCAACGGATTTTCCATTATAAAATAAGTGACAAAGAACAAATCAGTTAAAACTAACTGCCGGTAAGTGGGAATATCGCTTATCTTACCTGATGCTATATCTTCAAATATAGCCTCGTAATTGTACTTGTATATCGCTTTGTGCCTCTTAGGGTCGAACGTGGCACTATCTAGCGCTATTTCTGGATGACTTTTGAAATCAATCAATTATCCACCAAAGTTAGGGTCATTATTCACACATATATCCGTTCTGCATTCTCCCCAATCTATCGTTTCGTCAACAGGTCTATCTTGCCTTACAAACTCGATAATACGATCTAACTTCTCGACTGTCGGTTTATCGCTTATTACAAACTCAAAGCCGCGCCCTTCCCATCGAATATGATCGTAATTATCACGATATTTCTTTGTAGTCGGCATTGACAGCCTGTATGTGCATCACCATTTCCCTTAATGTCAATTTTTCGTAAGTGTTGTAAATATTTAGGTGGTCTAATGGCACTTCCATCACCGGAAAATCTTTAGTTAATAATATTAACCTTTGCACCGACCATATATTTTTACCAAGG
>Ga0172381_10000825_pt1 | contig 38598 bp, 55 predicted proteins | sample Leawel6488metaG_FD_119754 | JGI IMG/M metagenome (GOLD analysis project Ga0172381, IMG submission 119754) | Leachate microbial communities from a municipal landfill in Southern Ontario, Canada - Leachate well 64-88 metaG | ecosystem: Engineered > Solid waste > Landfill > Unclassified | place... | reverse complement strand
TCGCGAATCTTCACAGAAACTAGGATATTAGTGATTTTTATTTTGGCAGTAATCTCAGATCCAGGAAATCTATGCGCACTATGAAAACATATTTCTTAACAAAAAATTTAAATATCAAAAAAGCCAATTTATAATAAAGGTAGCAATCATGAATCAAGAGGAGATTATGGCTGTTCTATCCCATAGCGAGGAGGGTGCTAAGTCTTTACGGGAGATTGCTCAAGAAATTGGGCTAGATACCTCATCACATGCCGGCTGGATCAAGGCAGAGCGCGGCCTATCTAGTATTTTAAGGAAGCTCAAAAAATGGGGATTTGTAGCATGTGTTCGCAAGCAAAATGAAAATGGGCATCGATTTTGGTATAATCTCTACTGGAAAAATGAAATAACAACCAATGAGTGGTCGTCAGCAGAAGAAATCGTTGCTGAGCAATCATAATTCTGGGCAAATCTCCCTAAATTGAAAAGCAGAGCTACAGCTAACAAACAAAAGAACTATATATCTAAAGATAGTATATTGTAATTGGCTAAGGGGCTCCATATAGAATAGACAAACTTCCCCCGAAAATGCCCTTTTCCACAATAATTACAAAAACAATTTTTATATTGTTTCATACTCTGGCGTTACCTCCGACCTTAAAACCTGAATTCGTCATATCCCCAGTTAAAGCCGAATTTAGCGATCATTTTAATCTCCCATTTCCACATGGAAATCTGCATAGCAGAGGCTTTCAAGATATCTATAAAGATGGTTGTAAGAGTCGTCATATTAATCATAATGCTCGTAATAGTTAAAAAGGATTTTCCTGCAGTTGACCAGAGCATTGTACAGATAATATATCTATGTACAAGATACTTGGCAAAAATTGCGTTTTATCATTTTTCCGTTATGACTGAACGGCGACCATTATTATTAACAATATCACTACGACTGTTATTTTTGGCCCATAATTTACTTAAGCTAATTTAATTAAATTTAAATACTTAAAACCATCACTATTTATTGGAGCCTAAAATTTTATATATGCCCAAAATCCCTGCCGGCTCCGCCCCTCCTTTCCATTTATATTTAATATCCGAGTTCAAACATATTCTCCGTTACGCACAACTATAAACTAAAGTCTTAAATAACATTAACTTCATTTAATTATTAATTAAATACATAACTATACAGCGGATGGGTACAATGCTCAACCAAACAAGTTTTACCGGAGAGATCACTTATTTCCGAAACCTTGATAGCTGCATCCTAGATGCACTGCAAGCGGCTCAGGATAAGAATGTGGGACCCAGTGAGCCCACAAATTTCAGCATATTGCAAAAGAGGCTAGAAGCATGCCAGTTAAGGCACCCACCTCTTTATCGCGAAAATGTCATTAAGCCCTATGTTAGCACCCTAAATATGCTAGGTGAGGCAGGGTTTAGTCAGGTCCTTTCGAGAGATCCAAGTAGAGAAGGCGAAGCTTGTCTGATGCTGGATATTGCCCAAGCAATTCTTCTGCATGGGGAAGAAGATTATAATAAAAAAGCAACCGATGCCCTGCAAGAGGTTGTCAGCGACCTATATGATGGATTTCTTTCCGCAGAAGACAGAAGAGATATCAAACCACCTGATATAGGGATAGTTGCACCTCTTGTCAAATGGGGCAACTCTGAAGATGGTCCTTATACCTGGCCTGTTGACAGCACCATTGATTTCGGCGTGAAGGCTGCGATAGTCAACCTTCCCATAGCAAATGCACAGCGCGGCATCTTTGCATGGGCAACTCTTGGTCACGAATCCGCAGGACATAATATAATCAATGCCGATACAGGTCTCCGACAAGAATTAAGGAACTGCCTCTGGAATGGTATGCAGAATGCAAATGTAGCATCATTACTGCCGGATTATTGGGCTTCGAGGATTGACGAAACAGCATCCGATGTACTTGGTATCCTGAATATGGGGCCTGCAGCAGGAATTGCACTTATCGGCTATTTTCGGGCCCTAAATGCAGCCGGAGGAAGAGAACCTCAACTTCGGAATATTGGACCTAGCAATGACCCTCATCCAGCAGATATTCTTCGTGGTTATTTGGCAGCATCTACCGTAAGTCTGTTGAATTTTAGCAAGGCTAATAGATGGGCAACGGCTATCGAAGCTGAGACGGACAAAGATCTTGCTAGGATTCAGCTCGGAGAGAACAGCGTAATTACTCCGGAAGAAGCAAAAGATTCGGCCCTAATAGCAGCTAATTGCTTGGTACAGACAAAGATGGAATGCCTGGGGAATCATGCACTCGGCGAAATCCAGAACTGGCACGACGATGATGAGAATATTGTTAGACAAGTTCGATCGATCCTGAAGGCTACCGAGCCTTTGCCCGAAATATATTCCAAGGATGTTTATGCGGCCCACGTTGTAGCTGCAGCTATTGTAGAGTCACTTCAAGGGAAAATAGAAGTACCTATGCTCTTTACGCGCATGATCAATATGTTAAAGACGTTGCATGACAAAAATCCCTCATGGGGTTCGCTCTATGTGAAATACCCTGGGAATGTCGTCCCTCTAAATGCCTATCTTCCTTTTAAAAAGTCCTAGACTCAAAGGTTCTTATTCCGGAAGTTGCTGGATGGCTTCATGGCGCGAAGGCAACAGACGCGACGCCGCAGGGAGCGCCAGGAAGATGGATGCTGAGGCGGTAGGACAGCAAGCTAAAGAATAGACTGCGGGGCTTTTCAGCAGTCCACACACACGACCGTTTAACGATTAAATAAATTATTTATATGATTATGATATTTGTCAGAAGCGTAGGAGGAAGCATCATCAGAGATGAAACTACCAAGGTCGCAGACAGAAAGGACTTGGAGTTCATGCAGGGCCTGGAGATCCTGGGCATGAAAAGAACCGTGGCCTGCGTCATAACCTTTCTCAAGGATCAGAACGAAAGATCTTCCAAGGATATCGAAACGGCTACGGGCCTTAGGCAGCCGGAAGTCAGCATCGCCATGCAAACCCTGAGAGAAAGGAACTGGCTCACAGAGCATGAGATCAAGAGCGAGAGAAAAGGCAGACCCTTGAAAATCTATGCTTTGCGAGCGACCATCGATGAGATCATAAATTATTGTGAAGCTGAGAAAATCAGGGAGTTGGCCCAGACCTCGGAGGCCATTCAAAGGCTGAGAGAGCTGAGCTCGGCATAATCTCAGAAGGAGATATCACCTTCGTAGATCTTCGCGCCCAAGCCCACCGCCTCCTCGACCGTCGCTAGGTCCTTCATCAGGAATAGACGCTCGTTCGCGGCCTCCTTGAAGGCCACGGAGTTCTTCAGGATCTGGGCATATTTCGCAGATTTAGGGAGCTGGACCACGTAGCCCTTCAGGTCCTCCACCAGGTCGTAGTCAAAGCCATTTTTCTCCAGGAGCTTGAGGGCATTGTTCCTCGCGCCGATGGACTTGAACTCGAAGCGGTATAGGTCTTTGTTGTAGTAGTCCAGAAACGCATTGAATAGCTCATGGTTATCAAAGAACTGCTTGAAGACCCAAAGCTTGCCCAGCTTGAAAAATATTATGAGCTTACGCCTCTCTATCACATCGAAGGTATTGGCCGGCATGGGGAACTCTCCTCGCTCAATTATCACATTAATTCGCGATAAATCTATGGGATACTCCCCCAGAAAGAACGTCGTCGGCCACCGTCCTTCCTCGCGCACCTCCGGCCCGCTTTCCTCCAGCCTCCTCTGGATTATCTCCTTCACCTCGCCGGACTGGGCGAGAAAGATCTCAGCCAGGATCTCCTTGGTCGTCTGGAGCTCCAAGGGCTTTGTATTGCAATACACCACAGATCTCTTCTGTGGCCTGATTTACTGCTCGAGGACTCCTGCCATGATAAATAAGTACTACGTGTAATGATTAGTACTTTTGTAAGAAAACAATATCACTGAAGCATTTTTACACAATAGAATTATACCATTAATTCTTCGTAGTGCGAGATAAATCTGTCATCATTTTTTCCAATAGAAATGAATGGGTTAAAAACATTATACTGTAATTTATATACCTTTGATGACAGATCTTCGCGGAGCGAATATGATGATCCGATGCAAACCAAGTCTGACTCAAGGAGAGGATTCGCTAGATCAATAGATATAAATTAGTCTTAAAAAACGAATTCTGTAATAGCAAGAAGATAATTATTACAAAGAACTATCTAAAGATCGATATTAGTCGCTATCGCTTAGCGAATTATTAAAAGCAAAAATTTTTGAAATGATTAAACAAATATGATGGAACGCTAGATGGATGTCAGCCATGCAGGACATGGCCATAGCCCATCACCACCGTATCTACCGATCAAACACAGAATTATTTACATACAAAAAATATTTATAATAGAGGCGCATAGAGAGTGTAAATAAGTTATGGGGTGAGATTATCAAAAAAATAGGCGTTGTATTGATATTGGCTATAGCCATGCTATCCATTTCTGCTATAGCGCAGGATTATGGCTTAGCCGGAACCGGCGGTGTGGATATTCTCGGAACTGGGATTTTTGAGACCGATGGATCCCTCATAAGGTTCCCGGAGGCCCAGGACACCAATATCGACACATTGGATGTAGGCAATGATAAGGCATTGGCATTTGGCAATATTTGGCAAAAGACTCCCGTAGCCACTGCTACAAACAACTTGGAGATCAAGAAGAACCAGGATTCCGGTGAATGCGCACCATGTCTATTGGATGACGGCGAGACTCAAATTGGATGCTCGGACACCTGCATCAAGGTCAATGTAGATCAGATTAAGGTAGGCAATAGGGAGGCCATGGCATTCGGATTTGCAGCAGCCACTAACAACGTTAAGATCGTAGCCAATCAGCAGTAGCTTCATGCCCCTGCATTAGGGTATTCCTGGACATGCAGGGCATTGAGATGCTGGAAGGCGACGTGTGTGGCCACCGAAAAAACCTGGACGAGTAATTCACAGAGGGCGACAGCATGCTTGAGGAGATTCGCGTCCTGGCCGCCTGCGGCGCATCCGCAGACGATGTGGCCGATCAGATTCATAAAAAGGCCTGGATCGGCTCGGAGCTGATCAAGTACATCGCCAAGACCAAGATTACCGCTTGAGACCGGATGCCAGTCCGGCTCAATTATTTATCTATTTTCCAGCCCAGGTGGCTCTCGACCGCCAACGTCGATTATGGGATATTGCACATAGTACTACGAACAACTCGTAAGTTTCAGCGTACACCTTTCTCAAGTAGTTCTATGGCATTCTGCAAAGTTTTAAGTAAAATGCCATAGAACCATCATCCATGCACCGCACCCCCTCAGGCGATCGCCGCCAGGCCCTCCAGAAGGAAGCCCGGGAGCTGGCCCGTGATGCCCGAGCCCTGCAGAAGGCTGCCCGTGCACCCGCGGCCCGCCAGGAAGCGCAAAGGCTGCAAGGCGAGGCGGAAATGGCCCTGGCTGAGGCCGGGGCCCTCAAGCTCCAGGCCAGGCTGGAGGACCTGACCTTGTGGGAGATGAAAAAGGTCAAGCGGAGCCGCAATGGCTCCAAGACCTACAGCTACTGGATGGCATCCTGGCGCGAGGGCGGCAAGACGCGCAATGTCCATCTGGGGAGCGCCAGGAAGATGGATGGCGAGGCGGCCAGGCGGAAGGCCGGGGAGATGAAGGCGGGGGGCTGGGGAAGGGCTTGCGATCTCCATGATTTGAAAACAATATTCGAAAGTAATTATGCAGGAAATGAGACCTCCCGCTCAAGGCGATCTGAGTAGGTGGCTTGCCACTCTCAAGTTCAGCTACTACTGATATCTTGAATGCTCGGTCGTAGCGCCGCCTCGTCTTTTTCTTGTACTTCCTTCCACATGTTGACGTTGCTTAACTTATTGTCCACTCGGGCAGGTTCACTCCAGTTATTTGTAAAATGATGGTTTGCTTAAGTTTGGTGCGAGCGTCTAAGGTTACATAAAATTTATTCTAATATAAAATTTGTAATTATTATAATGTTGTGCTTCATTTTGAAGGATAACTAATATATGTAAAGAGGCGTCTAAGCGATTGGGATCATGTGGGATATCGCTGTAGGGATAATTTCAAATGCGGTATGGGCCGGAATCCAAAAAATGGGTATTTCGATCAAAGATCGAAAGTCATATTGGAGAGGGGATATTGAAGAACTAAATGAAGATGGGATTTTCGAAGATAAAGTATGGGATAGACCTTTTATCATTTCTGGCACATTTTCCGAATATATACCCTTTGTTAATATTCCTCAATTGTTGCCTTTTGCTACCGAGGAGACAGGTATAATTGGGACTTGCAGACTAGGTGATAGCGTTATACAAAACAAATATATTGGTGCTATATATTTATTGGATGAAAATGATGCTAATAACCCTGCATTGCCTATATTCTATAATGGAGACTCAAAATTATTTTCACCAAGTATAAGAACAGGAGACCAAATAAGGATTAAATGTAAATTACTCACTTTAGATAATGTTTGGAGAAAGATCTTAAATAAAGAATCACTTAATTATAATAAAGAAGTTTTACCTTATGGATTAGAAGTTTTAGATGTTGATTTGATAAAAGAGGTTCGTGACGAGTTTTGGGTTGATTGTTGGTATTTGTATAAATTACACATCACAAACTCCGAGTTTTATGATTCAATTCAAAATTTATATAGATCAGAACAAACAGAAAAATACATCCGCTTCAAACTGGGAGATTCCTCAGTTGAGAAATGGAAAGATGAGCATAATATCGATACACCATGGAGTGAGTTAGAGGCTATTGACAATATATCATTCTTAGGTCTTACTCTATCGACTATATCAAACGAAGATTTTAAAAAAGAAATTCAATCGGTATTCGTTACAAAGCATGAATTATGCGCGAATGATAACTCAGTATGGATTGAATTTCCACAAGATGATAACGTGCATTTCCAGTTAGGAACAAGAATAAATGTGAATGACATTAATGCCAAAGATATATGTAAAAAATCATTTTCTCAAAATGGATTAAGCTATTTAAACTCAAATTTATTGAATTTAGCTCAGGAATTGGATTGTGAAGGTTTATTGCCTAATTATTGTCAATCATTAAGAAATTTAAGTTGCTCAGTCGATTTCCAGTACGACCAAATGGACTATAATATAAATCAAAATATCAAAATAAAGTGTATATTGAAAGAATTAGGTATAACATAGACAAAAAATTAAATAGAAGAGACTAAGAGTGGAATAGATTTATGCATAGATATATGCCTCCAGGGCCACCTCATGAGTATGCCTCCAGCGTTCTCTGGTCTCCCGGCATCCTCGCCTCGGCCTTCCTGCCTTTGGCCGGTTCGCCGTAGATGCAGAACACCCGATCGGCTAGCTCGGTCAGCTTCTGGAGGTGGGGGTCGCGCGCCGGCGCGTAGAGCAGAATGGTGGCCTCCCTGGAGGTCTGCCTGAGAGCCTGAGCCAGGTACTCCACCATTTCTCCGGCATCCTCGTAGAGCAACGGGTCATGCTCCACGATCAAGAAGCTGTAGTGGTTCTCCTCCAGGATGGTCATGAGCTGGAAGACGGTAAAAGCACGGCGCACTTCCAGCTGCGTGAAGTTGCGGTTCAGCCGATTGAGGATGCGGGAGTAGTTGCCGCTGATGAAGAGGATCTTGTAGCGCTGCAATTCAGGTAGCTGTTGAGGGCGCCGGCCAGCAGCTCCACGGGGGCGATGAGGAGGCTGTTGGTCTCGGGGAGCAGGGAGACGGTGGGGAGGAGTTCGAAGTCCATGCTTAAAGGCAGGAGCTGCGGGGATATGAGGGCGAGGCAAGGGGGACGGGGCGAAAGTGAAGTGTGATCCAAATTCTATAGTCAAGAGATAATAAATTAGGCAGGAAGCTGATCGTACCAAAATGCCTTGAAAAATCCAGCAGGACTAGGCCCCTCACTCGTGACTTTCATTTTCAGATCAATACGACCGCGACCTTTGTCTCGCAATTTTATAAACCGGTTAAAAGACTCAGCCCCTTTTGACCCCAAACCCGGGAAGAATACTACGCGAGTTTGTTCTGCGTTCTCCGGGTGCGGTAACAGGATGATGAATGATCGGATATCCTGCGGTTCTCTGATTACTCCAGCTGCCGGTATCGAGAATGGTGGCATTTCATTAATATCCGATAATATTTTTCTTACGTCCCAGGGGGCCTTCTCGTTATTGATTATCTTCCTTATCGTGTCGGCTTCAGGGGACAATATATATTCATATCCAAAACAATAGAACATCATTAAGAACGCAGAGTGAATGGTGGAGATAGCCACTCTCACGGGGATAGACTTCGAATTCAAATTAATGGTGAATGAAGGTTTGCATTGCTGAGTAAACATCCTTTTAGTATGTTCTTTGTAGTTGGGATCTTTCCAGTCAGCAGCTCTGATCTCCAATCTCTGTTTCGGACCCCAAGAAGCAATGGCTGAAACGGTTGATTCACCCATGCTAATATGCACGAATTTCTTAGCACCCTCTTTCATGTTCAACCAATCTTTGAATTTTTTCATGTTAGATGCATGTGAATCATAGACAGATCCAATCGAGGAATTGCAGGTACCACATTCAAGGGTGCATAGCAAACCACCCAGTGCATCGGGGATGACATGACCAAGCGTAAGCATTTGATCTACTTCGAGCGCAGATCGATCAAAATCTTTAAGACATATAGGGCAGCGGAACGTGTCTTTTATTTCAGGAATTGCCTCTGATAATTTTGCTGCATATACATCAAACAGCTTTTCACGCAGCTTACGGGCATCCATGCGGCAATAATGCAGTCGATTGGTAATTAAAACATCGGTCATCTCCACCTATTATCGGACTTTCATCTCTTCATTTCAAAGAGGGCTTGCGCACGTCTTCGATTCTATGATATTGATCTACACAATTTTCATTCTGGTAGGCGGTTCTGGAGATAAAAATGCTAGATCTCAAAATCACGTTGAGAGAGCTTCCTTAGTTCCATCAGGTTATCGAACCCGTCTTTATTAAATATGAACGCATAGCCTTCTTTAATTCCACCACTACGAGTAATCGGCCCTTTTGGATAGCATCCAAATTTCTGTATCGTATCTGAAAATTCTTCCTGTAGGATGGTTGGTTTTACGGGAAAATATTTCACATTGGCCACATATGCAGTTTCGTTCTCATCCGAGCCAGGCCAAGGTGCTGGTTGTTCTTGATATTTTTCTACAACGCGGGCTACGTAGTCTATTCCCATGCTTCGTACGTAACAAACAAGTAGATCACCTACATTCATTTTTTTCACATTCTCACGACCATAATGAGTGAGGTTTCGATTCTCTCTATTAATCTGACCTGCGACTATCCCAACACTACGCTCGAATTGATGATTTCTTGTCTGATTTACCCACCAGTATTGCACCATCAAGGTCCTCCTTTCTCAATATTTTCTATCCATTATAATGTTAAAGCTGGTGGCAGTTCTGAAAATGAGGACGCGGGTAAGGAACGGGGCGAAAGTGATGGAATAAAGAGAAAAATGAGCCTATTTAAAGGCTCAACACATGCCATGCGACATATACTGCATCTAATAATAAGTGAAGGATGGCAAGATCCAATTCACTCATGCTCTTTTGCCTCCTTTGGTCTTAGTACAGGCAGAACTGCCGGCCTGCCTGTCCATATCTGAAAAAACGTGGCCGGATTGAAACAGAGAAATCGGAATCGCAGATCCAGGCCGGGATACGATTATAATAGAGGTCGCCCCTTCCATTCCCTGGACTGATCTCCCCATGACCGACCCCGACTCCCTCTCCCGCGCCCACCAGCTCCTCGCCTCCGGCCAGCTTGACGAGGCCCGCATCTACCTGGAGGAGCTCCTCCGCCAGGATCCCGATAACACCGATCTTCTCTACAACCTGGGCCTCTGCTACGTGGACCTCGGCCAGCTCGATCAGGGCATAGAGCTGCTGCTCCGCTGCCTCCAGCTCGCTCCCGGCCACTCCCACGCTGCGTGGCCCTGGGAATCGCCTGCCTGAAGTTGGGCGACCTCCTGCGGGCCAAGGAGTACACCATGCAGGCCCTTGCCGCCGATCCCAGGAATCCCGTGGCCCTCAAGAACCTGGGCGCCATCCTCGGCAAGGAAGGAGACAGCCTGCGGGCTCTCTACTATCTGCGCCGCTCCTACGAGATCGATCCCCAGGACCCGCAGACCGTGTACGGCCTCGCCTTCGCCTATATGGAGCTGGGAGACATGGAGCTGGCCCAGAAGCATTTCCAAAAGGTGCTGGAGATGGAGGCACCTGAGGAGCTGCGCGGCCTGGCCAGGAATGGGCTTCGCAAGATTGCGGCCCGAGAGCTCAAGGCCCGTGGACCACGCATGGATGCGGTCTTCTATCTGCTGGATGCCATGCGGCTGTTTCGCGGGAAGTCGCTGCCGGAGATCCAGGAGATCACCTTCGAGATCGGCATGCTGGGCAAGTATGGTCTGGACATCAACGACCCCCAGGAGAGCCACGTCCTGCGGGCGCTGCCGGGGAGGACGTTCTCAGCGCTACAGCTCATCTGCATCATGTATGCGGGTTTCAAGAGGATCGAGCCGGGGATGGATATCGGAGTGGAGCTGAGCGAGGAGTGGGGGATGGCGGAGAGGCTGTTGCCGAAATAGTTGCATCTTGCTTACGGGTATCCGCTGAAGTGCCGAAAGTTATATCTGCTTTACAATCTTAACAAGATCACCATGCTTGCCACAAAGCGTGTCGCCGTGACTGAGCCTGTGTGGGCCGAGCTGTCCGGTCTCAGGAAACCGGGAGAGACCTTCAACCAGCTCCTCGCAGAGATGATCGAACGAGAGAAGAAGGCGCGTTTTATCGAGCACCTGAAGCAGATCGCCGATGAAGGCGATTTTATGGAGTTGCCTCCTTGAGCCGCAAGGTGGTTATCGATCGAAAGGCTCTGTTATATCTATCAGAGCTCCCGGAGAAGAGCCAGCGGCTTATTAAAGAGAAGTGCCACGCCCTTGCCGAGGACCCCTTCCCAGGCCATGGCGGTGATAAGGAGCTGCTGCATCTCGAATTCAAGTTCTATCGATTGCATATCGGCCGATCATTCACCGTGTTTTATCAAATCTGCGAGGAGGAGGAGCTTGTCAAGATCCTGGAGATCGTGACTATCGACAAAGCACACAAGCTTTACAAGCATTTCGAGGGGTGAGACATGCGCATAGACGCCGCTGATTCATTTCAGTCCGAATGCACTTTTTATCTACCTTTTTAATATTCTAGTTCCAGTGGAGATCGTAATCTGACGGCTCCAATAAGTTCTATGACATTTTGCAAAGCTTTAAGTAAAATGCCATAGAACCATATCCCATGCACCGCACCGCTGCCGGCGATCGCCGCCAGGCCCTCCAGAAAGAAGCCCGGGAGCTGGCCCGGGATGCCCGAGCCCTGCAGAAGGCTGCCCATGCACTCGCTGCCCGCCAGGAAGCGCAAAGGCTGCAAGGTGAGGCAGATGCGGCCCTGGCCGAGGCCCAGGCCCTTAAGCTCCAGGCCAGGCTGGAAGACCTGACCGTGTGGCAGATGGAGAAGGTTAAGCAGAGCCGGAAGGGCTGCAAGACCTACAGCTACTGGATGGCCTCCTGGCGCGAGGGCGGCAAGACGCGCAATGTGCACCTGGGGAGCAGCAGGAAGATGGATACCGAGGCGGCCAGGCGGAAGGCCAGGGAGAGGAAGGCGGAGGCGCTGGGGATGAAAAAGGCCGTAATCGAAGACTTGATCAACTAATGGGGAAAATAAGAAGAATGAGCAAGCTGAAATGGGACAAATGGTGCCATTATTTAGGGAGTCATTATGCACATAATTTTGAATAAAATAAGAAAAGAAATTCCAGAGATCATGCAATCAGATATCTGGCTGGAGCTGTCTGGATCAAAAGAACAATTTGAGAAACTAATTGAAGAAGTGTCAAAATCGCTCAAGGACGAGGAACTGGAATCCACACACGATGAAGGGTGCGAGATGCTCAAAAGGAGTGTATAAAAATTTCTCTGAAAATTATCCATAACTACAGAGGTTGAGCTTGCAGTAACCGTATAGAGGACGAAGATGCAAGTCACATGCCCTCGATGCAGAGCCCTGGCAGATAGGACTTATGAGCGCCCGCTTCTCCGGCGCACCAAATGCCGCTATTGCGGCTACGAGCTGGAAGAGGTCAATGTCAAGGAAGCCGCAAAGATCATTGACCTCATGGAAAAGGAGAAGGAGCGCGAGATAGATGAGCAGACAGAAAGAGATGTAGAGTTCCTTCGGCAAAAGCATCGTGAGTATCAAGAGAAGTGGCTCGAAGATCATGCAGGCATCTGCACTCCTCTGTGGTGCAGCCCCATTCCGAAGGAGAAGATCCAGCCCGAGGGCTATTGGCGGGTGCCGGCAACCTTGCGGGAATGGCTGCAGATTCTCGGGGTGAAGGATATCGACGCTGCCGAGAAGAAGGTCAGGAAGACCGGGCCGTTCAATCAGTGGAAAGAGACTGCCTGGCACCTCTGGCGGAAGGGCGAGATATGAGGGGGAGGGGGCCTCACCGCGGCTCGAAGGGAGGCGCAGAGAAAAGAGGATCATCCACTGCTCAATACGAGTCTCACGAAACCCTCAGTCATCCGATATATCGGAGCAGTTCCCGATTTGACTTTAGAGATGTAGCCTAAATTATCCAGGACATTAATCTTTTCTCGGAGGCCTGGATGCTCCTCTTCATAATATACGAGTCTGCGCTCGTCTCCGAAATTTATAGTCCAAACTTTTTTGGCGATGAAGAATTCTCTAATGAGTTCCTGCGTTGGGTCAGAGAGGTCATTCTTCATTTCTGAGATGAGGTCTGGCATCTGACTGACAATCTCCAGGTATTGTCTCTGCTCCTTCGTCTTAGCCTCCTGATCTCGTCTGCGATCAGTGAATTTGTTACTGAGATATGATCCTGCTGCCCCTGTCAGGATCCCTGCAAGGTACACGATCAGATTATCAATCCCAAATTGAATCAATGTCTCTCGCTCCTCAAACCGATTGTTATTGTTTGTTTCTTGGTAGTTCTCTTTTCCGATTTAACTTAGTTGCACTCATGGCCACATGCTACTCCCCACGCAGAAAGTCGCCGGCCATAGTTTTCCCTCGTTCTCATCCGGACAGATTTTCTTCTCTTCGTCCCAGCTCCTTTCCTCCAGCCTCCTCTGTATCATCTCCTCCACCTCGCCGGGCCGGGCGTGAAACACCTCCGCCAGGATCTCCTTGGCCGTCTCCAGCTCCATGGCCCTGATGCTTACCATCAGCCTGGGCTCGATCGGCTTCGCCCTCTGCCTCCAGGGCCACCTCATGAGTAAGCCTCCAGCGTTCTCTGGTTCTCCCTCGCCCGCGGGTGGGCTTTGGCCGCCAGTCGTGGAGTTTCACGAGGGCCTTCCTCGAAGTAGAACACCCGGACGGCATTCTGCACCAGGTCCTCGAAGAAAGGGTCAATCCCCTGGGCGTAGAGCAGCACGGCGGCCTCTTTTGCGGCATCGCTCAGAGCATGGGAGACGTACTCGGTCATCTCTCGAGCGTCCTCGTAGAGGAGAGGGTCATGCTCGATGAGAATCAGCGAATGATGGGCCTCCTCCAGGATGGTCATGAGCTGGAAGACGGTAAATCCCCTGCGGATTTCCAGGGCCTCAAACCTGCGGTCCAGCCTGGAAAGGATGGCAGAGGTGTTGCCGGTGACGTAGAGCACCTTAAACCGTTGCAGGTCCAGGTTGCGATTCAGGGCCTGTATGAACATCTCCCTGGGAGCCGTTAGGGCATTGAAGGACCGGGACTGGAGGGAGACCGTGGGAAGAAGCTCGAAGTCCATGCTTAAAGACAGGAGCTACGGGGATATGAGGGCGAGCCGGGAGCGGGGCGAAAGTGTATATGAATGCAGGTGGGGAAATATCAATACACGCTCGGGGAGTTTTAGCCGTGTTGAAGCTTACCTTTGATAAGGGCACAATTCAGATTCAAGGAGATGTCCGGGTCCCGAATTCTACCTGGGATGAGCGCTCCAAGACCTTCAGAGCCATGGCCCTGTATTACAGGGATATCATCGATTTTTTGAAGGCATCCGGCTTTGAATTCAGAGATGACGTTCTAAATCTTCTGCCCTGTCCGGAACTGCAAAGCATGGTTGTATTGAGGGATTATCAGAACCAGGCCCTGGATGCGTGGGTAGCTAACGGCAATCGGGGCATAATCGTTCTTCCCACAGGAAGCGGCAAAACGCTTGTCGGAATAAAGGCCATATCCCTGCTGAACACCTCGACGATTGTAATCGCTCCAACTCTCGATCTGGTGGATCAATGGCGCACCAGGCTAAAGAAAGAGTTCAAGATAGAGGTCGGGGTATTGGGTGGAGGTGAGTGGGACATAAAAGCCCTAACCTTATCCACCTATGACTCCGCATACATTCACGCCGATAAGCTCGGGAATAAGTTTGGTTTGATAATCTTTGATGAGGTCCACCATCTCCCTGCCGCAGGGTATCGAAACATAGCTGAGATGTTCGCCGCTCCTTATAGGATGGGCTTAACGGCTACCCTGGAGAGAGAGGATGGCCTTCATTCGGAGCTTAACCGGCTCGTAGGCGGCAAGGTCTTCGAAACGAGGGTAAAAGAGCTTACTGGAACCCATCTATCACCTTTCAGGGTTGAGAAGATCACAGTTGCGCTAACCGAATGCGAGAAAGCGGAATATGAGAAAAACCAGACAATTTTCTCAGACTATCTCGCCAAAATCAAACTCACCATCCGTTGCCCAGCCGACTTTCAGAAGCTGGTTATGAGGAGCGGCAGAGATCCGGGCGCCAGAAGAGCACTGCTAGCCAGGAATATGGCCAGGGACGTAGCTTACAACAGCTTATCGAAGACACGGAAACTCGCCGAGATCCTGAAAAAGCATAAGGAGAGCAAGATATTCATCTTCACCGAGCACAATAAGCTGGTCCACCGAATTTCAAGGCAATTCCTGATACCCTCGATAACCTACAGAACAACAACCAGAGAACGAAGCGAGACTCTGGATAGGTTTCGCTCCGGTGTTTACAGGGCCGTTGTCACCTCCAAAGTCCTGGATGAGGGCATAGATGTTCCTGATGCGGATGTGGGCATTATTCTGAGCGGGACCGGAAGCGAGAGGGCTTTTATCCAGAGGCTGGGCAGGATTCTTCGCAAGAAAGAAGGCAAAGAAGCAGTGCTATACGAGATCGTATCCGCAGAGACGAGTGAGGTCAACACTGCAAGGAGAAGAAAAAGACCATTAAAGCAATAGGATAAAAAAAGAATGCTTACCAGCGACCTGCTTGTTACGAAGATTTCTAAGGGAAAGATAGAGCCTGTTTATGCTCTTCTGGATCAGGATAACCTGGAGATTGCCCGCTCGGTTATTGCAGCTTTTCAGGAGCATGTGGGCAGGACATACGATGAGCTTATCGAAGAGCTGGAGGGCATTGAAGAGATCAACTACCGCTTGATCAGGGGACTGGCTCAGATCCTGGAGAGGAGATGCTCGATAGAATCGGACGCTGTTATCGATTCAATAGCTGCCAGGAAGATGGTCTTTGAGGAATCCAGGGGATTTGTTACCAACCTGGAAGAGAGGGAGAGGGTTCTAGATAAGGTTGCCAGGAAGCTATCGATCGAACCTGATGCCCTGGAAAAGGCTCTCTGGGCTGACCAGGAAGGAAACCTCGTCATAAAAGAGTTTCAAACCATTGCTCCAGAGGATCTGCTCAGGCATTATAATCTATCTCTGGCTCAGACTCTGCTCTTCAGGGCTACAGGAATGGAGATTCAGATAGAGGATAACTACCAGCCGGTGTTCAGGAAGATCAAGCAGCTTGGCCTCATCTACTCCATACAAGATGGCAAGATATCCCTGGAAGGACCTCTTTCCCTGTTCAAGCTAACCGAGAAATATGGCTCCTCCTTCGCAAAACTGCTGCCTACCATAATGGAGTCCAGCAAATGGAGTTTGAGGGCCAGCATATCCAGGAAGACATTTCAGGGAAAGAGGATCTATGATTTCACTCTGGACCATACCAGGAGATCTATTTTTGGCACTGAGTTAGAAACGGCGGAGATGGCCTTCGATAGCGCCATTGAGAAGGAATTCTATCAGCTCGGCTTCAAGGGCTGGACAGTTCAAAGAGAGCCGACGGTATTGAAAGCTGGCCAGTATGCCTTTATTCCAGACTTTTCCCTGGAGCGAAACGGCACCAGGATATACGTTGAGATCATCGGCTTCTGGACGCTTGAATACCTCAAGCATAAGATCCAGAAGCTGAATGATCTGCAGGAAAAAGAAAGCATGATTCTGCTCGTGAACAGAAACCTGGCATGCACGGGTTCTGAATTCCAGGCAGACAACCTCCTTTTCTATGATAGAAAAATTCCGCATCTGGAGATCATCAAGATCCTGAGGAGATATGAGGAAAAGCAGCAGGCGGAAGAGATTGCAAAGCTGAAGGGAATGGAAATTTCATTTGGCGACGCGAGTGTTATCCACCTCGATGAGGCTGCCAGGAGATACGGCGTTAGTATAGAGGCTCTCAAAGAAGTGATCAAAGGCAGGAAAAATCCCGACTATTCACTACTGGGAGACCAGCTGGTAAGCAACCAGGTCCTCGAAACGATTCAGGGCGAATTGATAGGTGTGACGAAGCATGTTGATGCTCTCAAGATCTTCGAGAGATATGGAATAAAAGCTTACAGCCAGGCACTGAGCATGCTCGGATATAGGGTAAAATGGAGCGGACTGGACCCGGAAAACGCTGAAATTCTTAAGATATGAAATATTGAGTACATTTTTCAGAATGGTTCATCCTGCATATCCTGCATCGGGTTTATGCCTTTTTCTTCTTCATTAATGAATGAGTTGAGTTTCAGAATAGGCACAATTGGAACGTCTTCATAAAATAATATTTCTTCTTCGATTAATGTTACTATAATTGGAGTTACATTTTCATTGGTTAGAATCCTGTAAAATTCGGATCTCTCTTTATGTTGCTTGATGGCCGTCTTTAATGCCGATAACCTATAGCGATTTCCTGCCCATTTTTTGCATTCCACCAAAAATGTCCTATTATTCTTCCTGGCTATAACATCATACTGCCTTCGCTTCTTGTTTGATGTCTTTACTTTGCCAGTCTCAACTTGAAAATTGTTCTCTATAAAGATAAACGCTGCTAATTTCTCAAAATGCTGCCATGCGACCTCTTTTGAAACTTCCTGTAAGTCCTCGATGTTTTTGATATCTTCAAAAATCATTCATAAGGATCTCCGCCTCGATGGTTTAAATATCACTCTCAAAGGCAGAAATCTCTCCCGCCAAAGCCCTTCTTCCCGGAGATTGTGACTATCGACAAAGCACACAAGCACTACAAGCATTTCGAGGGGTGAAGCATGCGCATAAACGCCGCTTATTCTCTTCAATCCGGATGCGCCTTTTATCTACCTTTTTAATATTCTAGTTCCAGTGGAGACCGGACTATGACGGCTCAATATAATTCTATGACATTATATACAGCTTTAAGTAAAATGCCATAGAACCATTCTCCAATGCACCGTACCCCCCCTCCGGCGATCGCCGCCAGGCCCTTCAGAAGGCTGCTCGCACACCTACGGCCCGCCGGGAGGCAGAGAAGGCTGCAAGGCGAGGCGGAGAAGGCCCTGGCAGAGGCCGAGGCCCTAATTTTCGAATCTCTCTATCCAGAAACTCTTTTCTTTGGTCAATAGACCAAATTCGATTATGCATGGATGCCATGAACGATCACAGTAAATTGGTCGATGAAAGCAAAATGTTCCCGGATTCTCAAAACAATGCTTTTCCATTCTTCGGAATACTTTCCCGCGTGGTGATAGACCTTGATTAATATCCTTTCGTTGAGGGAAGAGATTTACATCGAGATTACCACCAATCGCATGACCGATGAAATGCCCTTTGTCATAGTTATCTCCAAAGACTTCTGAAGAGGGACCAAGGAATCCTCTCATTCTGCTCTTATCACGTTTGATATATCTTGGGCGTGATCTCCCAAAAACTACGACCAAGCGGTCTTCAACGGCTTGGTCATTGGGAACGATTCCTCTGGCGATCAACTCTGAGGATAAATCAAACATATATTCAAAACCACTATCATTGAATTGGAGAATGTTTGTTGTAGTAGGTGTCATTTCTATATACTTTTCAGACCATAAATTTGGAAGTTTCTCAAAAAAAACTTCAATTATTCTTTCGATGTTCAAATCAGACAGTTCAGAAAGTATATTTCCATAGTCGATATCATAATTGATTAGAAATCCCTCCAACGCACTATTTACGTTTTTAGATCCTACTAATTATTTATTCTGGCTATTTCCTCCTAATAGGTACTCTTCCAGCCAGTCCCCTCCTCCTTTCGCCTTTGTATCATCACCACTACCTCCTCCAGGATCTCCTTGGCCATCTGCAGTTTCATGGCTCTGCTTACCATCGGCCTGGCCTCGCGCCTCCAGCGTCCTCTGCTCCCCCAGCACCGTAGCCTCGGCCTTTCGGTCAGCTTCTGCATGTGGGGTCCAGCGTCAGCACTTAGAGCAGGGTGATGGCCTCCCCCTGGAGGTTTGCCTGAGGGCCTAGGGTCAAGGCCGGACGATGCGATGCAAGCGCCCTGCGGGATCTTGCAGCTTCCTGGCCTGCGTTCACTCAAGAGTACTGGCGGTATCAGGCTCACGCCGCCGGGTGTCAGGCTCTTTGCGGGACTGCTGCCCTAGGTTCCGAGAGTCACGCAGAGAAGGTTGCAGGGAGTCTCACCGGAACCCCACATTAATCGCGATGGTCACGGCTGCAGCACCTTGATAGCCAGAGAGGTGCGATCTAAGCGCATTAGGCCATTTTATCTACCTTTTATTTATTCTATTTCCAGTGGAGATCGGAATGTTCCGGCTCAAATCAGTTCTATGACATTATTAAAAGTATTAAGTAAAATGCCATAGAACTAGATCCCATGTACTGTACCGCCGCAAGCGAGTGCAGGAAGACCCTGAAGAGGGATGCTTGGGAGCAGCTTCTCTGAAAATGAGTCCATCACCTCGCAGCCGGGCTACCATCGGGTGAAAATCATTTCTATTCAGGGAATCCTGACAGATTTGAAGAGATTGGAAGAAATGACTTAATGAAAAAGATTAAAAGCCATCCTCTTCATAGAACTAATCGATTTGCTTGGCGCAGAAGATGCCGAGATTGAAACATTCAGATGAGATCATCCAAGTCTTTCGTGGGTGGATTAATGATATGTTGAATAGAAAGCTGTTGAAAAATTTTAAGTGGACCCTTAAGACTGCAATAAATGACGTGGAGGTTACAAGACTCTATCCAGAGGTGATGATGGAACTGCCAGATAACGAGCGCGGCATTCACGAGCTGGATGCCACCACGTGCATCGGTTGTGCATCCTGCGCCAGGATTTGCCCCAATAGCTGCATACAGATGGTCCATTTCAAATTTGGAAATCCTCTCAAGAACAAGGAGATGCAGTTTCCGCAAATTGACTTTGGAAGATGCATGTTCTGCGGCCTGTGCGTGGACGAGTGCCCAGTGGAATGCCTGAAAATGGGCAAAAAGGTCATAATGGCCGGCTGGGAGCGCAAAGACATAATAAAGGGTCCTGAATTCCTGGCGACAAAGAATTTCTCTGCCAAAGAAGTAGAAGATCTCGAGGCTGAGGCCAAGAGGATTGCATCCGAGAAAGCAGCGGCCAAGAAGGCACCCGCAAAATCCGGCTACGAACCTATTCCTGGTGACGTTAAAAAAATTAAACCAGGGGCTGAGATGGTATGCCCAAGAGATCCTGCTCATTTAAAAACACGACTAAGTTCCGTTGGGCAACGCTGTCCAGATCATGATGTGGAATTAGTTCGTGCAGATTCAATAAAAAAATCTGGTGATTAGTAAATGTTTTCCCAACTCTGGAACCCCCTTCTTGAGGATGTTGCTCATGAATGGAATGCACGCAAATTTTCCCCCGCGTTCGTTTTCTGGGCAGGCGGGGCTTTAGCTTATGCGATATCCACTCATCAGGAGAATATCATAGCCAGTTTTAATGATCTTGGATTTGAAAAGCAACTTGCACTTGCTGTTACATGCATTATAATATTAGTGGCATCTAACAACCTGACGGAATGGCTTCAGCTTCCCTTATTGCGCTTTTTGGAAGGCTACTGGCTTAGTATCCTTAACCCTTTAAAAAACGTTATAATTAGGCGTAAGAAAGCACAACTTAAATCCATGGAAAAGATGCGGAATGATCTTAGTTCCAGATATGATGAACTTGAAAGTCATGAAATTAAGGAATACAATCGACTTGATTCCTATCTCTCGATGTATCCTCTTGATAAATTTTATCTTTTGCCGACAAATTTTGGAAACATTTTATGCTCTGCAGAGGAATATTGCCTGGCCCGCTACGGCTTGGATCCAGTTACCGTATGGCCTAGGATGTGGCTTATATTGCCTGAGAGCACAAAGAATGAACTCCAATCTGTTCGCCAGGACATTGATGAAAAAGCATCGCTTTTTGGGTGGAGCCTCATCTTCTCTATATGGTCTATATGGTCATGGTGGGCGGTAATCTTATCTGTTCTTGGAATGGTAATCGTTTACCGATTGGGCCTTCTCCCTGCAGCTGCCATATATGGTGATCTTCTGAGGTCGTCATTTGACCTTCATCGTTTTGCTCTTTATGAGACTCTTCGGCTTCCATTGCCAGCTGATCCATTCAATGAGAAAAAAGATGGCCAAGGCGTTACTCAATTCTTGAGGAGAGGTATGCATCCCGACCCCAAATTACAGTTCCAGCATATGCAACCTAGACCTAAGCAACCTAGACCTAAGGTTTGAGTGGGCGACAACATAATGCGATCTCTTCGATCTCCACGTAGAGCATTAGTACATTTTATCGATCAATTCCTAGTGGAGACCAGATACCTTCGGCTCAAATAGTTCTATGACATTATGCAAAGTTTTAAGTAAAATGCCATAGAACCATTCTCCCATGCACCGCACCCCCTCCGGCGATCGCCGCCAGGCCCTCCAGAAAGAATCCCGGGAGCTGGCCATGAATGCCCGAGCCCTGCAGAAGGCTGCCCGTGCACCCGCGGCACGCCGAGAAGCTGAAAGGCTGCAAGGCGAAGCAGATGCGGCCCTGGCAGAGTCCGAGGCCCTCAAGCTCCAGGCCCGGCTGGAGGACCTGACCGTCTGGCATATGGAAAAGGTCAAGCAGAGCCGGAAGGGCTCCAGGACCTACACCTACTGGATGGCATCCTGGCGCGAGGGCGGCAAGACGCGCAATGTGCATTTGGGGAGCGGCAGGAAGATGGATGCCGAGGCGGCCAGGCGGAAGGCCAGGGAGATGAAGGCGGAGGCGTTGGGGATACAGGGCTCCTAATCGGGATTGAGCCCTGCGGCTCGCTCTGAGCCAAGTTTTAGATATCATCAGCTTTCTTGGAGGGGATAATGAATACAGAACCTGTGGCCAGGTGGGAGGAGATCTTGAGATCCCGGTACTGGGATGAGTTGCTGGCGCTCGCAGGTTCTGATACTAACAAGAGCATCTATGCCAAGTTCTCCGACCTGGAAAGATGCGATCCTGAATTTGCCAGTGAACTACTTGAGAGTCCTGAGAAAATGCTGGGCTCTGCCAGGGCGGCCCTCCTCCAGATAGATTTGCCAAATGATACCAATCTGGACCGGGTCCAGGTGAGGATTACAGAGCTGCCAGGCCGTTTCCGGATCGAACAGCTAAATGGCGCCCATATTGATCAGCTGATTGCCATTGAAGGCAGGGTTGTGAAGGTTGACAAAGCAAGGTCCAAGAGAGTCTCGTCAGCAGTTTTCCTGTGCCTGCGATGCGGAAACGTTTTCCTTCAGGATCTCACAAGAGTCGATCGAGCGGATCCCGAGGTTAGGTGCTCGAACCAGGAATGTGGTCGAAGGGGGCCATTCAGGCCGCTCATCAACAATAGCGGGTATGTTACCTCCCAGAAGATCAGATTGCAGGAATCTCAGGAGGAGATCAAAGAAGGAGTGCCGCTTCGTGAGCTGGATGTTGAGCTGGAGGACGACCTGGTGGGAAGGGCCTTTCCTGGTGACAGAGTTATAGTCAATGGAATCCTCAAATTCTATCCAAGGAGATCTCAGGCGAGCAAGAGCACCGACTTTGACCTATTCTTTAAAAGCATCTCCGTAGAGAATAAGGGCGCAGGAGTCTAAAGAGGCCGAAAATGCAAGTTACGTGCCCCCAATGCAGAGCCCTGGCCGATAGGACCTATGACCCTCCTCTCTTCCGGCGCACCAAATGCCCCTACTGTGGCTACGACCTGGAGGAGGTCAACATCAAAGAGGCCATCAAAATAGCGGAGATTGCAGAAAGAGAAGAGCGCAAGATAAGGAAGGAGGTCGAAGATGCATGCTGGGCAGAATGTCGGAAGCAGGCTCTTGAATGGTGCAAACAGGATAGAGAGGAGAGGGCCAAGCTCAAGCCTCTCTATCCGCCCCTGGATCCAGGCAAGATCCCGCCCGAGGGCTACTGGCGGGTGCCTGGGACACTCCGGGAATGGTTGCAGATCCTAGGGGTGAAGGATATCGACGCTGCCGAGAAAAAGGTCCGAAAGACCGGGCCGTTCAATCAGTGGAAAGAGACTGCCTGGCACCTCTGGCGGAAGGGCGAGATATGAAGGAGAGGGGGCTCATGGCGCGAGGGTGGCAGGACGCGACGCCGCGGGGAGCCGTCAGGAAGATGTATGCAGAGGCGGCTAGGCAGAAGGTCTGGGAGAGGAAAGCGGAGGCTCTGGGGATAGGAAGGATGGCATCGGTCGTGAGTGATTATTGTATAATGCTGAATGTTCTGGCTGATATTCGAATCCTTCAACCTTAAAAAAGGATTTATCCAATTAAATATTTAATCATCGTTAAAAAGCGTAGTTTGCCGAGTTGCATCCCGGTCTTGATCATCGCTTGCTGTAAAATTAAATTTTGGCGTTATTAGAAATTCAGAGTTTGGATCATGTTCCTTGTATCTTCTTTGAGCTAGCTTGCGGTTTGAAACAGCATAACAATAAATGCAACCATGCGGGCAGGTATCATAATCTCCTATATCTATTGATTCATAGCAACCGCAATCTGGTCGATTTCCCTTCAGTTTGCCTCTGATTCGATATCCTGCAACATCTGAAAGGCGATTTGCATCGATGCACCGTGCATCGCTTATTGCAGATGATAAAAATTGACGTTGTGAACACATCGTTAGCTTTATATTATATAAACTCGCGATTTCCGAAAGCTCCTCGGCAAGATCCAATTTTATCCTATCCTCTGGGTCATTCCAAGTGAATCCTAACAGTTGCGATGCATAATTCATATTGTGTAGCGTTTTTTTATAAATTTGGGCAAAAGATAATACGACTTCGTCGGTGAATCCATCAAGCCTTTCAGCAATGGTTTTAAAATTTTTAATATGAAACTCTTTTGGTGTAATTGAAGAGAATATAATCGGATCATAGCGCCATACAATGGTTCTTGATCCATATTCAGCAGCAACATATTTAATATACTTGATAGATCGATCAGCACTGATAACAGATGATTCTAATGCGCGTGGATATCCATGAATAGTATATTGTATGATAAAGGGGTATCCTAACTGCTTCACAATCCCAAGTTTATTCATGAATGGACCAAGGTTCTTCGTCCAAAATACGAAGCCAGATGCATCTTCGCGTTTAAGACTTATTTTATGTACATTCTTATTATATGGATTAATTATCCTGCAATAGCCTATCTTAAGGCGGTTGATAAACCATTCTCCGTAGAATGCTGGGATATCTGTCTTGTAACTTGCTGATATGATCATATTACTCCTTAGTCCCTACAACCCAGAACGCTTCATATGTTAATCTTGGGTCCCATTGGAGCTCCGAATAGATGCGGCCTAGATCGGTTTTTTCTTCTTCAGAGTCTATTCGACCGTTTTGTTTTCGAATGAATCCGGATAAAGATAGTCCTGCGAGGTCGGCAGTCTCTTTGATTTTGTTCTTCCAACGATCTTCTGCTCGTTCAATAAAAACGAATTTTGATCCTTCTGGGGCATACTCTGCCATTTTAATTATAAACTTTTGCAGATCTTCTGCATCATCAAAAACTTCGGAAACTATATATGACAATATATGAATATCTTGACCAAATAAGTTGCCCCATTTTCCAAAATTCTCTAAATTAGTTATATCAATCATCGAATGATTTCCTTGCAATATAAATGGCCAATTATTACGATTTGATCCAAATGGTTTTTCAAGCGTGGATTCAATTTGGTGGCTTATTGCAGCCCAGCTATCCTGCCATTCATTAATTTTGTCAAGAATTTTATAATTAAGCCATAGTTGTTGATTCAATGAGCCATCCCAGCGTCTTTTTTCTATTCTTTTTGCAAGACCAAGAAGTTCGGTACCAGGACCGCCTCCAAAAGCGCATAAAGTAATTTTATTATTCTTGGATTGAATTTCATCAAGATATTCTTCAAGATCGGGATCTGTTTGGAATACAAACTCTACCAATGACGCATTAATCGGCACGGTCCAATATAAATATGCAATCCTGCAAAGAGGGTCTGAATAGGGAATATTAGGTTGGCTCTTTTTATAGTATTCACTGTGAATTATCTGCAAATATTTTTGAATATTTGAACATGCTTCTTTGCGAGAAATACCTTGAGAGACAACTATGTGCTCAACAATCGGTTCAATAACATCACCTATAATTTTGAAATATTTAATGCAATTCATACGCCTGCCCCTGCCTTCTTTTGTATTGTATCTCGCTAAGATAAGATATAACTTGCGCAAATCTCGCATTTTTCAGCCAAAACACCATCCATCGCTCCAGTTCCTCTCCTCCAGCCTCCTCTGTATCATCTCCTCCACCTCGCCGGGCCGGGCGTGGAAGACCTCCGCCAGTATCTCCTTGGCCGTCTCCAGTTCCAAGACCCTGATGCTGACCGCTCGCCTGGGCTCGATCGGCTTCGCCCTCTGCCTCCAGGGCCACCTCATGAGTATGCCTCCAGAGTTCTCTGGTCTCCCGGCATCTTTGCCTCGGCCTTCTTGCCTTTGGCCGGAGCCGGCTCGTTGTAGATGCAGAACACCCGGTCGGCCAGCTCGGTCAGCTTCTGCAGGTGAGGGTCCAGAGCCGGCGCGTAGAGCAGGATGGTAGCTTCCCTGGAGGTCTGCTTGAGGACCTGGGCCAGGTACTCCACCATTTCTCCGGCATCCTCGTAGAGCAAGGGATCATGCTCCACGATCAGGAAGCTGTGGTGGTTCTCCTCCAGGATGGTCATGAGCTGGAGGACAGTGAAGGCGCGGCGCACTTCCAGTTCCGTGAAGTTGCGGTTCAGCCGATTGAGGATGCGGGAGTAGTTGCCACAGATGAAGAGGATCTTGTAGCGCTGCAATTCCAGGTGGCTATTGAGGGTGCCAGCCAGCATCTCCACGGGGGCGATGAGGAGGCTGTTGGTCTCGGGGAGCAGGGAGACAGTGGGGAGGAGTTCGATTTCCATGATGGGATATGGGTGGCTGCGTGGATATGAGGGCGAGGCAGGGGGGCGGGGCGAAAGTGAAAGTTGTCGTCCCTACAAGGCAAACTATTTCACATATCTAATCAAATACGCCTGCATCCCAGTGATTACGTTCGTGACCTGGATAATGTTTATATATCCGAACCAATATATACATAACTTGTTGCAGTTACCATTCCTTAATTGCAACGGCATAAACTAAGATAAAATGGTTTCTTTCATAGAGGGAAAATGTTCGCAGATGAAATTGCTTACAGAGCAGTAATGAATAATTTAGGGATTAATGCATTGACGAACGCCGACGAGATGATGCGAAACAGTGTAGGCATTGCTGCGTCCGAATATGTGCAGATGATAGGTATTGCAGATATAACTGCAAACAGTCCGGCACTAGAATCCATTCAATCAGAACTTGAAAAAATGCAAGCTATGCAGACTTCACTTGAAATAGCCATGAATTCACCCGCCCTTGAGGCCATAAGGAACAATGATCGAATATTTGCAGGGGTAAATGGTGGTCTCTTAGATATCGGCCCGAAAATCATATCTGGCTTGGATGAGATGAACGGAAGAGCATCTTTAAGTGATTGTGCAGGATTTGCGATAAAATCTCTTGCAGAAGAATCCATTGCTGCATCATCTATAAATGGTTTCGGCAATGGGGTGATAGGATCTTCCTTTGGGGACGGCTTTAAGGGAACCTGCTTAGGTTCAACAATTGAAGAATGCTCAAAAAATTGGATGGATGCGATGCCAAAGAGAGAGGAGATTAGACCTATCCCAGAACCGAGACTAATTCTCCCAGAGAGAACGAAGTTTGTATTGCCAGATATCCCGCATTTGCCATCTATGCCAATGAAAATGTCACTTGATGATGAGACAATAGAAAAGCTTGCTGAAGAGCTAGCGAAGATGGGAAATAAAGTCATAGTAATCGCCAAAAATAAAAGCGTAGCAATAGTGGGTAATGCCTCACACGACATAATTAATACAGGCGATCATGTCTGATCCGATCTGAATGAAATTATGTCTAAATGTCGACATTTATATGCGTGCGATTGGAACCTCCACAATCCTTTTTGCTGAATGATAGTGTTACATTATCGGACGAATACTATGATTGATCCTGAATTAGCTCAACAGGCCGCTACTTTACTGGCCCCTCTTTTGCCTTACTTAATGAGTCCTACTGTCGCTGCGGGGAAGGATGCTGCGGTGAAGGCTTTGGGGGGGAAGTTCATTGAAGCGGCATGGAATAAAGCCACTGCTACCTGGGGAAAAATCCGTCCTGAAGTAGAAAAGAAGCCAGAAGTGGCCCAGGCACTGAGCGAAGTAGCAGAGAACATAGATAACCCAGATTCAAAGGCGGTTCTCTCCTGGCAGTTGAAGAAGGTAATGGCCAATATGCCTCCAGATATAATCGATGAAATTCGAAGCATAATCGACGAGAAGGGTAGCGAGACTCGGATCACCAATGCTTCGAACGGCGGCGTTGCCATAGGTGGAAATGCTTCAGGTAACATAATTATTGGCGGTGGCTATAGCCATCAAAGTATTGAAAAACAGCAACAAATAGACGATACTGATTTCCGTATTATGCAGGCGATTAGGGATCTTGGAATTTCCACACCAAACGCGGATAAGATTAATGCACTCGTAAATCTAGATCCAGAGGAGCTAGGGGCACGAATTGGCGTAATGCATTCTAAAGGTCTTGCTAGAGCAGAATATGGCTCTTACATGCCTGGCGTTAGTCTGCCCAATGGAATATATGCAGCAGGTCTAACAGATCAAGGGAGACTTGCATTGATACAAAAGAACAAAAAGTGAGAAACGTTATCCCATGATCGAATCCACTGACGCTCTAAAGCGGATATATAATAGCCGCCCATCTGCATTTGGACTGATACCCACATGACCGACCACCTCTCCCGCGCTCACCAACTCCTCGCCTCCGTCCAGCTCGACAAGGCCCGCATCTACCTGATGGTGCTCCTTGCCCTGGATCCTGATAATATGCATCCGCTTAAACCTGATTCTACTCAACATTTTCCAAGGCACACTCTACCGCAGGGTTCGTTGAATTGGCTGCAGGCAATTCTGAAAATGTGATTATATGGCGAAAACAATGGATAAAAAGACCCTTGAAAAGAAAATCGAGGCTGCAAAGAAAGATAGGGATGTTTGGGAAGGCTTCAGTAAGACACGAGGGCAAATGAAAGATGACGACCCTCAATTTGAACCTTCTTTTTCCTGCAAGCTCGTGAGAAATCCAGCACTACCAGAAGGTTATACCTATTGTAAAAATGAGGAATTCGGAAATTGTGCATTTTATCGCTGCAAAGATAGACCAAGCTATCTAGAGTGGCTTGAACATCACAGGCTGTACCATCCCAAAGACGACCATCTGTATGTAGTCTGCAATGAATGCAGAATACTTCGGGATAAAGAGGTCGCGTTCATGGATGAGGCAATATCAAAGTTGAAGAGAGAATTGGGTAAAGATGAGCTTAGGAATTCTCTTGCTGATGTCGCAAAGAAGTTGAATGTGAGATGATGGGAGACAGAGACCTACGGCCTAGCAAGGACGGCTGTCTTCTATCTGCTGGATGCCATGCGGCTGTTTCGCGGGAAGTCGCTGCAGGAATCATTTTAATATTGGCCGCTCATCTACTTCCGCAATGGACCACTTTGACCAGGCTTTGAATTTCATCCAGGCCGGGCGGCTGGACGAAGCCCGCATCTATCTAGAGGAGCTGCTAAAGCAGGACCCGGAGAACGTCGATCTGCTCTACAACCTGGGCATGCTCTATACCGACCTTGGCAAACCCGATATGTCGATAGCGCTACTGAAACAATGCATCAAGCTCTCTCCCCGCCATGCCAATGCCCATGTGGCCCTGGGATTTTCTTATATGAACAGTGGCGATCTCAAGAGCGCCAAGGAATACACCTTGCAGGCCCTGAAAATCGTCCCCAATGATCCCATTGCCCTCAGGAATTTAGGTGGCATCTTAGGAAAAGAGAAAGATTTCCTGAATGCATTCTATCAGCTTCAAAAGTCCTATGACATCAATCCACATGATCCCCAGACCGTCTACGGGCTTGCTTTCGCCTATAAGTCGCTTAATGACTTTGAAAATGCTGAGAAATACTTTAAGGCCCTTCTGGACATGCGGGCTCCAGATACTCTGAAAGAATTGGCGCGGGAGGGATTGGGGGAGATCGCGTTTAAAACCCTGAAGTCCCAGGGACCCAGAATGGATGTCGTCTTGTACATATTGAGCGCACTGGAGACTTTCAAGGGCAAGTCCACCCAAAAGGTCAAAGACATCTCCTTCGAGATCGGCATGCTCGGCAGGCAGGGGTTCGAGATTAACGATCCCACCAAGAAATTTACGCTCAGGACGCTTCCCGGTGAATTCACCGCTTTGCAGCTCGTGAGCATGATGTACACCGGATTCAAGCAGTTTGATCCAAGTCTGGATATAGGCATGGATTTCTCTGAGGAATATGGTCTTGCATTGAAGCTGGCCCAATCGGAGGATTTGCGTTGACGTTAGAGTTAGAACTTATCGAGCCTGTAAAATCCATTTTGAGCGATGTAGAAGCGGCAACCGGCAAGCCCTTGAAATTCGTCGAGAAGGATGACATGAATTCCTTTGCAGCGGTGAAGATCGCACGGAGGTCCATGCCGGCTCACATCGTCTTCTACAGAAAGCAGCACGATGCGATCATCAATCACCTGGTGGCTCATGAATGCGGCCATATACTGAGGATGTTTGGCGCAGCTGAAGAGAAGAGGCTGATTCCTGCCAAATCGAGGGATGATCGAGCAGTGCTCCTGGAGATCGAAGGAGACCTCAATAGGATCTCCAAGTTGATACCGATGAAGGAGCTGGTTCAGGTAGTTGGCACATGGAGAAATGGTTTGATGACGCAGCTCACCAATTATCCGCCTGACATCATGATTGAGAAATGGATTTATGATGGCTATCCTGAGTTGAGACCCTATCAGCTCCAGTCCCTGGAAAGGCAGAACAAGCAGGCCCAGAAGGGCATATCGAAAAACGTCAAGATGATCACCCCTGCTAAGATTTATAATTCATCTAATATAATGAATTATGCCTTTTTTAATATACTGGGCAGCTACATAAAAGCCGATCTGGCCAGGCCTTACCGCAACACGCCTTTTTCGAATAAGGGCAAGCAACTCATAAAACTGACCGAGAAAGACTATGTGAACACCTATGAGGGCGACATATCCATGATCGACAAATGGGCGGAGTTCCTGGGCCTGTCTAAATGGTACGATTGGGTTGGGTTTGAGGACGTACCTCTGGATTATCTGAACTCGGTCTGAGCAATTCTATGACTGATCGGTTTGATGAAGTCAGGCAGAAGCTGCTGCAGTTCCGAGATGAGCGCGACTGGGCGGAGTATCACGATCCCAAGGACCTGGCAGAGGCTGTGTCTATCGAGTCGGGCGAACTATTAGAGAACTTTTTATGGAAGACCGTAGCAGACTCCCGGCGGCTCGATGACGCAGAAGTGCAAAGCATTGGGCAGGAAATTGCTGACATCTTTATATATTTGATCTATCTAAGTGAAGAATTGGACCTCGATCTGATAGAAGAAACTACGAAAAAATTAAAGATAAATGAAAAGAGGTTCCCGGTAGAAATTGAGAGACAGTCAGATAGTAGGACACAGAAGGTCAAAAAATGAGACTCTACGCTGGAACATCCGAACAATTTATCACAGACACTACTCAAAATCAAATTGCACAAAAACTCGAAAATGCTTTTCAAACCTATTTTCGCTATAAACCATCTCCAGGCGAGAAAAACTCATGGATGAATTCTTTGAGGTCTCTCGCACTGCTGTTTCAAGGAGCCCATCTTTTGGACCACGGCGTAATATTGGAGTATCAGCTACCTCAGAGCTCTAGACGATTGGACTGCATGATTTGCGGAAAAGATGGGAAAAAGAAGGACAATTCGGTCATTATTGAGCTTAAGCAATGGTCCAAATGCGAAGAAGCAAATGGCAAGAATGAGGTATTAACTTGGGTAGCGGGCAGAAAGAGAGAACTTCTCCATCCATCGGTCCAAGTTGGACAGTACAAGATGTACCTCGAGGATACGCATACTGCTTTTTATGATGGTGTGAGTCCCGTTATTCTCAATGCCTGCACCTATCTTCATAACTACAGCTACGATCCTAGCGATGTGATATTCTCATTAAAATTCAGAGAGGCACTCGAAAAGTACCCTTTATTCACGGCAAACGAAACCGATAAGCTGAGCGATTACCTGATCGAAAAGCTAGAGAAGGGTCACGGCAGGGAAGTCCTCTCGAGAGTGGAGCTAAGCAAATACCGTGCCAGCAAGAAACTGATGGATCATGTAGGGAATACGATAAAAGGAAAACCTGAGTTCATTCTCCTAGATGAGCAACTCGTAGTATACGATCAGGTATTGGCCCATGCCGAAAAAGGCTTTCATGATAATAAAAAGACAGTCATTCTCATTAAAGGCGGTCCTGGCACTGGTAAGTCGGTGATTGCAATTAATTTGATGGCAGATTTGTTGCTTGAAGGATATAATGCGCATTATGCCACTGGCTCGAAGGCTTTCACAGAAACCTTGAGGGAAAAGATTGGAAGGAGAGGTGCGCCCCAGTTCAAGTACTTTAACAGCTTCATCGAGGCGGAATTTAATTCGGTAGACGTCTTGATCTGCGATGAGTCCCACAGGATCAGAGAGACTAGCAACAACAGATTCACCAGAAAAGAAAGGCAATCAAGTTTGAAGCAGATCGAGGAGTTGCTAAATGTTGCTAAAGTGGCCGTATTCTTTATTGATGACGATCAAACTGTCAGGCCAAATGAAGTGGGCTCAGTTAGTTATATTAAAGATTATGCAGAAAAGAATAATTGTAATATTTTAGAATATGAGCTGGATATACAGTTTAGGTGCGGTGGATCTCAGGCGTTCGTTAATTGGGTAGATAACACCCTGGACATCAAGAAGACGCCAAATATTATTTGGTCCAATGATGAGGCATTCGATTTCCAGATTTTCGAAAGTCCAGAAAAGCTTGAGAATGCCATCATGGGAAAAGCCAGTGAAGGATATTCTGCCAGAATGACCGCCGGATTTTGCTGGAAGTGGTCCCAACCGACTCATGACGGCATGCTGGTCGATGATGTTGTTATCGAGAACTTTAGAAGACCCTGGAACGCAAAACCTGATGCAAGCCGGTTGGCTTCTGGAATTCCCAAGTCTAATTTATGGGCAACAGATCCCAATGGACTAAAACAAGTGGGGTGCATTTACACCGCTCAAGGCTTCGAATTCGATTATGCTGGGGTAATTTTCGGCAAAGATCTTGTTCACGACTTCGACAAGCAGGAATGGGTTAGTGATAAGCGATATTCTGCAGACACCGTGGTAAAGGGCTCTAAAGACAAATTCACTGATTTGGTTAAAAATACCTACAGAGTACTTTTATCAAGAGGCCTCAAGGGTTGTTATGTGTATTTCATGGACAAGGATACAGAAAGATTCGTGAAGAGTAGGATCGAAAAATAGGTAGATTTCGGCCTTAATAGTACAAATTGGACAATCTTACAGGTCTTATGATCTCAAATGCCCGCCCGGATCTCCACCCTCGCCCCCGCGCAGCCTATCGCTGCTCTCGCAACCGGATGCGCTTGCCGGTGGGTATATTTTGTGAAGACTCATGTATTAATGCAGAGATAATACTATATACTTAGTTCACTTCATATTAAGAGTATGCATCTCAGCGAGAACGAAGTCCACGCCCTGATCCTCATCACCCGCTCCCAGGAGCCAGTGCATCCCAACGGCCTCCAGAAGGAGCTGGGCCTTTTGAAGGGCTCCATCTCCCGCATCATTACCGGCCTGCAAGATATTGGCCTGGTGGAGCGGGAGGGAGGCGAGATCCTGCTGGCCCGCACGCCCCCAGCGGAGGCATTCAAGCGCCTCTACTACTCTCATCGCGCCTCTCCCTTACCGGAGATCCTGTCCGGCCGGAGATTGGAGCTCCTCTCCCGACTGGGCCAAAGCCCCAGGAGCCTAGAGGCACTGGCTGAGGAGACGGGCATCTCCAGCGATACCGTCTACTACTACCTACAGGGCCTTCGTCCCCTGGGAATCGTTAGCCGCTCCATGCAGAGCAAGGCCTACCTCTACTCCTTCAACTACATCATCTGGAAGGAGCTGAAGGATTTCGTGACTGCGCTCCGGGAATTCCAGGTGCTGCGCCTCGTCCCCAGGGAGGCGCTGCTCATCAGGAGCTATGAGAATAACGTGCTCTTCAAGAGCCTGAAGCCGCAAGACGCTACGCTTACATCCTTTTCCGCCTACAACGAGTACGGGATCAAGCTGGGCCTGCGGGACCACTACTACACCCTGCCCAAAAGGGAGCTTTCTATTGGGGAGATCTTCATTCATTCCCTGGACTCCGCAGAAGACTACCGCCAGAGGCTCTTTTGCGTGTTGTTTTACCTGAAGAACAGAGATGAATTGAAAGATGCCCGGCATCCCATGATGAAGAGCATCCGGGCGGTTCTGAGGGGAGAGCATATCAAGGGCTATCCCACAAGAGAGGATATTGAAGAGCAGGCGGAGCTTTATGGAATCAATGATATCGAGCCGTGAAGAGGTCGAGGAGATACTGAAGGGCCTGGGCGAGCAACTGAGCGAGCCCGTTGCATTTCTGGTCATAGGCGGGGCGGCCATGCTGGAGTACGGCCTGAAGGACGTTACCAAAGACATCGACCTGGTCTGCAGGGATGCTACAGGCAAGGCCAGGCTGCTTGAAGCTGCCAAGAGTCTGGGCTTCGAGGTGTTTGGGCCGGAGAAGAGGCATGCCCGCCTGGGCCTGGACAGAGTGGCCATCAAGGGTGGGCACACCCTGGACATCTTCGCCGGCCGGATCTCCTACGACTTCGGGCTTTCCGAGAGTATGTGGCAACGTGGGAGGACGACCCGTCTCCTCGGTAAGGCGGAGATTAGGTATGCGGCAGTGGAGGACATTTTCAGTCTCAAGCTGATCGCCAACCGGCCAAGGGATATCGAGGACTGCATCTCTCTGGCGTCAGCGAAGATGGATTTTGAGGCGATCTACTCCGAGATTCTGGCTCAATACACCAAGGCAGGAACTGTCGAGGAAAAGATCTGGATCACTTATCTGGAAGAGGGCATCGGGAAGCTGGAGGAGGACTACCGGCTGCAGGTGACCATTGCGGACAGGATCTCGGAGCTGGCGAATGAGTACAGGGAGAGGCTTTATCAGAAGCTGGCAGATCGTACAAATGAAATACAGAGATGAGCCAAGACAATGTCGATAAAATGTAACCGCTGCGGCCAACCTCTTCGGGACCTGCTAATGGGTGTATTCAAGGACGAAAAGGGTTACGGAATGTTTATTCACCGGGGTTGTGATTGCACCCTGCGAGATTTAGCCATTGCCGATCAGTACGAAAGCACCAACGCCATCTGGCTCAAGTTCCGTCTGGAGGGATGTAAGGCAATTGATGCCCAGGGCAACATAGTAGAGATGGACCCTGAGAAGATTCTGACCGTAGATTATGCTCCGGACGGATCGCCCCTACCACCAGAGGAAAACCAAGAGACTCAAGAACCAATAGAAAGCACCGTTCCCGAGAATCTACCCAAATGTTCCAACTGCGAGGCCTGGCTGGACGGCCGGCCAACCGGCCATAACTATGGGTTCTGTTGCATCTATTTAAGAGAACCGTCGCCTGATGCACTATGCAGATCATACATACGTGGCCTGAGAATCTGCGAACGCTGCCATTTCTGGATAAATGACAGGCCAACGGAGCCAAAGGGCTATTGCAGCCATCTGGATACACGAATTGAAGCAGCAGCTGGCTGCATCGATTTCAAGAGGAGGCTTGAAGGGCCTAACCCGGAGCTGCAAGACCCATGACTGAGCAAAATCGCAAGTATGTAACCAAGGAGATCGGCAAGCTTCTTTCCGAGATCTGGCGGATCAAGGGGCTGGCAGAGCAGGAATACGGCCCGCAGCACCCCATCACCAAGAAGCTGGGCAGCATGCATGCGGATGCCCAGGAGCTGTTGCAGGAGAAGACCGGGAAGATATGAAATTTAGACCTCCGGACCCCGGATAATCCCCGTCTTTCCCTGGTTCTTCTTCTTCAGCTTCTCCATAAGTCCAGAAACTCTTTCCTTGGCCTGCTCAGTCCCCACAACGTCCCGCTCGATGGAGATGTTCAGGATATCTCCCTCCTTGCACCCGTCCGGGAGCAAAGAGAGGGGGAAATTGAGCTTGAACTCGCCCTTATCCCCCAGCAAAAGGACCGCCAATTCTCCTTCGACCCGATCAATAACAGCTTTCATTTCAGTTCCTCACGGCGGATGGCATATCCCGCAGGGCACGTATCCCTGCGCCCGGGCGTCTGCAGAGCTGGAGAATGTAACCAAGTTTGCGGGTTTGATTCGTTTTGCAGCGCTGCAGCTCGGATAATGATACTTGTCTGATTTTGATGAGCCAACGAAAGGCCCCTGCGAAACCGTGGCGGTAGTGGAGGAGGCAGCTGCCGTGGCAGGCCATGCGACAGCAGAGACCGTGCTCTTAGGCGCGGTGCTGGTCGTGCTCCAGGATTGCTTCCCGGTGGTTACGGTGTAACTCTGCCCGTCGGTAGTTACTTCGATGTTGCCGTTTGTATCCGTCCGGTAGACCTTCGAGCTGGTGCTCTGCAGGGCGCTCAGGGTCTTCTGAGTCGGATGGCCATAGTCATTTCCTGCCCCGACTTCGATAACCTCGACTTCTGGCCGGACCTTGCTAAGGAAAGCCGAGCCCGTTGATGACGAGCTGCCATGATGACCTACTTTCAGCACCGTGCTCTTCAGATCAGACTCTACCGCCATGATGCTGTCCTCGGCCTCGAAGCCGGCATCACCCATGAACAAGAAGGAAACCTTGTTGTAGGTGACTTTCAGCACAATGGAGTTCTGGTTTAGGTCATCGGAAAATAGAGTTGCAGGCGGAGAGAGGACCTCGATCTTAATGGCTGGATCAAGATCGATGGTCTGGCCACGTTCGGCTGTGCTGAATAGAATGTTCTTTTGATCTATCAAGTTCAAGTAGTTCTCGAAGGTCTGCGTCGTATGCGTTTGGCCGCTGTCAAGGATCTGCTTGACAGGGATGTCGTTCAAGATCGTGATCAGCCCGCCTATATGGTCATCGTGCGGATGGCTGGCGACCACCAGATCCAAGCTTGTGGCCCCATGGCTTCGCAAATAGGACTCGACTCTCGGCCCGGCGTCCTGTGTGCCGCCGTCGATGAGCACGTTCTTCCCGGCAAACTGGAGCAATTCTGAGTCTCCCTGGCCTACGTCGATGAAGTGGACGGTGAGATTCTCGCTCGCAGATGCCGAGACGGCAACCAGCAAGAATGCGAGAAAGGCTACTTGCAGGAGCCGCTTAAGATTGTAATTTTTCATTTTGTTCCCTCAGGCGGCCCTTATATAAGTCTGAGAATATAGCGTTTGAGCTTCAATTAAAACTACCTTAAATGAAATCATCATTAACCATAATTTAATATTTGATGGAAAGGTTCTTATTAAGATTCAATTGTTGGGATTCGAGTGACTTAGTAATGGACGAAACAGATTGTCCTCGAATTGGGCCTAATGGCAATAAGTGCCCTCAGAACGAAGCTTTCCCATGCCTTCAAATGGAATATTCGGCAATTAGGAATGAAATCCTCAAACGAATAGAGCTGCGTCAGAGTATAATACAAATGACACTAACGCTTGCTGCAGCTTTCCTTAGTGTCGGCTTAATACAGATCCCAAGTATAATCAATCCTGCGACACAATTTTCGGTAGTGCTAATTTATCCCCCCATTGCATTGGGATTAGCTGGTGGTTGGTACCACCTTGATAAACGCATTCGTGATTCAGTAACATATATTCGTCGATATATAGAACCAGCCTTCCCCTGTCTTAATTGGGAAATGCACAAGCAAAGACAGAGATATGACGAAATGAAAGGGAAAAATAGCTGGTTAGGGTTAGGCTTAGGCCGCCTCGGCAGGCAAGTGGTTTTATCGCACGGTATAGTGTTTGTAGGTACCCAAATTATGGCATTGGTTATTGGCTCGATCCCACTTATCAAAGCAGAACAAGAAACCAATCAGAACGTTCCGTTCATAGACATATATAAAGTATTGATTATAGTAAGCGTTATCTCCATTCTGATTGTCTTTGGAATATTGTATAAAGCTAAGCATTGGGAAGCCGACCCACCAAAAGCATTCCCAGAGTGGTGGAGAGGGTAGTGTGCCAATATTGTGTTTTGGCACAAATCAAGGATGGCATAAGGCCATGGAATCTTTCGAGGCAATAATAAATAATGAGTAGCGCTGAAGCCTCGCGTTTTAGCGTGTTTGAATCAGAAGATCTGATATCGGGAGGGCAGGCTGCAGAGGGGGAAGATCCGGCGAATCCCTCACCGCCTCCAGCACCTTTTTCGCCGCCAAGCACCTCTCCGCTCTGGAGATATCTGCCGCCATCCGCTCCAGCCTACATTCCGCACTTTGGGTTTCTGATTTAGTATTTTTGCAGCTATCGATTTTTGTTATTCAATGAAAATATTTTAATTAAATAGAAATTTGTTATTAACTAATTTGACAATAAGTCGATTTTATCTTGTGGACGGCGATAACAATATCATCGCTCAATTTGGGTGAAATGGCAAGCAGACAAATATTGATACAAATAAATATTTTATTATATAATTATATTGTGAGAATCGATAGCTGGAAAAATACTCGATTTAGGAAGTTAAAGTGCGGAATGTGGGCTCCAGGTCCTCGACGTTGATTTGGCCCATCTTGAACTTGGTAACCAGGATGCCGGTCATGACGGCCGCGTGGAAAGCAGAAGCCGCTCAGAGGTTCGCATCTTGAACTTGGTAACCAGGATGCCGGTCATGACGGCATCGCTATGCTTCGCTTTCTTAGCCAATTTTGCCCAATCTCCATTCTCATATTGTTGAAGAAGGTATTAATCTCCTCGCACCAGCGCGGTGCTAAATCCAGAATTTTAATGATGATATTATACGGAAGTGTCTATTAATATTAGGAATGCTGTTTAGGGTCTGGAGTGCTAAAATGAGACTTAGAGTAATCAGCGCCAGAAATGAGATCCCCAATTTGAACCCAAATGAGAAGACAGTTCATCTGGCTTTCCGGGCCAGCAATGTAGATTTCCTTAACCTGATGCAAAGATGCCCCAGGCTGAGAATGATTCAGGTTCCCCCATCCTACCACAAGACCATGTCCAATGCCATCCAGGTATTCCTGGAGATGCAAGGCGTTGAGATGCTGGAAGGAGACGTATGGGGCCACAGAAAGGACCTGGATGAATACTTCACCGTAGAAGACAGCACGCTGGAAGAGATTCGCGCCCTCGCTGCCGGCGGCGCATCAGCAGATGAGGTGGCCAATCAGATACAGAGGAAGGCCAAGATCGGCCCGGAGCTGATCAAGTACATCGCCAAGACCAAGATAACCGCTTGAGCCGCAACGCTGTGCGGGCTCAATTATCTATCTATTTTCCAGTCCTGGAGGCTCTCGACCGCCAACTACAAATATATATAACGATTATATAGATAGTTTGCCGCTTCATGCCATTGAATAGGGTGGCGGGCGTGCCGTGGGCTTAACGTATCTGATGATGCTCTGATGACAAGGGTGTTTGCTTCACCATGGAGCAACATGCCGCTAGCTCCTAAAGGCTGGATGGTCTTGATCCCTTGGTACAGGAGATGCATGCCGTCGTGGCACTGCATTTGGCTACGGGCCTGTGAGGCTAAAATTTCGGCGGGCTGAAAAAGTTGCGCGCTGTAACAGGCGCAGTAATCCGCT
>Ga0172381_10000824_pt1 | contig 38612 bp, 28 predicted proteins | sample Leawel6488metaG_FD_119754 | JGI IMG/M metagenome (GOLD analysis project Ga0172381, IMG submission 119754) | Leachate microbial communities from a municipal landfill in Southern Ontario, Canada - Leachate well 64-88 metaG | ecosystem: Engineered > Solid waste > Landfill > Unclassified | place... | reverse complement strand
GCAGCACTGCAGCACTAATAAACAGGTGCGCAGCACCATACCACCGACCGAAGGTCGCCAGCTACGCACTAAGAACTAAGCATACTTGTGTATCTCGTTTCTTTTACCCCAAAAACTCACCTTGTTCGTCCTTGGGGACCCCGAACTCCGGAACGCTGGTGTATCTCGTGCCTCCGGCACGTTTCCGTTATTGCGCCTCTCCTGAGGCGTCAATTATGCGGCTGAAAGCCGCAGCCAAGGTCGTGCGCCGGTATTTTTCCTCACAAAATGGCGTATCCATTTAGTAGTGTACAAGCATGGGGAAAGCTGCCTGATGGCTTAAAGCAATTGTTCAGATTCCTGATGCTTGGAAAAGCGGATTGTAGAGAAATGTCTTGACTTTTTGCCATTCCACCAGGATTATGAACAAAACAATACGAATAGGAGAAATCATGAAGAAATACGCAGTCTTGCTGATGTTGATGCTCCTCAGCCTCAGTGCCTTTGCCCAAAGGAAAGCTTTGGTGATCGGCAACAGCGGATACTACAAGGACAAGATTCCTACCAGTCTGAATGATGCTCAGCTTGCCGCAGATGCCTTGAAAGCGATTGATTACGAGGTATCTCAATACAGCGATTTGGATTATCCTGCCACAGTGTCTGCACTGGACAACTTCAAGAAAAGCCTGACAACCGGTGACGTGGCGGTATTCTATTATGCCGGCTTCACCAAACAGATTGCCGGGAAAAACTATCTGGTGCCCTACAGCAAAGACAAGGTAGATGATCTGGATAAGAAATTGATCAGTGTGGACGTGGCCCTGGAAGCTCTCAGCAGAGCCACGAACTCATTCATGTTTCTGGAAAACAGAACTTTACCACGCTCTTTCTTAAAGGCTATGTGTCCCAAAGACAAGGGACTGGAATCTCCGCAACGCCTCAATGCCAATCAAGGCTTTGCTATGGCCTCGGCGGTTGGTAAAGAATTGAAGGTACAGGGAGAGCGTTATAGCATATTTACATATTCACTGTTCAACAAAATTACTACTGACATGTATGATTACCCGGTATTGATGAAGAGTGTGCAAGATGAAGTATACAGCTTTACTTCGAAAGATCAGAAACCTTTTTGGCAGGGTAATCTGAAAGCTCCATTCACATTTTGGGAGCCGACTCAGCAGTTGAAATTCCCCTTCCGTCTGCCCTCTTATCGAGGCTTGGATGGAGGTGGGAGTTACAATTTCTAATTCTTTGTATCAACGGGCGGTCTCAGGGCCGCCCGGTTTTTGCCTTCATGCTACTAATCTTAGAGTATTATCAGGATTCTTTAACCGATATAAACCCCATCATCAAACTGCAATCAATCTATGACAAAGGATGATGTCCATAGATAAATCCAAGGGCAGATAAAATCGGGATTACAAGTTTACTTCTACCCACACACCCAGACTGAAAATACGCGTACCGTCATCCCGCTTGCGGTCTGAATTGATCTCATAGCTGGAGGTTAATCCGCCGCGGATATTGCGGTCAAATTGGTAGCTGGCCCCGGGATTGATAGTGAAGCGGGAAGTATCTCGATCCACTTGAGAATTGTCGCGACCCTTGGTAACATCTTTACTCTTGTCGTATGAAATACCCATGGAAGAGGATAACTGATTGCTAATGTGGATCTTTTTACCCGTGAAGGGAATGGTAAAACCGCGTCCGGCAGTGAAGCTATAGGTCAGATTACCATTTACGGTCATGGTGTCGCTGGTTTTAACTATGTTGTATGTTTCCATATCAGTGATGTTTTCGGTCTGAGCCACTGAGAAGCTGAGGTTAGTATTCAGTTTGTTTACTATGTTTCCGGAGAAGCCGATCAGCGGACTCAGAGATATGGTCTTTGCTTCTTGTTTGGGCTTCACCCAATCGATATCGCCGCTGGCTCTGGTAGTATATTGAAATCCGGTATTCAAGCGTGCGCCTTGCAGATAATTAGATAGTCCAATCCAGGGCTCCCAATTCATCAGACTGAGTGTGACATCGGGGAAAGTGGTAGATTTATTTTGCTGACTGGCAGAGGAATGGCGTCTGTTGAAGCTGTGGGCAAAGTTGATGGTACTGTCCAGATTTCTACCAAACATGATGCCGGACGAAAGCGTGATAGTATTGTCGTTTCCGATAGCATCCACATAATCTCTGGGCATCGAGTGCGGTAACCCGAGCTGGAAGGCAAAATTTGGTGTTTCGTCTTTTCTGGAATAGTTCATCGCATAACCGTTCTGATAGGAAGCAGTGATATTTTTGATGCGGGAAAGATAATCCACTGCAGTTACAAAGGGATTGAAGCCCGGACCATCTTCTTCTTTATCATCCTTTACCTTTTTGTCCTCAGGTATATCTTCAGGATTAAGGGTATCACTCTCAGGTTTTTCAGGGTCCTGAGGCTCTTCAGAATCCGGCTGGTTAGTTGGTTCTGAAGCAGAATCCTTGTTTTCTTCGTCTCCGGCTTTCTGCTGTTTCTCTTCTTCCCGGCGTTTTTCTTCTTCCTGCTGTTTCTGCTTTTCCTCTTCTTCCCGGAGGCGACGTTCTTCTGCTTCCAGATATGCCTTTTCTTCGTCATCCGTCTGCTTCTGTTCATACATCATTTCTTCGAACTGCTTACGCGCTTCGTCGCTCATTTCATCAGGATTCATGCCCGGTTTCATATCTTCGTCATAAGCGGATTTCTTATTATCGCCTTTCTGAGGATATTTACTTCTCAGTTTTTGCAGCCATTGGCCCAAAATGCTGGAATTCATCAGAGAGATGTTTGTGCGTATGTTGCGATTGGTATTGCCGTCGCTCTGGAAAAACTCTACCTGCGATCCTTCTACGGTGTCGTAGTACTTGCGCATCATATCCGTATATCTGGCGCTTACACTGGCGCTAACGTTGAAGATTCTGGGAAGATAGGATGGATTGTAGTTCAATCCCAGATCCTGCACATATTCAGTTTGCTTGCCAATGTTCATTTTTCCCAGATAACTTTTTTGCTTGAGATCGCGCTTGGTATTCAGCCTGGCAGTCAGATTCACGTCGCTTAAAAGTGGCCAAGTGATGTTGTTGTCGCTGGTAAAGAGCTTTGTAGGCTGAGAATTGGGAAGATCATACCAGTCATATACTCCATCGCGTTGCTCCCATCTTTTACTGATGGGTTCGTTGTTGTTTATGGTAAAACTGTTTGTGAAAGCAGTGGGAAAGAATCCAAAGCGATAGTTGTTAAACAGTCTAAAGCTGGTCTTCTCGCTGGGGAAATTCAGATTGTAGCCCATAGTTCCGCGCCAGGATACTACATCATCTTTAGATTTTGCGGCCCTGTTTCTGCGCTTTTCCACGTTTCCGGATATGGTGATTTTCCCTAGGCTATATTGCAAGATTTTGCTCTTGGGTGTATTGCGCATACTGTAGCCAAAGTCTGCATAATAACTGATGGATTCGGTGCGTTCTCTGGCCTTTTCCTCGGGATCGGGTATGTTGCTTACCATAAGGTCGGAGTTTGCCCGATAGCGTGGTGTTCCTTCGGTTTGGTTTCGTCTCAGCGTAATCGGGATATCCAAGCCCCAGCCAGTGGGGAAGAGTTTATTCAGGAAGTATTTATTGACAATATTCAGGGTCTTTGTGCTGGTATAGGTACTAGTCCTGCCTCGCTGAATCACCGGATTGAAGTTTTCGCTTTTGGATTCATAATCGATATTCAGAGTGGAAACATCTGCGAATTTGGTATTCACCGACACTCTTTGGGCTATCCCGGTTTCCTGGTAGGGATTGGTCACCCGCATATCATTGTAATAAATTGTGCCGTTGAAAGGCGTATTTTGAGTGTCTGTGCGGGGATTCATCACTCCCAGACTCAACTCCCGGATCGCGGTAAGGGTTGGGCTACCTCTATAGAAATATGTGATGTCGCCCACAGTGAGAGTGTCTGATAAAGCTCCCAGGTTTTGTTCTTTCAGAGATGTAATATCTTGCAGATCGTATTCCAATTCCAACCAGCGGTTGGGATCCATCTTGCTCATATATTCAATAGCCGGAATGCGTTGAGTGATCTGGTAGTAGTTCAAAGAGTCCGCGCCGATGCGGAAAAAGATATCCAGATCCTCTGTAAAGGATCCTTCTGCTGCTTCGGGATACACCCAAAAGCGCAATCCTTCATAAGGCAGCAGGTTATAGGAATCTATCATGCGTTGGCGCAAAATGATCTGGTGTTCGCTAGGCAGGTTTTGAACATCCAGAGAAAGGGCGGATTCTGTAGTTTCTCTGCGATCTTCGATATATACCGTGCCCGGAGGAGAACTGTAGTGATTGGAATTCTTCTGGTTGTTCACTATACCGGAGAGATAATTGGTGTTGTTTGCTGCCAGTTCCGCTTCGGAGAGGATTCTGCCATTTGCGTCCCGCACAAAAAAATCCTGCCATTTGTTGCCCACAATCGATGCGTCGGCAATCAACACACGAACCGGAGAGTCGCATTGTACCCACATTCTGGCATAAGATATCTTCTTCAAAGATGGCGGTACTCCGGCCTGGCTGTTCACTATCGTGTATTGATCCGGATCAGTAAGCGGAATGCGATATAGAACCCAACCGTCGTGGTTTTGACCGGTAGTATCTGCCAAGGAGATACTGAAACTGAAGTAGCGATCCAGATTGTCCAATACACCATCTCCATCCAGATCTTCAGTGTCCAGAACACGGTTCCCTTCGCTGCCATTTATTCCGGGGTAATCTCCATTGGCATCCATGTCGTTATCTGCCAGATCAAATGGATCGTGTCCCGGTTCACCATGAGGAATTCCATCCAAGCCTATGTCCTCATCCAGAGTAAGTACACCATCCATATTGGCGTCTTCAGTGTTCAAAACACCCTCGTTACCAAACTCAGTGTAAAAATCCTCATTAATATCACCAATATCTATGGTCAGAATCGCATCCGGGTGTTCCGTGCTTTCAAAGTGATCCACTTTTACCAGAAGCTCGATGTACTTCTTTTGGGTGAAATCAAGCTGGTTGCCCAGATATTTCATTACTCCGCTCCAGCTTTGCACGCCGGCCCCGGGCATAAACAGGTTGTTGGGCCAATGCTTCAATGCCAAAACAGTAGCGCTTTCACGCCGTTCCCGCTCTGTAAGAGTGGAAGGATCTTCGATCTGTTCCCGGTAGATGTTTTTGGGATTATACCAGTTCATCCTGCCTTTGGCAAGACTAGTACCAAATGGCTTGCTGCCCATTACCCAGGTCGACATTGTAACTCCCAGAGGATAGCTATCTACTATCGCCTCCATGTCGTCCACATAGGATATTTTCTTTTTTGTCTCGGAATCTCCGTAGATTGTTGGCATGGTGTATGCAACTTCTCCGCTGATGGTAAATTGACTTTCGGCAGTAGTGGAGATCAGCGGAAGGGCATCTATCCAGCGGGTAACAAATGCCGGTTTGAAGCCAATCTCTCCGTCCACATTGGCCAACCACATATTTATGTTTTCATTGCCGATTCTAGGTCGTTTGTCAGCAACGGTTTCTGATCTATAGATCACGGTGCCGCCCAAAGCCGCGTTATCGCTAAGCCGCCAATCTGCACGCATACCGGCCAGTGTCTTGCTGGCAACACTGAACAGGGAGCGGCTTTCATAATCAATTTCTATCTTGGCATCCGGATCCTTACCGGCCGCGGAAAGGAAAGTAATGCGCCCATAATCGTAATCTACCAGATAATCTACGTTTTCTTTCTGATCCAGGCCATTTACTTTTACTCGCACACTACCTTTCAGAATTCCACTTTGTGACAGATCAATCGCTTCCCGCCCAATTTTCCCTTTCACGGCTAAATAAAAGCTGATATCCTGATAGCGGATGGATTCGTTCTCTTCCGTATATAATATCCCGTCTCCCAAGGGCTTAAATGGTTCAAGAAAGGGGAAGATTACCAATCCGGCAGCCAGATTAACCGTGTTGTCATCCCCGTTTATCATGCCATCTCCGGAGCTATCCAGGCGCAGGTAGTCCATATAGGTAATGAATCTACCGGTACTCAAGCTGTCCGGTAGGTTATAGTTACGCGTGTTGTCCACATCTATTGTATATACATCCAAGCGAAATCCTTCACTTTTGATATTGGTCTTGTTCATGTTGTAGATATTGCGCATCTGGTAGTGCCACACGCTGGCAGGATTGGCAGGATTGTGATCTTGATTTTTGTGACGGATTACAAAGGGGTAGATCAGATTATTGTCCGGTATCTGACTTTCCGTATCGTAGTCTGAAGAATGAACGGGAATATCGTCTTTCCTTACATACTCCACCGCCAGTGTGCTCAGTCTGTTCACTTGGCGAAGAATCGTAATGAATCCGGAATCGTAATCTGTAATGAAGTCCGTGCCCTCTATTAATTCCTCATAATACGGGGTGAAGGGCTGGGCGGGGTTGTAAAACAAGGTGTCTCCCTGAGCGTATTGGAAATCATCCGTGGGATCTCCGTTGTCCAGCCACACCTTCACGGTTCCGCTTTTGGGCAAGAGATTGGGATTCTTTATTATCCAGGCGCCGGAGGGATCGGTGCGAATTGCATTGTTGATCCAGCCTACAGGATTATCTCCGATATTGCTTTCATCGTAGATGTCGTACAATTCGTAGGGATCAGTTAGGAAATACATTGTTCTGGTAGTGTAATCCTTGCTGCGAAAGATGACGCTATCTGCCTGAGCCTGCCCCACATAGCTCATGCTATTCTTCTGACCCTCCTCTTTGGAGGCTATCACTGTAAGGTCTAGATCTCCATATTTGAATTTGCTGGTAACTCCAAACAATCCCTGCGAACTGGTAGAATAGGATATGTAACGACTTCCGGATAGGCCCAAACTGATATTTCCCGCCTCGATGGATTGAACCACTTCGTCCTCGTCGCCTGTATATTTGATATTCACATTATTGGGATCAAACAGCTCTTCATCCTGATTGGAGTTGTATTTCAGGTTCACAGCTATCTTTTCGCCTATGGTTCCGGTAAGTCTCAGATTTGTTTCCTGTTCCATTTTGATGTCAAAAGTACTGCGGTTCTCGGTCTCATATATGGGAATCTGTTTGCGTTTTGTGCTGCTTACCTGCAAAGTGATCTTTTGAGTTCCATCGAGATTTAATCGTCCCGCCTTGCTTCCCAGCACTTTTTGAACGCTGCGGGGAAGGGCAATCGCGGGGAGGTCCAGCACAAATTCACCAATGAGCCCGGTTGAAGGCATCTCGGCAGTTTGGGTGAATTGTTTGATGTTTGCCGTGAGGGATTTGCGGAAGGCATGCTTTTGCATATTTGCCAAGTATCTATCGAAGGACACCGGGACAGGGGGATGCAATTGCATGTTTTCCACTATTGTTTGCACGATCACGCGTTGACGCTCAAAATCGATCTCCTCCTGGCGCGCGATATCAATTGCCGGGATCAGATAAGGACGATCTTTATAGATATTCAAGCCTTTACCGATCTTGTAGATGTCCAGCCGATTGTTTACCATGGGATAATACGCATCTGTGTACAAATGTGGCTCAAAGACATTGGCTCCCAATATGACGGGTAAGCAGAACAGGATGAGAAACCGGCGTGTGAGCGAAGAAATCATTAGCTTTCTGAGATGAGGCTAAGCAAAGCCCAGTAAAATCCCCAGAGGGTAAGATCGTTATCCAAAATGTATTCTGAAGGACACAGAGGGGCTATGCTGGAAGCCAAACCACCTGTGAGAATTACTTTGTAGGGAGCATATTGTGAATAATCGCGGGCGATTGCGCTGATGAACCCCTCGATCATCAGAGCGTGACCCATTAAGATTCCGGAGCGCAAGGCGTCCTCAGTGTTGTTTCCGATTATGCTTGATGGTGCTACAAATTTAAATTCATTTAGTTGCGCGGCTTTGGAAAAGAGCTGAGACGCGGCGGTTTTTACACCCGGAGCGATGGCTACTCCTGCATACAAAGCATCGCTGGTGATCAATTGGATGGTGGTGGCTGTTCCTAAATCTACCACGATAGTGGAGCACTTATACTTCGTCCAGGCAGCGAAAGCGTTGGCCACCAGATCGGCTCCCACCACCGATCTGTCTTCGATGAGATACTTCAAACCAATGGGTGAGAGTCCGTTTATGCTATAGATTCTAGAATTGCTATAGCGGGTCAGCATTTCATCCCAAACGCTGGTTAGAGAGGGAACTACGCTGCCTAAAGCGACGTAATTGAAGGACGCAAGAGGATATTCGGGCATAATCTGCCCGATGCGGCTGAAGTATTCTCTTGGGCTGGCTTGTAGGGTGCTTGGCATGCGATAACGGGCACGCAACTCGTTGTCGTAAAAAACCGCGCACACTATATTGGTATTACCGATATCCACAACCAGGATAGGTCCTTGTACATTGGTCTTTGGCATAATCCCTGCTCAAATAGAATTTTTGAAGACAAAAAACATAAAGAATTCTCAGCTAGAGCTAATTTGGGAAAGGGCTCAATTGTGTCAATGGATTTGTGGCATGCCAATACTCCAATCTTTAACCAGGCTAAGCTTGAGATGCAGCAGCAGCTTCTCTCCGGAACGTTTGGGCTTCTGCCAAGCCTTCAATAGAGCTATCGGTACAGGGCTTTTTTACAGTATGCACTCAAAGCGATCGGAAGAGTAGTTAACCAGCCCACAAGTGACTAGCCGCCATCGATGCTATCGACATTTTTCCACTTTTTTCGACATTTTTGTGGATCTCGGTGTCACCTCAATTGACAGTGTTAATCAAGTGGTCATCAAGCGTTAATCAAGCGTTAATAATTAACGCTTGATTAACGCTTGATGAAGAGGTGATGAACGCCATCATTACTGGAAGAAAAATGGGATTCATGTTGGTCTTTCCTGATTTCCGCTGATTTACCGCTGATTTACCGCTCACGTGCTATCAGAGATCACTCTTGGGGCTACGGCTGTGCTTCGTATTCAATCCTAGGCTTCAATCTATATTGTTTCACGGCAACTCAAAGTAAAAGCCTGAAAAAACCGTAGCATATTCTGGGGTTGACTGCCGAAATGACTATCTCAAGCTTTTTATACGGACTTCTTCTGATATGCTATTGATCAGTGGGGACTATAGTCTGCATTATGGCGTATCGGTATTTCGATACCATGCACAAATGGTCAGATATCTTAATGGATCCCGGACCGTTACAATAAGGTTAATCCGATCGCGCGGGGTAATGCCTGTATGTGTTGGAATCCTTAGTTCCCAGGGCTTTTGTTAATAATGATTCTTCTTTTCTACTTTGTGTCTACTGTGGCCTAGATACCTGTGGCATAAGCCAGAGTTACCAATGCCATCAGTGCATTGAATAGAATGGCGTAATCATCATGCTGGTACAGGATTGTTTTTCCGTCCAGCCGCTGTGTGCCCGGCATCAGAGCCACAACGTCGGTCATGGCAGTGGAGTGAAATTCGATTTTGAGCTTGATGGGAGTCTCAAAGCTATATATGGGCAGGTTTTTGGATGCTAGTGCTCTTCTGATGGCTTCCCGCAATTCCCGATTCACGCGCGCTAACGAGTAGTTTTTGGCGGCGAATTTTGCCACACCTTCTTTGGTGCAAACATAGCTTATCTCGGGCAGATGTGGCTTCAGTTCTGCGCCCAGAGCTTTGTCTCCGGATACCAGGGCCAGGGGAACTCCGTGATATCCGGCATACGCCGCGTTTATCAGAGCTTCGCTCATGGGCTGTTCATTTATCCAGATATGCTGAATCCGGCTGTTCGAATAAGTATGGTCCATATTGGCCTTCATTGCCCCGGTTCCGGCATGATAACCCAAGAGGAACACAATGTCGAAAGAAGCATCGAATCCCGGCATCATATACTCTGGTCTGGGAGAGCCGGATATCAGGCTAATACGTTCGTCACGAGCTGTTATCTGATAGAATAGATTGTCGCCGTTGCTGTGTGAATCCGCAATGCATATTTCTTCCAAGTCTTGTGCTACCGGACTTTTCAGGATTTCGTCGATTGCGGTTTCCACATGATCCATCATGCATTTTCGAACGCTGGGGCGATCGATTTTCTCATGTTCCCAGTTAAAGGTTCCGGGAATACCTTCCATGTCCACAGATATGTATATTTTCATTTCAACTCCCCGGCAATTTTAGCGGCCAGAATCACATTGTTTTTTAGCAAGGCCAGGTTTGCCGCTACAGATCTATTATCGGTGATTTCTGCAAGTCTGGCCAGCAGAAAGGGGGTTAATGCTTTGCCAGAGATTTTGCCTGCATCGCTAATGGCTTGCTGAATACAAGGTTCTATCTCTTCAGCGGGTATCTCATAATCTTTGGGAATTGGGTTCGCTATCAAGATACCGGAGGAGATGATAGCAAGATTTTGCTGATAAGCATACATCTCTGCCAGTTCGCCCAGATTGTCTATCCTGCTTACCTTTTGTCCGCTGCCGCGACTGTAAAAACTGGGAAACTCATCGGTCTGCCATCCATACACAGGCACCCCTGAGCTTTCCAGGCATTCCAGCGTGGCGGGTATATCCAGAATAGCTTTGCATCCCGCGCACACTACTATCACGGGAATACTAGACAAAGCCATGATATCCAGAGAGATATCCATGCTGTTTTGCCATCCGCGATGCACGCCTCCAATGCCACCGGTGGCAAATACCTCGATGCCGGCCAAATGAGCCAGATACATCGTGGCAGATACAGTGGTGCCTCCACTGGATTTTCGGGCGGCGGCGAGCGCGAGATCACGTGAAGCGATCTTTTCCAAAGCTTCGTGGCTCTTCAGTTTTGTCGCCAAAAGCCGGATATCCTCATCTTCCAATCCTATGTGAAACACACCATCTATCGCGCAGATTGTGGCAGGAATTGCTCCATGGTCGCGGGAACAGCTTTCCAGCATGGCAAGAGCTTCCAGGTTTTCAGGATAGGGCAAACCGTGGGTGATCACGGTGGACTCCAAGGCCAATACAGCTCTATTCTCTGCCAGCGCGTTTTGTACGGAGGCTGAAATCTTGAGGGGGAGAGCTTGGATAATATCCGGTGTCATCGAAAGGCTTCGTAACCGGTAGGGCTTATAAACTAGTTGCTAACCAGTTGATCCTGTGGTTGTTCGTTTTCGGGGTGGACTATAACCACTTCCACAGGAGCGACCCCGGGCAGGATCAAGCCGATCTCTTTGGCTGCGGCATAGGAGAGATCAATGTCTCTTCCGCGAGGGAAGGGACCTCTGTCGTTTACGCGCACTTCAACTGATTCACCATTTTGGGGATTTGTAACGATAAGTTTGGTATCAAAGGGGAGGGTTTTGTGTGCGCAGGTCATTGCATAGTGATCGTAGATTTCACCGCTGGCAGTTCTACGACCGTGGAAATACTTCGCGTAGTAGGAAGCGACCATGGTTTCCGGTTCAATTCCCGGAGGTTCCTGAGTATGCAGGGAGTCAATCACCAGAGCGGTCTGATCCTGGCTGATTTCTTCGCTGCCGATTCCGGCTACGGAGTCTGCTATGACCGGTCCTACCAGGAGGACTTGCAGGCCCAAAAACGTAACCATTATTTTCTTCTTGAATCTCTTCATATTTCTCCAAAATGAGTTCCTAATCTCATATTCGAGAGACATTGATTCGGGCTTGGATATCTGTCAAGAAAAAAATGACAAAATTGATCCTATATTCTTTATTTATAATGCATAAGACTATGCGATAATTGGGTGGTTTCTGCAGGCTTTTTACCCCTGTTTATGGGAGCACATGGGTAAAATGATCACAAGATAAATGCGGGGAAATGTGAGGCTGAGATGTTGGCAATAAAGCGGGGCGATATAGATGCTAAAGTCTTAATCAGATAGCTTGTCACTCAGGAATATCCAGCGCTGGAAGGCAGCATCGTGTTCGGAGTTGTATTGCTCTATCTTTGCGGCTATCTTGCTGTATTCGTCGTGCTTGAGACCGCAGGTACTCAGTTCTTCTTCCAATCTGAGCAGCTCAGCTTCGATCTCTTCGATCTTTCGCTCCAGCAGATCAAACTCCCGTTGTTCGTTGAAAGACAAGCCTTTGTTTTCCCGTTTTGCTTTGTATATCTTCGGTTTTTCACTTTCGGCTTTTTCCTCTTCCTGATAGCGTTTTACCAGCAGATAGTCAGAATAGTTTCCCGCGAACTTGCGAATTTTGCCATTTTCGAAGATAAAGAGGTAATCCACGGTGCGATCCAAGAAATAGCGATCGTGAGATACCACCAAGAGACAGCCTTTGAAGGCATCCAGATAGTCTTCCAAAATTTCCAGACTGGGGATGTCCAGATCGTTTGTGGGCTCGTCCAGAATTATGAAATTTGCCCCAAACATCAGGGATTTCAGCAGCTGCAAACGCTTGCGTTCGCCTCCGGATAGGGATGAGAGCTTGTGCTGTTGCATTTTCTTATCAAAGAGAAATCTATTGAGCATCTCTGTGGCAGAAACCTTGCTGCCATCAGCTGTGCGGATGCTTTCTGCATATTGAGCGATGTAGTCGTATACGCTCAAATTCGGATTCAAATCATCTGCTTCCTGCTTGTAATAGGCAAAATGCGTGTTTACTCCTACCTTGATGCTGCCGAGATCGGGCTTTTCTTCTCCGGTGATCATGCGCAAGAGTGTGGTCTTGCCACAACCATTGGGACCCAGGATACCGATGCGTTCCAAGGCTTGGAATTGATGATCCACATCCTCGAACAAGGTAATGTTGCCGAAGGACTTACTTAGCTTGTGCAATTCCAGAATGGTTCTGCCCAAGCGGTCGGTTTGAAAGGAGATATCCAGTTCCTTATTCGAGATCAAATAGCTTTTGCTCAGCAGTTCTTTTACCCGGTCCACATGGTTTTTGGGCTTTGTGGCACGAGCCTTAGCTCCGCGGGACAACCAGGCCAATTCCTTGGATAGCTGCGCCTGCCTGCGGGTTTCCTTACGTTTATTATCCTGATCCCGCAGTATCTTTCCCTTCAGATAGGCACTGTAATTGCCTTCGTAGAAGAACAGATCTTTGTGCTCGATATTCAAAATGCGATTGCATACGGCATCCAAAAAATAGCGATCGTGAGTAACAAACATTAGTGCTGTTTTACCGGATATCAAGGTGTTTTGCAGCCATTCAATGCTGTCCAGATCGAGATGGTTTGTGGGTTCATCCAAGAGCAGCAAGTCCGGTTCCAATGCCAGAGCTTTGGCAAGGTCTGCTTTGCGGCGCTGACCACCGGAGAGGATGCCCAGTTTGGCGTCGAAGCTATCCATGCCCAAGCGGCTGAGGATCGCCTTGTAGTGATGCTCTTCTTTCAGAAGATCCTTTCCGGTGGGCAGCACGTGTTGTAGCACAGTGCTATCCGGATCAATCTGTGCGTCCTGTTCCAGGTAGGCAATTCTGAGTCCCTTGCGAGTAGTGATACTGCCCCGGTTCGCTTTTATAAATCCTGCCACAACTTTTAACAGAGTGCTTTTACCCGATCCGTTTACTCCCAGGATGCCCAGCTTATCTTCGGCATGCAAACCAAATGACGCAGCTTCGATCACTACTTTGTCACCGAAGGCAACGTGGATATTTTCTGCGGTGAGGATTACTTCGTTTGCCATAAAAGATGGCGTCCCTGAGGCGATTCGAACGCCTGACCTTCACCTTCGGAGGGTGCCACTCTATCCAGCTGAGCTACAGGGACGCAGGATGATAATGTCATAGATTTTTGCTGTCTGCTTTCTGTCAACAGATTTACTTTAAACAGCTTTTACCGCAAAGCATACGGGATGCATTTGGAGCATATTTCTTTACGATCTCGCAGATCGCGTTCGACACTTCACGGATCTCCCACTGAGCGTGTTCATCGCTGCGCAGACGGACAAAATGGTATAGCTCTCGGAAATTCATCTTTACGTATATCTTACAGATGGAGCCATTTAGCTTCATATAGTTTTGAACTTCTTTGATGCATGGGGGTATCAAATCCGCTAGGGAAATACTCTCTTTGATCAGGCTATTCCATTTTTCTTCTCTGCCAATCATGCGGATGGCTTCGGGGATCAAGAAATTACCCGGGTATACACTCTTTTTCAAAATGGTGCATTGACGGTGTCTTTTGAACTGAGCCCAGCAAGATTCACTCATCGAGAGCTCAAATTCAAAATCCGCCGCTTCGAAAGCACGAGGAACTTTGTGCCAGCTCTTCATGCCGGCAAATACCTGTTGCCACAGCTGTTCTTTGGATAGCCTGGGCAGACGCCAGATAATCTCCATGTTGTCCTGCCAGGAAAGCTCGCTATCGCCGTAGGTGATGGCTCCCAGGATCTGGTCATCAGCGTTTTGGGGTGCCGAGATCAGCCTCGCCTTGTTTTCCAGGTCTATCTCCGCCAGCCAGGGTAATTCCTGTTGCAAAAATCCGCTGAATCCCACTTTGTTCAAATCCACTGTTCCTCTGTATCCATCCGGATCCGTATGCCTTATCAAAGACGGGCAGATGGGCTTTACTTGCTTGATGATCAGCTCTTTGAGTTCGATAGCTTCTTTGAGGCTGCTGTTTGCCAATCTGCGTAATAGCTGTTCCAGACTGCGAGCATTGATGGTGATTCCCATCTGCGTTTTTGTGGATAGAGCCAGGATGTAACGGGCATCTTCTTTGGCTAGGCACTCTCTGTCTCTGGGCTTCAATTCGGGTTTGTGAGTACGATAGTATTCGTTCAGGGCATGAAAACTGGTTTCATACTCGGCAAACAAGCGATCCATCAGCTCGCAATACTTCTGTTTTAACGCCGGTCTGCGGCTTAGCTCCTTTGGGATCAGATAATCTTTGCTAAAGGTCACATAGCGCTGAGATTTCTCCGTGAAGGATGCCAGTCGGCTGCGTTGAATGCTCTCGGTAAGCAAACGTGAGACATCGATCAGATCGAGATTAAACACAGCATGCTCGGCTATGGAGGCATGTCCCATCTCGTAGATAATGTTTTCATTGGAGTGGCGGGCTTTTTCTATGGCACTCAAGGCTTCTTTGCGCAAGGCGTCCACACGCTTGTCACTTCGGGAGATGCGGGCATAGGCAGCAGAGATTGCTTCAGGTGTGGCGTTTTGCGCTTTCAAGCCTCTAATCAAGCCGGCATCGATATTGTATCCTGCAACTATCAGTTTCATATATGGCCTACAACAGTGCGCTTACACTACTGGCACCGATACGGTTCGCACCACTTTCCAAAAGCAGTTTTGCGCTTTCGGGATTGCGGATGCCTCCGCTGGCTTTTACTCCAAATTTGGGTCCCACGACTTCCCGCATCAAAGCGATGTCTTCGGCTTTGGCTCCGGCAGTTCCAAATCCGGTAGAAGTCTTTACAAATTTTGCGCCTGCTTTTTTGCTAAACAGACAGCTGATAATAATCTCTTCGCGATCCAGAAAACAAGTCTCCAATATAACTTTCAGTAGCACCTTTTCTTCCAGACATTGAATGGCCACTGCTTTGATGGTCTCGAGCGCCATATCCCAGTCTTTGCTTTTCAGTGCAGCGATGTTTTGCACCATGTCCAGTTCGTCCACACCTGCTTCGATTACCGCTTTAGCTTCCTTTTTGACTGCCTTGCGGCTACCTGAGCCCAAGGGAAAGTTTATCACGGTGCAAGTCTTTACCGGTGCTGTAAGAATCTTGCGTGCCTGAGGGATGAAGTACGAATTGATGCAGACGGAGGCGGTCTTATACTCGTTTGCCATGGCACAAAGCCGGGCGATGTCGTCTTTATTTGCGTCCGCCTTCAGGATGGTGGCGTCTATCACACTCGCGATTCCGGATTGAGGATCATATAACTCGTCCGGCTCATCGGCACGGCATTTTGCGCAGTGTAGACAGATCTTGTGAGCTCCACCGCAACGAGCAAGCTCTTCGCCAGGGAAGAATTCTCTGGCTATTTGTTCAATGCTTTTCATTCAATTTCTCCTTGATATCCCGCCAATTGACCGCAAGCTCCGTAGATTTCAGCACCGCGGCTACGGCGCAATGTAACTGCCTGATTCAGGCTCTGAGCCTTTGCCATAAAGAGATCTATCTCATTCTCGGAAGGGCTGCGATATGGCAATTGTGGAACAGTATTGTAGGGAATAAAGTTTACTTTGCAAGAAAGATCTCCGGCAAAGCGTCTCAGGGCTTTGATGTCCTCATCGCCCATATTCACTTCGGGGATCATGATGTATTCGAAAGTTACGCGGAAGCTGGTTTTGCTGAGGTAATAGCGCAGGGCTTCTTTGAGTTCAGACAAAGGATGGCGGCGGTTTACCGGCATTAGGCGATTCCGCTTTTCATCGATGGCGGAATTCAGCGATACCGCCAGCTTGGTTCGTATACCGCTATCTGCAAGGCGGATGATTCCTTTGGGGATACCGCAGGTAGAGACAGTGGTTCGGCGAGGGCTAAATGCCAGTCCCATCGGAGATTGAATTATGGCCAAACTTTCCAGTACGGTATCCAGATTGTCCATGGGTTCGCCCATGCCCATAAAGACCAGATTGCTAAGTCGATGAGGAAGAGTGAGGCGTGCAGCCAGCATTATCTGCCCTACGATTTCATGACTATGCAGATTCCGCTTTATGCCCATGGTTCCCGTAGCGCAAAAGCTGCATCCACGAGCACATCCCACTTGTGACGATACGCACAATGTTCGCTTGTTTTCTGCGGGGATCAGGACCATCTCTATTTTGGAGTCATCTTCCAGCTTCAAACGGTACTTGGTGGTCTGATCCGGTGCGCAAAAGCTGAGGTCGATTTTTGGCAGCTGCCAACTGTATAATCCAGATATATAGTCTCTGAAGTCTTTGGGCAGGTTTGTTGCCTCATTGGGATCAAACACCAGCTTTTTGTAGAACCAATCCGCAAACTGTTTGTAGCGAAAGTCGGCAAACTTTCCTTTTAAAGCGCTTTGGATGGCTTCAGGTTTTTGGGCAAAGATGTTTATTGACATGTTTCCAGATCAGGGATGCTGATTACACGGAGTTTTGCGTATTCCTTTGGGTCCAGTTCCACCACATTCTGCTCTTCGGAGCTCAGGTATATCTTTTGTGCCAAAACGTCTATCCGATACACTATGGCGCGGCTATCGCCATATTGCACGCAAGTTCCGATAATGGGGAAATCTTTGCCTTCTTCCACATAGAAATCCTCCTCGAAATTCAGACAACAGAGTAATCTGCCGCAAGGACCGGAAATCTTGGAGAGATTACCTGCCAGATTTTGATCCTTTGCCATCTTGATAGTGACCTGATTGAAACGTTTCAAAAAGCTGGAACAGCAGTATTGATTGCCACACATTCCAAAGCCTCCCAAACGTTTAGCTTCATCTCTTCCGGTGGTTTGATGCAGCTCGATGCGGGTCTTGAATATGGTGGCAAGTTCACGCACAAAAGCACGAAAATCGATCCTGCCATCTGCGGTAAAGAAGAAAGTGAGCTTATTGCCATCGAATTGATATACGGTCTCGATCAGCTTCATCTCAAAAGGATAACGCAACAAGAGATCGTTGAAGGTATTGGATGCTTTTTCCTCGTCGTAGCCTAAGTTGCGCATTTTCTCAAAGTCATCTTCTGTAGCACAACGGCGGATTTTGTATATGCGACCATTGCTATCCGGGATTTCCTTTTCGTCCCGGGGAACTGCCATATGCACGATCTGAGCGATGTCTTCGCCGCGTTCTACTTCCACTACTATCAAATCTTCGGGTTGAATGGGCAGTCTATCCGGGTTTTGATAGTAGCCCATGCGTCCCGAGCGAAATTCAACTTCTATATAATCTTGCATTTATTCTCCATTACTAAGGTTTTTCAGCAGCTCCATTTCTGCCTTGGTCATACCCATACCGCGCCTGGCTTTCACGATCGAAGCGGTCTGGGAAAACTCGGCAAATCTATAGCTGCACAAGCTGTCTGCTTCTCCCCAGGAAAAATCGGGGACGAAATTACTGAACAGCTTGCCGCCGTATATGTTTGAGCCGGTTCCAACCACCAGGCCGGTATTGAGACTACAATTGATACCGGTTTTTACGTGATCTCCCAGCACGCACCCCATAAAGCGGCTGCCGCTATCGATCTGTGTTTTTGCCTGGTAGCTGTATATTTTTACTTTTTTGTATGTATTTTTCAAATCGCTGTTATTGGTATCTGCGCCCAAGTTCACCCATTCTCCGATGTAGGCGTGACCCAAAAAACCATCGTGCTGTTTATTGGAATACCCCTGAAAGATGCTGCTTTCGATTTCGCCGCCCACTTTGCATACTGGACCGATGGATACTCCACCATATATCTTGGCACCAATCTTCACCAGGGTGTTTTTGCCGATATATGCGGGTCCTGTGATCACGCTGCCAGCCATCACTTTAACTCCGGAATCCACAACAATTGGTCCGCCGGAGGCGTCCAGAACCACATTGGGGGCCAGATCTACATCTTCGCCGATCCAGATGTTGTAGGGATGCAATACAGTTACTCCGGGCTCCGTCTCAAAGAAGTTATCCGCCTCATAAAACACATTCTGAAAGTCCCAGCCTATCAAACGGGCATTGTCGTGTACCAAGTCGGCGATATGCTGGTATAGCAGTGTTTTGGCAGGAATGCTTTTTATGCCATTGGGGATGGGATCCCCAAACCGATACTCAGCGGAACTCAGGATAGCTACTATTTCGTTGCCTTGAACCAGTGCACTATGAGGGGACATAGCCTCGATCTCGTCGATGGTATCGGACTCCAGCTTGATCCGGCTGTTCAGGTATAGCTTTTGCCCCGCGGGGACGGTGTTTATCTGCCAATCGGGGTGCCGCTCACGATAGATGGTCTGGAGACGGGGATCCAGGATTACGCAGGTGTCGTCTGCATCAAAGATATGTTGGAGCCGTTGTCTCAGTTTTAATATGCCACAACGTAGATCTCCCACACAACGGGTGTGGGTCACAGGGTAAAAATTGCTACACTGTCTATCATCAAATATTATTACTTGCATTCAGTCTCCTTTTTGGGGGGCGTTTGCCATGCCAGACGAAGAAGTTGAATTGCCCTAAAAGCATTGTAAAAACCAGCATGAAGGTTTGTATAACCAGCCAGATGGGGTAGAAACTCAGCATGCGTGCGCTAACGCCAAAATGCCGGTGCGAATAGGATATCATGATCTGCTCGATCAATATCCGATACAAAAAAACCACCAGACCCAGCTTCAGATTGATGAACATAAGGATGATGCCGCCCCAATACAGACATGCCATCGAAAATAGAATAAAGAAAAACTCTGGATTGAATCTGAGCTGATACTTCATGTTTGATGCCCAACGGCTTCGCTGATTGATAAACTGTTTCCAGCTTTTCACCGGATGTGTGTGTGTGAACGATGCCGGTGAGAAATTGAAAACAATCTTATGCCCATTGCGGCGCATCAGTTGCATCAGATTCACATCGTCTCCACTCATCAGGTTCCAGATCTTGCTGAATCCACCCACATCCTCCCAGGCACTTTTTCGATAGGCAAGGTTTTGCCCTATGCATGCCCAGCTTTTACCCAGAGTGTAGCCTCCGCCCAGCACCATATAGGTTAGGGCAAAATCCAGATGCTCATATTTCTGCAAGATTCCAGCTTTGCTCCACACGGGGATCAGAGTGCGGGAATATCCCGCTACCATGCTTACATCATCTGTAAAGCAAGACATCATGCTGGATATCCAGGTGAAGGGAACTATACAATCCGCATCGGTGGTAAGGATGATGTCTCCATCTGTGGCAAGAATTGCCTTGTTTAAAGCCAATTTCTTCGGCGAGACCACATTATCCCGGCCGATGGATTTGATATAGCGGATATTGTGCCCTTCTTGAATAAATCTATTTACGATGGCTTCGGTGTCATCTTCGGAATTGTCGTCGCCAAAAACGATTTCATATAGCTCTTTGGGGTAATCTTGCGACAAAAGACAGGTAAGCAGCCGAGGCAGGTTTTTGGCCTCGTTGCGCCCAACCACCACTATCGATACCCTCAGTTTTTTGTAGTTCTTCGGTTCAGACAAACGTTTCCAGCCAATATAAAAACGGATTACAAACACAATGTAGGTCACAGCACCGGAGCCGATCAGCAGCAGCAACAACAGATATAGATACCTTGCGATCACTTTATTCGATTTCCAGGGAATCGTTGTATCCCCAACGAGTTGGATAGAAATTGAACTGCAGTGTATCGTTCATTGCCGGGGGTACGTTTCCTTCGATGAAGTATTCGTCGATTCCACCATCGCTGGCCAGAAATCCGGAGCTGGGGTTTATCTTGAAAGACACTATCTTATCTGGCTTCTTGAAGCTATAACGGGAATCATCTGAACGGGGTATTCTACCATTGTTGTCCAGCTTGATGCAGTGAGTCATGATCCTGCCCCATATCGGCGCACATATCGCACTTCCGGAAATGGTGGCGTTGTTGTCGAAGCCATTCCATATTCCCAGTGTAAATACCGGATTGTAGCCGATGAACCAGGCGTCGCGGTGATCGCTGGAGGTTCCGGTCTTTCCTGCCACTTGCCAATTGTAATTGTTTCTGGCAGAGGCACCTGTGCCAGATGTGGTGACAGATTGCATCATACTGGTCATGATGTACGCTACTTCTTCAGTGGTAACCTTGCTTTTGGTGGCGATACCGCGTTCCAACACTCTGCCGTTGATGTCTTCCACTTTGGTGATGAAGACGGGGCTCACTCTGGTCCCGCCGTTGGGGAAAGTGCTATAAGCCGAAACCATGGTGATGGGGGTTACTTCATAAGATCCCAGAGCCGCGGAATAGTCCGTTACTTTGCGGTTGATGCCAAATCTGTTGAATGCATCGGTCAAAGTATCCAGACCCAGGTCGATAGCGGTTTTTACCGCCCACACGTTGTATGAGTGTGTGATGGCTGTGCGCATCCTGGTGAAGCCATAATATTTCTTGCTATAGTTTGTGGGCGTCCATTTCTTACCATCCCCGCCCATCAGGGAAATCTCGGCGTCGTTGATCACTGTGGCAGGAGTATAACCCTTTTCCACAGCAGCCGTGTAGTATATCGGCTTTATGGAACTTCCGGGCTGACGTTTAGCCTGAGTCATGCGGTTAAACTTGCTGTGGGAAAAATCTCGGCCTCCGATCATCGCTCTCACAAAACCGGTTCTGTTTTCCATCAAAACCAGGCCGCCTTGCAGATATTTGGTGTTGATATCAAAGGCGTTTGGGCTCACATCTGCCATTTTATTGGGATAGTTGTATCGTTTTTCGATACCGGTGAGGTATTCGTTCAACACGCTATCAGCATACACACTAAGGTCTTGATCCAGTGTGGTATAGATGCGCAATCCACCTTCAAAAAGACGATCTGTGCCATACTTGCGTTCCAGATAGAGCCGGATGTGTTCAATGAAGTAATCAGAAGAGGTCTGGCGCATGGAACTTCCCCTCTTCCTGAGGGGACTGGATACCGCTAATTCATAATCCGCAGCGCTGATTACCCCACTGCTGAACATGCGTTCCAACACATTGTCCCGTCTTGCCTGCGCACGTTCCGCGTGCTTGATCGGGTTATAGTAATTTGGACGTTGAATCATGCCTACCAAGGTTGCGGATTCTGCCAGGCTGAGGTCTTTGGCGTGCTTGCCATAATAGTTCAGCGCTGCGGCTTCCACACCGTGCAATTGACCGCCCCAAAAGATCTTGTTGAAATAGATTTCCAGGATTTCTTCCTTACTGAATTCACGCTCTATCTTGAAAGCCAGGATCACTTCCTTGATCTTGCGTGAGATCCGTTTATCCAGGGTCAAAAACATGTTGCGCGCCATCTGTTGAGTGATTGTGCTGGCTCCCTGGGAGAAATCCATCCTCACGATGTCGATCGCAATCGCGCGGATATTACCGATGATGTCCACACCAAAGTGTTTAAAGAAATTCTTATCTTCCGTAACTACCAGTGCGTCGATTAGGTGAGGAGGCAGTTCCTTCAGGGACACAAGTTTACGCTTTTCAAAGGCAAATAAATACACCATTTTGCCGTTGCGGTCGTAAACCTCGGATCCGCTCCGCATTGTGAAATTGCGCAATTCACTGGTGGGAGGCAGACTGTCCGAATAAAACCAGACAGTGCCGAAAGCTATGCCGATGAGGATGCACAGGGCAATCCCTACAAATCGCAATATCTTGTTTATCTTGCTTTTAGAATTCTTTCGCTTCATATCTGAGCCCCTAGGGCAGGTATCCTTTCTTCAATGTAATAGCATAAATACGCTGTTATTACTCCACTAAACAAGCCAAATAAGATAAGGATTGGTGTCAACACAAAAAGACTGTCTTGAGCGATAATCACCCATCTGGCCAGCAGCAATTGAGCAAGGTTGTGGCTTACCGCGCCCAGAATACTGATGCCTGTGATACTCAATTTGGGACGGATGAACAAGCCCAAAGCCATGCACGAGACAGCAACGATACCTCCCCCCAGAGACAGCAGCATTGCCGGACTCATCAAGCTGAAAGTGGCGAGACCTCCCACAATGGTTTTGGCGATTGTAACCAGATAGGCTTGCCACACTTTACGATGCCAGACCAAAAAGAGCATCACGATATTTGCCAATCCCAATCTCAAGAAGGGAATCGGCAAGGCTCTTAGAATCAGGTTTTCCACGATGTATACCACAGAAGCTGTGGCGGTGAGGAAGCCCAGAAAAACGATGTCTTTGGTATGCATGTGCTTTAGGAAAAGTATTGACGGATAACCGTGTTTTCGCTGCTCATCAGGCTCTTGTAGCTATCATAATGGATCTGCTCACCGTTGTTTATGAACAGCACTTTTTGCCCTAATTGACCGATGGTGGAGATGTCGTGGGTAATGGTGATCATGGTGGCGGAATTGTTCTTTATGATTTGAGTCATGTAATACAGCGTTTCATCGGCGGTGATGGGGTCGAGACCCGACACCGGTTCGTCGAAAATGAGATAGTCTGGTTTGTACACCAGTGCCCGTGCGATGCCGATACGTTTGCGCATGCCACCGCTCAGCTCCGCGGGATACAGCTCTAAAGTGTGCTCCAGTCCCACCAATTGCAAGCATTCCTGCACTCTATGTCTGATGTATTCCTCGTTCTTTTCTCCTCGTTCATACAGCGGCAAAGCCACGTTTTGAAACACGGTGAAAGAATCTAGAAGCGCGGCATGTTGAAACACCATAGCGAAGCGTTTTCTAAGAGAATTCAGCTCGTCTTTGCTACAGCCGTAGATGTCCACGCCATCGATGATGATGCTACCTTCATCGGGGGGATGGATACCCAAAAGGCTTTTGATCAAAACTGTCTTACCACTGCCACTTTTGCCTAGTATCACCAGATTCTCACCAAAAGGCAAGATAAAATCGATGCCGTGCAAGATCTCTCTACCACCCAGGCTGATTTTCAGTCCCTTTACAGCTATCATTCGGCTCTCCGACGCCAAAAAAGAGGGGATAGGAACCAACCAAACAGTATCCCACTCCAATTTGCCAGTAGATCATAGGCAGACACGTCTCTGCCCGGGATGAAGATTTGGTGATACTCGTCCAACCCTGCCATCATCAGCAGAAACAGGAGGATTATTGATTGGAGGGTTTTATGCTTTGGAAATGAATCTGCAAAGAGGCGACTCAACACCGCCCAGACGCAATATAAACTGAAATGAGCCAGCTTGTCTACACCAATGATCTCCACCCTTGGAAGTTCTTTGGACGGCATGGATGATAGCAGCCAGATAAGGCACATCCACAAAATGGACATGATCAGATAGCCACGGGTTTTCATTCGCTTACGCTCAGAATATCCCAACTCATGGAAGTAAGGTTCTTTCTCAGATCCGCTTTCAGAGGGATGCCATTCATGGAGACCCACAGGCTCAGCTTGGTATCGTTATCCAGAAAATTGAAGGTGAGCATATCGATATATGGCGCTTTGTCTGGGCTCAATGCTTTAAAGCGAAAATCATGCCGGCGAGCGCTTTGCTTGCCCAGTGCTGTGGATATCTTTTCGGTGCGTCCTTTGCTCACTGTTACCAGCCATAACCTGCCATTGCCGTCTACCGTATATTCGCCTCCGGCATTGGGATCGCTGCTGATCTTTGCCAGCAGGCTAAAGACATCGCGAGTATCAGCTCTGACCGCATAGGTGTTGCTGTTACCGGTCAGTTTTTGGTACATGCGAGCGCTGCTTTTCTGATATACTGTATATACCGAATCTTTCAGGCCCGATTGTTGCACTAATCTGGTGTATTGCACGGGCCGGTAATCTTCATCGTGGATTATCTTGTAATGATTGTCAAGATGTGGAAACAGCGGGATCTTGATGCGGCTTTTTACCGCGATATTGATCTCGGGATCCACCAGCTTCATGTCTATGGAGGCTACATTCAGGCGCATTGATGTAACTTTATACTGCAAATGTGTGCCTCCAAGCGTGCATTGCAAACTTGCCAGTAGAAGCAATACCAACACTTTATGCATATTCTTCACAAAGCCTTACTTTAATCTGCTTAATGCTTTTCTCATCACTATCCATTATTTCCAGCTTCATGTTTTCATCCAGCTCGTAGATTTCGCCCACTTGAGGCACATGATTGAATTCTGCCAGTAGGAATTCTGCCATATTGTCATAATCTTCCACAGATATCTCACGGGAGAATTCCTGGTTAAACTGGCGCACGCTGTAGTTTCCACTCACCAAAAACGAGCCATCTTCACAGCTACTGAATTCAGGGATCTCGTCGGCGTCATATTCGTCCTGGATCTCGCCCACGATCTCTTCCAGTATGTCTTCCAAAGAAATGATGCCCGAGGTTCCGCCATATTCATCCACCACCACCGCCACTTGTAGCTTTTTTAGCTTGAGCTGGTTCAGCAAAGTCTGGATCTTCATATTTTCTGTTACGAACCAGGCAGGGCGCATCAATTCTGAGATACTTTCCTTTTCCGGATACAGGATCAGGTCTTTCACATAGATGATGCCGACAATATCGTCGATGGTCTCTTTGTAAACCGGGATACGTGAATATCCGCTTTCCACAATCAGCTCTTTTAGTTCTTCCAGGCTGTTGTTTTCTTCGATGGCGGTCACTTTCACCCTGGGTACATAGATTTCGCTGATCTCGGCTTCTCTAAAACGAAAGAGACCTACCAGCATGCGTTTCTCGTGTTCTTCGAGGGACGCGGAGGAGGAATCGCTTTGGATGAGATGATGAAAGTCCTCTTCGGTAAAGCGTTGACCGGCATTCTTATCGGTGGAGTGTTTGCTGGAGATCACCTCGCTCAGTTTCACAAAGATCCACACCAAAGGACTGAAGATGAACTGGATGAAAGCCAGCGGATAGGCGAGGATCAGGCTCAATTCATTGGCCTTAGAGAGTGCGATCAGCTTTGGTACGATCTCTCCAAAAAAGAGAATAACGACGGTCACGATGATGATTTGCAGAGTGATCACCAGCGACAGATCCCAGTGCTGTGCCTTGGCCATATTGTAAGCCAAAACTGTGCTGAAGGATGACAGCGCGATGTTTACGAATGTATTGCACAATAGCAATGTGACCAACAGTTTGCGGGGGCGGGAAAGCAGCTTGATTACCAGATTTTCTCTGCGTCCCCCGGCGTTTTCCAATTTCTTCAGATATATTCTGCTAAGCGAAAACATTGCTGTTTCGCTGCCCGAGAAGAAGGCCGAAAGGGCTACCAGCAATATCAGGTAAAAGATCTCAGGGGTCATCTTTCCTGCCCTTTCGGAATTTGCTTTCGGTAATTATCTTCTGCGTCTTCCATTTTTTTCTTGTCTGCGGTTCGGATATGATCGTAACCTGCCAAATGAAGCAAGGCATGTATCAGAACCTGCCAAAATTCCTCTTTATAAGTATTTTTTCCCTTTTGTGAGAATACCTGTTTTGTGTCAATGATTATATCGCAGATTCTGGTCTCAAGTCCCTGAAAGACTATGCTTTCTCCTACAAAACTGAGGACATCCGTAACGGCGTCTACGCCCCTATAAAGCTTGTTGATGCGCCGTATTTCCTTGCCATCAGTGCATAAAAGACCTATCTGATATTCGATGCCCGGCGTTTCAGCAGCCAGTATAATGCGGGCAGTTTGCTCTACTTGTTCCGGGCTTATATCGGGAGGTAAATCCCCCTGAACCTCAACGCTTGTCATTTTCTTCGGGATAATCCAGCCTTTTTCGGTAGATGCTGCCCAATACCGGCAACATAGATTGCTTGATGTTAGATAGATCCTTCATGGTAATCGGGGCCTCGTCAAATTGCCCTTCACGAATCAAGCGGGAGATAGTGTCGTCGATGATCTTTTCGATGTCTTTTTCACTTGTGATGGTTTTAGCTTTGGTAGTACTTTCCACTATGTCCGCTATCATTACCAGGACAGCTTCTTTGCTTTGGGGACGGGGACCGGGATATTGATAGTCCTTAGCTTCCGTACTCAGGTTCATCTTTTCTGCGCGATCATAGAAATAGCGGATGACGCTGTTGCCGTGATGTTGCATTATAACGTCTATTACCGGCCGGGGGATCTTGTATTTCTTTGCCAGAGCGATACCTTCCAGCACGTGGTTTTTTATCAGTGACGCGCTTTTATCCGGGCTCATCTCATCGTGAATTTCGGCTGAATCGGCGTTGTTTTCCGTAAAGATCTCTGTATTGATGATCTTGCCGATGTCGTGATAATAGCTGCCTACCCTTGCCAGTAGAGGATTTGCACCAATGGCTTCTGCCGCGCGTTCTGCCAGATTCCCCACGATGAGGCTGTGATGATAAGTGCCTACCGCCGATGTCGCCAGCTTCTTCAGAAGCGGATGGTTGAAATCCAGCAGTTCCAACAGGGTCTGTTTGGTGGCGCGATTCCACTTTTTCTCGTAATAGGGAACCAACATCAGGATACCCATGATGCTGATCGAGCTTGAGATCATGCCAAAGCCGATGTTGCGAAACACGATGTTGATGGGATCGCTTTTGTAGATGGATAGCGCCAAGCTTACCACGCTTCCGCTGATGAGCAGGTAAAACCAGATCGATAGAAACTCGTGTTGCGCTTTTTGACGCTTGATCAAGATGATTGTGATTATTGTGCTGAGGATGAAGATCACCGGAGTGTAGGTCTCCCAATGAATAAATGGCGTGATGATCAGGGCAGAAGTTACGGCATACAATATGCCAAATTCGGCTCCTATCAATATTGCCGCAGAGATCACCGTCAAAGCAAAGGGGATCAACAAACCGTTCAGACCAAGAACATGGTTGCTAAGCACCGCAAACAAAACACTGAGGATGAAACCGAGATTTATTGGCAGATAATCCGCTATATGCTCGCGCAGATCGTGGTTGAAGAGCCTGTAATAGTGATTTGCCAGGATTAATATCACAAACACATAGATCAAGAGTCCAAAGGCCAGCAACATCTGTTGCACAGCGCTTTTTTGTACGTTGCGGTTCCGGTATGCCGCTTGTAGCGACTCCAGCTTTTCGATGTCACCCTTACTAATCCTGGCATTCTTGCGGATGATGATCTCATTTTGCAGAACCACACCTTCCGTATCCGGGATCTGACTCAGCTTGCGTTGGCTCAGCTCTGCCAGGGTTTCTTCGTCTTTCAAAATATTCGCTTTTATCAGCTTTGCTTTCATGGAATCGATCAGGAAAGTTGCCGGGGGCACGGACTCCCTTAATGAGGCCAGTGCTTCGTCTATGGAATAGAAGTCACTCAGTGGACGCCGGGATTCACTATTCAGATTCCAGAAACTGATCTCTTCACCGCTGATGTCGGCATAAATTCCCTTGGTATAAACATCCGTGATCGCAGCGCGCAAGCTTTCATACACCTCATCCCGCTTGCCCTGTTCCGCGGCAAACACCAAAGCTTCTGGTGTGATCTTGAAACCTGCTTTGTCAAATTCTGATGCCAAGGCACCGGAATTCATATCTGGATTGCTGTAGAAGATAGCCCAGATTTGATCGATGGCACTAAGGGCATCAAAGAGCGGCTCATCATAGATACGGTATGGCGTTGGCAGACTTTGAACGCTTTGTTCCTGCTCCAGACTGAGTTGTTCCGGACTTTTTAGAACGGAGAAATCGAAGGGAGCGATTACTTCAGTATCCGCTACCTGTCCTTCTCGCAGCCGAAACTCCGGGTAATTGTAACGTCCTACCGCAAATATGTGATATAGACCCACGATCACGAAGGCCGTTAGAGTTATTATCAATATGTATTTCGAATTCATTATTCCTGTTTAAGCACTGCCCCAATATTGTCAAGCATCATCTTGTTCTGTTCGGCTTCGTTCCAATAAATACTTGTGCTTTTTATTGTCATTTGAGCCTGCTTCAGGATTTGGCTTCCGGGCACATAGGGAATAGAAAGAAGTGCTTACAGAAATTTGGTTGACAGAAAAGTAAGGCTGGATAGTGTGAACCAAATTCTTTCGAGGGGAGAGAAATGAAGCGTTTGCATGCTCTTTGTCTGCTGCTGTGTCTGTCTGTAATGGCGCAAGCTTTCAATCTTGACTGTTACAGCTTTCCAAACAGCAATGATCCGTTACAAATTCCGACATATGTGCCGGACAGCGATGAAGTATGTCATCCGGATGTTCTGTATTTCCCGCAAGGGTGGAACGGTAGTAAATACTGGATGAGTAACACTCCCTATCCGTCCAGCAATGTGGCATTTGAGAATCCGTCAATTGTGGTATCCAACGACGGTCTGAATTGGGGAGAACCCCCCGGCATCGAAAATCCCATCGCGGATGTCTATCAGGGAACAGATATCAACAACAACTACAATTCGGATTCCCAGCTTTTCCGCTATCCTGACGGAGCTACGATTGGCCTTATCTGGCGCCAGAAAAACGGTTGGAACAACGAGCTCTTGAAGCTGAAAACATCGCAAAACGGAATAGACTGGAGTAGCGCAAGCACCATACTGTCGGTATGGAACACCGATCCAGATCTGAACGAGAGTGTGTTGTCGCCTTGCATCCTTTTCAACGGCAGTAGTTACATGCTTTGGACAGTGAACACAAAAGTGAATCCACGCGGGGTCTATCTGCGTCATTCCATGACTCCGGATTTCTCGGACAGTGAAGCTATCCTGACCGATATCGGTGAGTTTCCCGAAGGCTTCAGAGTGTGGCACATGGACGTGGAGTTTATCGAGGGATTTTTCCATATGCTGGCCTCTGTGGGCAATCCCGATACGCAAGAGGGGCGAGTGCTGTATCTGGGCAAATCGTTGGATGGGATCCACTGGTCATTTAGCTCTCAACCCGTGATGACAGGCGTTTATGGCGCTTGGGATGCCCTACTATATCGTTCCGCCTTCATCCCTGACGACATTGGCACCGGCTACAAAGTATGGTATGGCAGCATGAATACTCCACGCTGGCGCATCGGATACAGCGAATCACAGGTAAATGGCTATCTGGAAGGTCCGCACAATCTTCAGGTTGATCATTTCTATGACGGGCAGAACCATTATGCCATCAGTTGGCAGGCACCTACGGAAGACATCCTTGGCTACAAATTCTACCTGAACTATGAACTTTATGCCACCCTGACTAGTTCTCAAAATCACATCAACCTCACGATCAACCAAGCAGCTCCCCACGAAGAGCGAGTCGTGATCGCAGTTACGGCTTTGTATGCAAACGGCGAATCCGATCCCCTAGTTGAGCGACTACATATAGCTATGTCCAATCCCCAAGAACCCGCTTTACCAAGAGATCAGCCGGGTATCTTTCCCAATCCCTTCAAACAAGGATTTTATCTGGATAAAGCATCACTGCGAGGGATCGTGGAGCTTTACGATTTGAAGGGACGTCGTTTGATGCGTGAAGCACCGGGGAAAGACCAATTCATTGAGCCTGATTCATCTTTGCCCAGCGGCGTTTATCTGATACGATTCATCACTGTAGACGGAGCCTCACATACCATTAAGGTGCTGAAGATGAAGTAGCATGGCCCGGCAGCTTTCACTCCAGCAATAGTTCGCTTTAGTCGACTGGGATATTCAGTCTGTGATCACTCTGCCATCGTTGATGTCACAACTGATCAGTGTACCTTGGGGACGGGCATAGGGCATTTGGAACCTGATATAATGATCTGAGAGAATCTCGGCTTTGGCATTATCATCCGCTTCGTTGATTCCTCTAAGGGTTATATTGTTTTTCTTCAGACATTCTATGTAGGCTTGTTTTTTACTGTTCGAGAGGGCGCTGAGACATTTAACTCTCTCTTTTTTTATCGCGTTAGGCAGGTGTCCCGGCATCTTGTCGGCTTTGGTACCCTTGCGTCTGGAATAGGGAAACACATGCAAGTAGGCAATCGGCAAGCTATTCAGGAATTCATATGTCTGCAGGTATTGTTCTTCGCTTTCACCGGGAAATCCGCAGATCAGGTCAAAACCAATCGCCGCATCAGGATATAAATCGATGATTCTGGTAATGAGTCTTTCAATCAAAAGAGTGTCGTAGTGCCTACCCATGCTTTTCAGGATGCTGTCGCAACCGCTTTGCAGGGGTATGTGGAAGTGAGGGCAAAGCTTGTCCACAGTGCTCAGTTTTTGCAAAAGACCCTTACTAAGCAGCTGCGGCTCGATCGATGAGATCCGGATCAGCTCAATTGCCGGGATCTCTGCGATACCGGTCACCACATCTGCGATGTCCCTATCGCCATCGCAATACAGGCCCAAATTCACTCCACCCAAAACGATTTCATTGAAACCGCTTTCAGCGAAGATCTGGGCTTGATTTATCACGTCTTCGTAGTGGGCAGAACGGCTGTGTCCTCTAGCATAAGGTACAGCGCAATAAGCACAATAGAAATCGCAACCATCTTGTATCTTCTGAAAGGCACGGGTATGCCCCAGCATACTGCTTACCTGTTTGTAGGCAAAGTCTTTAGCATCCATGATGTCTGTGAACACATTATCTTTGCCATCAAGGATTGCCGCTATATCCAGCTTGTTTTGATTATCCACTATCAGGTCCACATCTCCCATGGCGCGGATTTCTTCAAAAGAGCGTTGGGCAAAACAACCGGTAACCACTATTCGGATATGGGGCTGTTCAGCTTTGCGCAATAAAGCTTTACGGATCAGGTTACGGCTCTTGTAGTCGGTACGATTGGTAACGGTGCAAGTGTTTATTACGTAGATATCAGCTTCTTGATTGAAGTCTACCAGTTCTGTGTCGCCAAAGCTTTGGGCAATCACGGCGGATTCGTAGAAATTGGTCTTGCAGCCCAGGGTGCTGATGGCCAGCCTGGGCTTAGGTCTTGCGGATTTTGGCATAGATGGCAGGTCCATATAGGCTGTGTTCCAGGCAAAGCACTTTGGCGGCGATTTCTTCAGCACTTTGGCATTGTGATATATCGGTGGAGGCCTGAGCGATGATGGTGCCATGATCATAATCGGGATCCACCAAGTGTATGGTGGCCCCGGTTATGCTCTCTTTGTTCTCAAACACTCGGGTGTGCACACTCATGCCATACATACCTTTACCCCCGTATTTGGGCAATAGTGCCGGATGGATGTTCAGAATGGGGATATTCACAGCATTGATGAAGTCCGCAGACAGCTGCTTCATAAAGCCACACAGAGCGATCAGAGCGATGTTCTCTCGCTTCACCAGAGCTTTAAGCTCCGCTTCAAAAAAAACCATATCTTTGGCACTAATCACCAGTGTGGGAATGCCTCGTTCTTTGCACAAAGGGATTGCTGCCGCCTGCCCGGAGCAGAATATTGCGCGATGAATAACTACCGGAAGCTGCTCCCGAGAAAAATAACCATGGATCGCCAGGAGGTTCGATCCCCGGGATTTCCCGCTGCTGAGGGTGATTATTCGCTGAATCTCAGGTGTAGTTCCTGCCATTGTCCCTCGTCAACCTCAGATGGTGCCTGATTCATCAGATCTGTGGCACGCAAAGTTTTGGGAAAAGCGATCACATCGCGAATAGAATCTGCCTGAGTAAGGATCATGATCAAACGATCCAGCCCCGGAGCGATGCCGCCGTGGGGTGGTGTGCCGTATTTTAGCGCATCCAGGAAGAAGCCGAAGCGCGGCTTCAGATCCTCTTCACTAAAACCAAGCACGGAGAATATCTTGCGCTGAATATCGTAGCGGTGACAACGTATACTGCCGCTGGATAGCTCCATCCCGTTGCAAACCAGGTCATAGAGTTGACCCTGTATATCGCCGATCTTGCCGGGTTCATCCAGCCAGGGGATATGCTCTTCTTTGGGCAGACTAAACATATGGTGTGCCGGTTCCCATCCACTCCCGTCTTCTTTGGCTACAAAGAGAGGAAAATCCGTAATCCAGCAGAAACTGAGGGATTGAGGATCGAAAAGCTTCAGCTGTTGTCCCAATTCATTGCGTAAGCCGGCAAGCACTTTGTGCGTGATATCCCGGGTATCTGCCACGATTGCCAGCAGGTCACCCGCTTTGGCTTGCGCAGTAGAGATCATCGCCTCTGCTTCATCCGTGGAGATGAATTTTGAGATCCCGGTTTCCAGCCCGCTTTCTGCCACTTTTGCAAAAGCTACTCCCTTGCCGCCCAGATGCTTGGCAAGTTCCACTAATTGATCCTGTTGTTTACGGCTGAAAGCAGCTCCTTCCGGAATGCATAGGGCTTTGATGCAGCCTTTGCTTTCCAGGCAAGCTTTGAACACCTGGAATTCGCTATGGCCAAGGATTTGAGAGAAATCTAGCAGTTCCAGACCAAAGCGCAGGTCGGGCTTGTCGCAACCGAAACGGCACATCGCTTCAGAGTAGCTCAGCTTGGGGAAGGGCAAAGGCAGCTCTACTCCTTTTATTTCTTTGAAGATGGTATACATCAGCCTTTCCAGAAGCTCAAAGATCTCATCGCGGGTGGCAAAAGAAAGCTCGATGTCCAATTGGGTGAATTCCGGCTGGCGATCAGCACGTAGGTCTTCATCCCTGAAACAACGTGCGATCTGATAGTAGCGGTCAAAGCCGGAGATCATCAGCAATTGCTTGAAAATCTGCGGGGATTGGGGCAGAGCATAGAATTTGCCGGGATGAACTCTGCTGGGCACCAGATAGTCTCTTGCGCCCTCGGGTGTGCTTTTCATCAGCATGGGAGTCTCGATCTCATAGAAACCTTCACTATCCAGAAAACGGCGCATCAGACTGGTAACTTTGGCCCGGGTGATCAGAATCTCTTGCAAGCGCGGACGTCTAAGGTCCAGATAGCGGTAGGTAAGCCGCAAGTCCTCATCTGCCATGGCGCTGCCGTCAATCTGTATTGGAAGGGGCAGAGTATCATTCAACACATAGAATTCATCGGCGATGATCTCCAATTCCCCGGTGGGCATGTTCCTGTTCAGGTTTGCGCCATCTCTGCGCGCCAAAGATCCACTAACGGCTATCACATACTCATTGCGCACCTTTTCGGCTTTGGCAAAGATGTCTTTGGCTTCCGGCCTTACAACTATCTGAATGATGCCTTTCACGTCGCGGAGATCGATGAAGATCAAACCACCCAAATCTCTGCGACGGTGTACCCATCCCATTACCATTACTCTGCCGCCAATGGGGGCAGATACCAGGTCCGTGCTGTAGTGACTGCGTTTTAAAGATCCGAGATTATCCATTTATAGAGTTTCCTTAGTTCATTTTGATGTCTTCGTAGATCTGATCAATATTGCGGGCTTCCTCACCCAGATATTCTATCATGTGGCATTTATCCAGATACTCGGCATCGGGATTGATCAGTTTGTTGTTTATGAAAGCTTCGCCCATCATATGCATAGCAGTTTTGTTGGGTGTAGGATACATGGTGTATTCGCTATTACGTTTTGCGTTTTCGGCGTCCAACAGAAAATCTATGAATTTGTATGCCAGATCTTTGTTTTGAGAGGATTTCAGCATTACCATATTGTCCATCCACATGGCAGCGCCCTCTTTGGGCAGGATAAAGGCGAGGTCTTCGTTTTCTTCCATCTGCTGCAAGGCGTCGCCATTGTATGCCTGAGCCAGCCAGGTAGTGCCGTCCTGCAATTCGTTCTTGTAAGAGTCGCTGTCAAATTGGGTGATGTTTCTGTCCCACACTTTCAGCACGGTGTGAGCAGCTTCCAAGGCTGCGGGCGTGGTATCGTTCACCGAATATCCGCTATATATCAGGGCGGCACCGATCACTTCACGGGCGTCGTCCAGCATGGTAATTTTGTTTTTACCGTCGAAGAATGAATCGCCCAGAATGTTCCAGCCACCGGAGGCAACGATCTCTTCGGAGACAAACTGTGTATTGTACATCAAGCCGGTGAGTCCCCAAGCATAGGGTACGGAAAACTTGTTGTCCATATCGAAGGATTGTGCCTTCTTTAACAGCAGAGAATCCAGATTGCCATAGTTCATCAGTTTGCTCTTGTCGAGTTCTTCCAAAAGATCCAGCTCTGCCAGAATACTCACATGATCCCCGCTGGGGAAGATGATGTCGAAGGACTGGGTGGAACTCTTTACTTTGGTCAGCATGTTTTCATTGGAATCAAAAGTGCTGTACCTTATCTTACAATCGTTTGCTTCTTCAAACTCTTTGATGAGCTCTGTATCGATATAGTCGCTCCAATTGAAGATGTACAGGGTAACTTTCTTGTTGCTGCAAGCGACCATGAACAAGGTCATCAGAATCAATGCCAAAGCGGCGGGGATCATTATTTTTTTCATTATTCCTCCATCAGGATATGTGTTTGCGGTTTTGTAGAGCATCACTAATCCCCTTTTGAGGATTCACAAATTGCAATACCACAAAACCGATTATAAAGAAAAACATCAGTGATAGTATGGAATAGCGGATCTCGCCGGTTTTGTGCGCGATCCATCCATACAGTATAGGTCCAATAATGGCAGAGAGTCTGCCTGTCAAGGTATAAAAACCAAAGAACTCAGCTTCGCGCGCCCTGGGTGTGAGCATGCTCAGCATGGTTCTGCTGTTTGCCTGGGAGCTTCCGATAGCAATGCCCGCAGCCAGACCTACGAAATAGTATTCCAAAGCCGAGTTGCAGAAAAATGCCCATATCACTACTCCAATCCATATCAGAATGGAAATCGAGAGTGACAGCTGCACTCCCTTCCTATCCGTGAGCCAGCCAAAAACGACTGATCCCAGGATGGATGTAAACTGGGCGATTACAAAATAGATCAACATGTCCCTGGTATTCATCCCAAAGCGAGTGATACCATAGATGGAAGCAAAGGCTATTACTGTCGTGATGCCATCGTTATACACAAAATAACTCAGCATAAATTTCAGCAGCTGGGGGTAGTCTTTCAGATGCTTTATGGAGCTTGCAACTCGCATCGTAGCTACTTTTAAATAGTTAGTACGCTTGGAAGGACGTCGGACTTCGCGTAACCAGAAAAAGGTGAAAAGGCTGAATATGAAGAAATGGACCGAAATCATGGGAAAGACATAGCGGACGTCATATTGAATCAGAAACAGCGATATGAAAAGCGATAACAGTCCGCCCAGATAACCCAGAGCCCAGCCGAAACCCGAGACTTTGCCCATGTGTTCCCGAGTGCTGATCTCGGGCAAGAAGGCATCGTAAAATACATTGGCCGAATTGAAGCCAAAGTTTGCTACTATGAAAAATATCATGCCTTTGCTGATGTCCCCGGGACCCACAAAGTAGAGCAACGCCGTAAAAATAACGGTGAGATAGCAATTGATAAAGAGAAACTTCTTTTTGGATCGGGAATAATCTGCCACAGCTCCCAAAATAGGCGCAGTAAGTGCAACTAAGGTCATCGAGATCCCGATGGCTCTGCCCCAAAGCATCTCTGCAAAACCGGGTTCACCGCCCACCACCTGATTCATGAAATACACACTGTATACTACACTTACTATGATGGTAGTAAATGCAGAATTGGCAAAATCATACATCATCCAACCAAAGATCTGTTTGCTCATCTTCATCTTCACAAGCCACTTCCCAATCGGATCACCTGGAGATTGCCAAATATCTGACGCACGTCTTCTTTGGGGCTGGCAACGAAGATCTGGTAATTGTTGTTGCACAGCGCTTTGATCTTTTCACCGTGAACATAATCCAATTCTGCGAACACATCATCGAAAAGTATTACGGGACGGATTCCTGTGTTGCTTTCAATCAACTGAGCCTGTATCATTTTCAAGATAATCACGGCAATCCGTTTTTGGCCCTGAGATGCCCGGGCTCTCATCCCAAAATCTTCTATTCTGAAAGAGTAATCGTCCAAATGGGCTCCCACCAGACAGCGTTGCCACTGCTTTTCTCTAGGCTCGAGCGTTTGCAAATGCTGCTCGATGATTTCCGGCATCAGGCCAAAAGCGTTGCGCAGTACCGGAACATAGTTGATCTTCAGGTTTCTGGTGTTTTCCGAGATTTCTTTGTATGCGCCACATAATTCCTGGTTCAAAAGCTGAAGATACTTTTTGCGATATGGATATAGAGCGCAGAGACTTTGTGCAAATCTGGCATCCCAACTCTTCTTTTCACTTGGGCTATATTCGCTCTTTAGCAATTGGTTGCGTTGATCAACCACATGTAAATAGTCACGAAGAATGCCGATGTAGGCTGGAAACAATTGCGATATGGCAAGATCGAAGTACTGCCGCCGCATGCGGGGAGAGCCGTTGATAAGCCCGATATCGTCTGGGGCGCAATAAATTACCTTCACTTCGGAGAATAGCGCACTCAATTGCCGTTTTACCTCACCGTTGATCTTCAATATCTTGCGAGAGTTTGCGTAACTCAAGTGCAGCTTTTTCGGCACACTTAGGTCGGTTTCATAGAGGGCATTTATGGCAAAATGCTCTGCAGTGTTGAAGACCAGATCCTGATCCTGGTGATAGCGAATGGACTTGCCTATAGAGGTATAGGCAATGGCCTCCAAAAGATTGGTTTTTCCGCTTCCATTGGCTCCTATTATCAGGTTGCCCCCGGACTCAAAATCAAAACACTGCTGCTGGTAACTTCGAAAATTGAGCAGTTCGATCTTATTCAGCTTCAATCTTGGATATGCTTTATGAACGTAGAGGCATCAACAGGAATGTGACCTCTTCGTTTTCTTTGTTTTCCATGTTGTATATCATCAGGGGATCTTTGGAGCTGCCGAGTTTGATCACTACCTTGTCGCTGTCAATGGCATCCAGAATTCCCAGCATATAGCGATAGTTGAAGGATACTCCGGTCTTGCTGCCCTGGAAATTGTAGTTTTCCAAGTTTTCTTTAGCGTCGCCTGTATCCCGGTTGCTGGTGTTTACTTCAAACATCTCGCTGTCCAATTCGAAGCGGATGCGCAGATTGTCGTCCGGAGCAACCAGAGCCACCCGGCGAATAGCATTGTGTAGAGAGTTTTTATCTATCACAAATTGGTTTTGCAGATCTGTTACAAAGGCTTTTTGATATTCCGGGTATTTTTGCTCGATCACTTGGGAAAAAACCACATATTTGTCGTAGCTGAAAATCACTTTACTGCCTTCCAGCAATACTTTTACTTCCTTTGCACTGTTATCGAAGATCTTTTGCAAAAAAGACAGAGTTTTTACCGGGATGATCTTTTCGATGTTTTCTCCGTTTGCAGCAGAAAAAATATTCTCTTCACTGTCGGCATCCGTTTCTGCCGGACTTCTGAGTTTTGCATTCTTCACTTTTATCTCTGCCACCTTACGACCATCGGTTGCAGCCATTAAGTGCTCTTTTTCCAGTATCTTCCAACACACCCCCGTAAGCACGGCACGATTCACGTCCGTGGAAACGGCAAAGGATGTCTTCGATATCATTCTGTTGAAGAGTTGAGCATCTATGTTGATCGCTTTTTCCAAGTTCACTTCAGGTACTACGGGGAAGAGGGTGTGATCCGCAATCAGCAGGTTAAAATCAATCTTCGCGCACTGGATCATCAGCAGTTCATCATGACGCCAGAAATTGATCATTGCTTCCGGCATATAGTTGATAATCTCGTTGAAATGTTTGGCGGATACCGCGATTATGCCATCTTCACTAACAGCCGCAGCAAATTCTACTACCACAGTAATATCCAGATCGGACGTGGTAATCTTCACCATGCCGGTGGCGGCATCTGCGGCGATAAGGTAGTTTGTAAGAATGGGAGAGGCGTTTTTGGCGGGTGCGACGCTTGCAAGATGCTGTACGCTTTGTAGTAATTCTTTTTTCTCTATGGCAAATCTCATGATAACCCCTGTGTAGTTTTTTTCTTCTTTCCAGTATTTTGCCTTTCGAGATTCCGTCAAGTTTTTCTTTTCAGGCAAAGACTGCAAAGCCGGAATAAACTTGATTAAAAGCATCTGTTCCGCCAAATCCCAATTCTTCATCCATTATGCCCGGCAGCTATTGTACTGGATCGGATAGCTTTCGAGACGGTCGAACGTGAGTTCTTGGTGGGCAGTTCCAGAGACAATCTGAGATAGTTCTCTGAGACAATTCTTTGATACAGTTCTTGATCAATTAGGGTTTTCAAAAAAAAGACCAATTTCTCCAATCTCAATCTCAGCTCTGTAGACAGTGTTAATCAAGTGGTCATCAAGCGTTCATCAAGCGTTAATAAT